>JAABUK010007014.1_pt1 | contig 16469 bp, 17 predicted proteins | sample 5559141 | NCBI WGS metagenome assembly JAABUK01 (sample SAMN10711869, study PRJNA513367) | rock metagenome | isolation source: Antarctica rocks | place: Antarctica: Victoria Land, Pudding Butte nord | collected 2016-01-03
GGGCGCCCAGTCCAGGCATGTCAGTAGTGGGTGATGTAAGGAGATGGGATGGCTGGCATATATGCATGCGCGTGTGCGGGTGTGGGTGTGTGGGTGTATGGGGGTGGGAGGTGGCCAGGATAGGATCTATGTACGGTGTAAGTGACTAGTTATGTAGGATGCAGTGATGGTTGGGGGTCGGCCCCAGATTCCGCGCCTGTGACGTGTGAGAATCGTTATTCAGATGCTGCATCACCTCAGATATCTAACCAGCCCAGCCCAGTCTTGCGTGCCCGATCAGCGAATGGAGAGATCAATTGCTGGCTCTGACGAGTCCGCCTCCGTCTCCGGATCCGTCTCCGGCACCTCACCCTTTCCCACCCTCCTCCTCCTCCTCCTCCTTCCCCACCACGGTCAACGGCCCCTTCTTGACCATCAAAGTCATCACCTCAAACAAGACGTCCGCCGCCGCCATCGTCGTCAGCTCGGCATTCGTATCGTACGCCGGCGCCACCTCGACAATGTCCGCGCTCACGAAATTCACCCCCTCCAACCCCCTGATGATCGTCCTCAGCTCCCTCGTGCTCCACCCGCCCGTCTCCGGCGTCCCCGTCGCGGGCGCGAACGCCGGATCCAGGGTATCGATGTCGATGCTCAGGTAGACGGGGTCGTTCGTCCCGACGCGATCGCGGATCGCCTTGATGATGCCAGATGTGCCGATGGTGTCGATGTCCCGCGCCTCGATGCGGCTGAAGCCACAATAGCCGTCGTTGGTGTAGTCGCTCAGCCCGGACAAGGTGGTGCGGATCCCGGCGTGGATGTTGGTGTCGTTGGCCAACAAGCCCTCTTGGCTGGCGTGGTAGAAGTAGGTGCCGTGGTTGATGGAGGCTTGTTTACTTGGGGCGCCGCCGAACACGCTGGGTTTCCAGGTGTCGAGGTGGGAGTCGAAGTGGATTACGGAGATGGGGCCGTAGGCTTTGTTGATGGAGCGGAGGAGGGGGAGGGTGATGGTGTGGTCGCCCCCTAGGGTTATGATGCGGGGGAGGGTCTTGCCGTGTTTGGAGAGGCCGGGGAGGGAGGCGGAGGTGTGAGGGGATCGCATCAGGAGGCTGTTGTGCCCGTCTTCGATTTGTTGGATGGCGTAAGCGTTGTCGTAGCTGGGTTGTGGGTTGAGTTGTCAGTGGGAGGAGGCTTTGGTGGGAAGGGAGCTGGGAGACTGAGACTTACGAGGTCACGGGGATGTCTCCACAGTCGATGACTTTGCCCCAGAAGTTGAAGGGGTTGGATGCTAATGGTCTGAATACTAGGTCAGTGTTGAGTTCGAAATTGCGAGAGAGCGAGAGAGCGAGAGAGAGAGAGAGAGAGAGAGAGAGAGAGAGAGAGAGAGTCACATACACGTTGTACCCACCACTGAACCGCACTTTACGTGAGCCTCATAGAATACCCAGACGTAAGCTTCCATGTGGATCAGAAACGTACTAGAGATTGAGACGGCGAGAACCTTGTCTGATACCGCTGGGCCCGAATCTAGCACCTGGTCGGTAGGATGTCCCAGTATCGAAAGGAGCTCCTAAAGGGTGTTAGATCGAGGTCCTGATATTCACGCTTTTGGGCTCATTACCTAGAAAGGCAATGTCGAATTTCTCCTCGTCACTCGCCAAGCAGGGAAAATAAGGCAGACGACCGAAGGTAGAGATGCCAGAGAAGACAGAGTCCGCCTGAGCGTGTCAATTGATGAATACAAGCTTCTTGATCTCGCGTACTTGAGTGCCCCCGTCACCAGGCAGTGTGTTGTACCACAAGCTCTTATGTGGGCCAGAGATGGGGGTTTGATGCTCATGATCACCATGACCGAGAGCAGTGACGGACAAAGCAACAACAGCTAAAGCTTGGAACAGCATCTTCTCAGCTTCGTGACTTAGAGGTACGATGAAGCTGAGAATGAGGCAATGGGAGGATCCAGAAGGAAAGAAAAACGCGGGTATTCAGGAACAGCTCAGAGACGTGTGTGACGATGCGATCTGACCGAGGCTGGCCCATGCCAGGGAAGTTCATCTTACCTGCAGGTGATAGGTTCGGATGTCTACAATGTCGCTCTTTACCGCTTGGCCGGCTTTCCTCTTACCTAAGACCGCTCGTGGGGGATGGAACTGGGATTCGTGGGATCCGTTATCTGCAAGGTTGTGGGTGGTGCCATGCCGATAGCAAGGTCGACAGCTACTGTACCCCAGTGGATGCTTGCTAGCTACGTTGGGAAGGTTCGTCCTCTGCTCGAGGACTAAGCGCGGCACCGTCCCTGTCAGGCAGGGAATCCAGTTGGCAATGATGGGGTGTTCAAGGCAGCCCGGCGGTAAACAGAGGAGCAGAGAGGAGAGGGAAGGGGGCGGAGGAAGGACTGTTATGGTACCTTTCAGCGTGGCTACAATTAAGCAACAAAGGCGCAAGGCCCGCAGGGTTAAATAGTCAAAGCCTCTTTGAGCACAAACATCCGTCTACTTTCTCTTTCTATGTCAGGAGCTTCCAAGATCACAACCCATCACATCGTTTATCGTGTGCTTTTATCCCTTGAGCACTTCCAATCATTGAGGGTGTGCCTCTGCTGGTGCAGGAACGCCATCCTCCATCCTTTTGTCATGATCCATTCTTTCGAACGCTTTCTTGACCTGATACTCCCAATTGCTGAAAGCCACAATGATCCATTCACCAATTCCAACAAGGTACAAGGCGATGCATTGACCAACCCATAACCCAGGGAGACCCCATCCGGCCCCCTTGGCCAGATAAATACCTAACGGCAGAGCTCCACAGTAATAGCTTATAATGTTGACGGCAGCTCCGATATGCTGTCGTCCCATGCCTCGCAAAGAGCCTCCACAGCTTCCGTTCAATCCATCCGCGACTTGGAATAGAGCAACATAAGGAAGCACCTCCGCAGTAAGATTCACCACTCTCGGATCGTTGTTGAAAATCTTCGCAAAGTGATTGCGAGTACCCATCAAGATGGCCAGCACAAGGACACCGAAGAACATGCTGAGCCAGGCAGCAGTATTCGCGGCTCGGGCAGCTCCTCTGGCATTCCGAGCTCCCAGCAAGTTGCCAACTCGAGCACTCGCAGCGACGCCAACACCGAAGGGAATGGTGTTCATGACCTGATCGGCTGTCATGATGACGCTTTGTGATGCGAGGGCAATAGTTCCAAGCTGACCCGCCACAATTGCAACAATCTCGAACGCCCACCATTCTGTGCCGACATGAATGACTCCCAGGATAGCAAGACGGGCGAATGTGCCCATGTTCCGAAAACTTTCCTTGGTCCAGCCACCCCAGCACTCGGAACCTGCCACAAACCGCGAGTAGAGTACAAGAAGGAAAAACGAGAGCCAATATGCAATGCCTGTAGCGAAAGGAGCGCCTAAGAGGCCCCAGCCTGCAACATAGCAGAAGAGGTAATTCAGAGCAGCGCTTATCGGCGAGGTGATGAGCAGAACGTAAGTGCCGGGACGCATGATCTCCTGAGCCTGCAGGTATTTTTTCATGGCCTCAAAGTAGATATATCCTAAACCCCCAGGTATCAGACACGTCAAAAACTTGGCGCTGTCTTTTGATAGTTGAGGATCTTGTCCCAGTGCGATGAAGAGCGGCTCGGAACATAGCCACAAGACACACACTGGCACATAGAAGATGCCGAGCATGATGAAAGATCTCTGCAACAGAACTCCAAGATCGTGCTTGTCTGAACTGCCGGTAAAGGATGAAGACGCAAGTGTGTCGAGAGCGGTTGTTCCTCCCAGGGCAATGAGCCAGCCAGTGCACATTGCGAACATGTAGGAGAAAGCCGCAGTGGCCAGGTCCTCGGGCGAAGCTCGCCCAACAATGAGGACGGAAAAGGTCTGAAGAGAATTTTGAAGAGCGTAGGCCAGTATGACCGGGACAGATCCTTGGAGCAGAACCCAGAATTCGTGCACAACCAACTTTCTGTTTGGCACATTTCCTTCCTCAAAGTGATATATTTCGCCCTCACCGTGACTGCTGCCATTTTCCGAGCCGTCTTTAGGTTTGGGTATCAACGCTGACTGTTCACTGGACTCTTGCTCCCTCTGGGCCATCTTTGCTCTACGCGTGGCTTTCGCCTGGATACCAGATCTTTAAGAAGACTTGTGCCTCCGGATCCTGAAAAGCGAACAATAGACGATCTGCGACTGTTGCAGTGGTTCAAACATCGATCGACGAGCTTCCCAGCCACGGTGAGAGATTCAAATGACCCTTTGCGTGCCAACCATTGTCTGCAGCTCGGACCACTAGAAGACGCACTGCTGGCCGGAAGCTTCCGAATCCACGTGGGTGATCTTGGGAAACGCATGAGCCAGTGATGAGGATGGCTGCGACTGGGTGCTTATCAGTAAGCTAGCAATCGTCGAGCTCGGCCATCACGCCTTGAGTTGGGAGTGTTGAGCGCGGATCCGTGTGTAACCAACAAATCGGCTGCGGTGACCACCTTCGGTCTTATCTCTCTGCTGGTCGTGATATCACTTTTCCACGCTACCAGGTAGAGTTATAATTGATGGAAAGGTGGTCACGTATCCTGCAGTAGCATGACCACGACCACACAACAGGGCATCCTCAGCCATACCGACAGTGACACCGGCCGCTGTCTTCCCGATCACTGCTGTTCCAGCGTTGCAGTATCATGGATGACTAATGCAAAACAGCAGTACTGTGACCTTCAGAGGAACCAGGGTACTGGAAGGGAGCTGCTGAAGTGTTCTGTTCCAGTCAGCCTTCCGTCTTCCGCCGTCCGCCCGCTGTGAAGTGTGGAAAGGTCGGCGCAAGCGTCTGCGAGCTGTAATGCTACCCAATAGAGTTGAAGGTACCGTGCAAATGATCTTCCAGTCCATTTTCAACTGACGCCGTACGCCGTACGCTTTTACGGTCAACCCCTTTTTACGCGGTGCTATGAGCAAGAAGCAATCCATCTGACCAGTTACAGTGACTTGTGCGATAACGGCTGGCGGAGGTATGCAGGCGCCGTCGATATGGATTCTGGGCTGACAACCTGAGTTGCCTTTTCGGGCGTAGCTTAAGTCCCAACTCCTGTTAAGCGACGATACCAACGATACTGGAATGCCTATCCAGTATCCCGCGCACTCACAGTCCAACCCCTTTGCTCGCCTCACCTTCATATCTGCCTGCGTCCATGCAGCCCTCCCATGTCTAGTCTCTCTTTCAAAACGCGTCAGGCTGGATCAGGGCAATAATGAGATACCTTGAACTCCAACTCTTGAAATATGGCCCGGTCAATCCTTCACTGGGATGATCCCGAAGCTGTCATCACAGCCTCTCTCAAGGCCAATGCAAAGACATTCGTAGCTTTCAATTTGTGTTTCTTCGAGTTCTGCGGCCTCCTTGCATCTTTCTTGCGTGGTCGGGTTTCTTCCCTCCACAGTCGTCTCTTTGCTTCCCATTGACTGGTACCGGTTTCACTATGGCGAAACCCGTGAATGAAAAAGTCGGCCATAGCGTCGAATCTGATTCGGCGGCCCACACACCTCCATATACGTCGCAAGAGATCAAGGAGAAGGTTGAGCTTGCCCCCGGTCTTGTTGATACTGTCGTCGAGGGGGCAGTCACCAAGGATGGCCTCAAGGTACATCCGCAACCAACTACGGACCCATTGGACCCATTGAACTGGTCACCATGGCGCAAAAACTCCATTCTAGCGATCGTCATGCTGAAGTGAGTTCTGCTCATTGCGCCGGGTGGACTCTACTGATTCTTGCCCATCAATAGATACTTCATGTTCACCTACATCACAACGACCACTGTTCCTTCCTTCTTCCAGCTTCAAGACCAGTACAAGGCTACATATGCGCAGATTAATTGGACACTGGCGCTTCCAGCCCTCGGTCTCGCCCTGGGCCCGCTTATCTGGTCTTCGTTCGCCGACATCTATGGCCGTCGCATCATCTTTATCTTTGGCACCGTCATCTCGTTCGCTGCAACAATTGGCGCTGCATTGGCTCCGAACTACGGCGGATACATGGCTGCGCGTTTCTTTCAAGGTTTTGGAGTGTCACCCGGTGCAACGGTCGGCCTGGCAGTCATCAATGATCTATACTTCGACCATGAGCGCGGCCAGAAGATTGGATTGTGGGTCCTGGCAATCGACACTGGTCTACTGGTGGGTCCCATTATAGGAGGCTTTCTGGACCTTGTCTCACCACAATGGATTCAGTGGTTTACCGCAATCATCTTCGCCGCATTACTGGTACTGGAGCTTTCATTCATGCCAGAGACACTCTATCCCCGGACTCATATGCTCTCCCAAATGCCAATGGTCGGGCCCGACGATGATACGAACACTGCCGATCTGGAGAAGGTCGGCCGCAAACGCAGCGATGCCTCTCAGGTCATTCTTCCTCGAACGAAACAATTGTTCTTCCTCAACATCAAGCCTGTGCCTGGTATGCGGCATCCTAAGCCGTGGGACAGCATTCTCCGTTTCGGAAAGACGTTCCAATTTCCGATCGTGGTGATCGCAATGTTCGCCTACTGTTTTACCTGGTATTGGTTCATGCTTAGCATCATCACAATGCTGCCTGTCGCCTACCAAACGTATTCGCCGCAGATCCAAGGTCTCCTTTTTATCGGCCTTCTTCTCGGAACCGTTGTGTCTGAGATCTTCTTCTCTGGCGCCCTCTCGGATCTGATCAGCAAGAAGATGGCGAAAAGGAGAGGACACAGCGTCCGCCTACCTGAGGATAGACTTTGGCTGACATACCCAGCTATACTGTTGAGTGCTATCGGATTGATCATCTGGGGCATCAGCATCGATAAGATGTACCACTGGATGGTTGGCCAGGTTGCCTTCTTCATGTTTGCAGCCGGTATTCAGATCGGAAATACCTGCATTGCTTCGTACATCGTGGACGCCTACCCTCTACAGTCCATGAGCGTCATCACTTTCTACAGCGTGTGGTTGAACTTGAGTGCGTTCCTTGATCCGGTAGGTCGCCTTTCTTGCAGCGATTGCAGAATTCCTACTAACACGCTCTCTCACAGTTCTTCATAGCGCCATGGCAAGCAACATCTGGATTCACATTGTGCTTCGCTGCGCAAGGCATCATCACCTTTTTCGGCACGATTCCGATCATGGTCATTCTGCAGAAATTTGGGCCTTCAATGCGGGCTAAGAGTCCACAACCAAGCTGGGTCAATCCGGAGTTTGATACTCTCTGAATCTGAGCGTTAGCGCGTGTTCCGGGTTTTTGGCATTTCTGTACTGAGTAACCGAGAGCTTGCTGATAGAGATATGGTTGATTTAACCGTGTCCCGATACTCAAAGGACCATATTGTTCCCCGTCCTCGTTCATGATGGCCATGAGCGTCCATAAAATCGTGGTTTTGAAGGAGAAAATAACCCCTTCCGAGAGCTGATACAACCTTACATCATTAAACGCATGGGCGCGATCTTTTACCAAGCTATGTTCACCCAGAGATCGGAGGCTGCCCGCACGCCAAAAGCCGGTGCCGTCCGAGAGACTCCACAACTCCAGCTTCCTGCTACTCCACACCGTGCCCTGTGTCAATTCGAATCACAATCATGATTGATGTGAGACGCGCTCAGCAAAGATGAGGATTCTAGCAACCGGCCTGAACGCTCAGCGAAGGGCTCTCAATCCATCATCACTAATTCGTGCGTTCTCAAATTCTGCCACAAGGCAAGCACAATGGGGCTTCATCGGACTCGGAGCAATGGGCAGGTCTGCCGCGAATCTGAAGATCGTAAAAGCTAATGCTTCGAATAGGATATCCCATGGCAAAGAATTTGCGGGCGAAAATCCCTGAAAAAGACGAACTTTTTGTGTGCGATACAAACGCTGCCGCAACAAAGAGCTTTTGGAATGAAGCTCAGGGCATGCTTGTCGAGGTTGTTCGAACCCCTCGAGAGGTAGCTGAGAAGTCGGTAAGTGGCACTGGTACTTGTCTTCTACTATCGCGTGATGAGCAATTGTTCTATCGATGATCTAAGTTGGGGTTTGCCATTATGGCTTTCCTTGGTCTGATTTTACACACATTTAAAGCCAATCCTCTGATCCTAGCACTTCTACTCATCAACATCTCTCAGGCCTTGTGAAAAACTAGCTGACCCAAATTCGGCAGGATACCGTTATCACCGTCTTGCCTGAACCGCGCCATGTAAAGTCCGTCTTCGAAGGAATACTTGCATCAGCTCTTCCTCCTGCTCCCACCGAAATCTCACGCCTCTACATAGACTGCTCAACCATCGATCCGACTACATCTCGATCAGTGGCCTCCTCGCTTCGTGCCTCATTCTCGGAGTCCGGCGCTACTTTTGTGGATGCCCCCATGTCAGGCGGCGTGGTTGGTGCGAGAGCGGGAACTTTGACATTCATGGTTGGTTGTAATCCTGAGATGGTCTCTAAGGTGGAAAAAGTTCTGCTCTTGATGGGAAAGAAGGCATGGCATCTCGGAGCTCAAGGAGCTGGTCTAAGTGGAAAGCTCGCGAACAACTACGCCTTAGCTATCAACAACATTGGTGCAGCCGAAGCAATGAATTTGGGGCTGAAATGGGGTCTCGATCCCAAGGCCCTGGGAAACCTCATCAATTCCTCAACGGGCCGTTCATGGCCCAGCGAAATAAACAACCCTGTTCCCGGTGTGGTCGAGACTGCTCCAGCCAGCAGAGACTACGAAGGTGGATTTGGCGTCAGTCTGATGAAAAAAGACCTCAAGCTGGCAATTCGGGCTGCGGAAGAAGCAGAAGCACGCTTAGAACTGGCCGCGAAGGCGGAGGAGGTCTACGAGAAGGTCGAGCAAGATCACAAGGGAAAAGACTTCTCAGTGGTTTATCGGTGGCTTGGCGGGAAGGAATGACACGAGGAATGTTCTCTTGCTTACAACGCAGATGCTCTATCAAGACGAGGCCGACTGATAGTCATTTGATGATCGTCGCAGGCAAGGATGATCGGCTTAATTTTTCAGCCGGCAACAGGTTGGCTCAGCTGCTCTCCGCCAACAAACCTCGTTGCCGCTTTACGGCATCCTACATCTCTGGGCTAGACTTACTCAAGCTCCGTGCGCCGGAAGCAACAACCTCATTATCTCCAGCGTGTTACATACAAACATAGCACCATAACTCTCCATATTCCACCATCTCATGTGGTCGCCATGGGTTGCTTACATCGGAGCGCTGACGAAGCAAGGAACGGATTGCGGCTAAGTCGTACTAACCGCTTAGTCCCTACACCCACGGCTGCTTTTATTTTCACTTTGGAACTATCCATTCGATGTTTTCAGTCCTCAATCTGCCTCTCTGTCCAATCGTGCTGATGCAGAGCATCTGCTCCGTACACTTCTCGTGTACCAAACATGTCGCAGCATGTCGTTATCTTCGTGCCCGGAGCGTGGCATTCTCCAGATGGCTTTGACGAAGTGATTCAACTGTTGGCTGCCAAAGGCTTCGCAAGTCGGAAAGTCTATCTGCCTTCTGTTGGCAGATCACCACCAATTTCGTCTTTTGGGCCAGATGTCGAGGCCATCCGCAGTACAGCTCTCGCGGAGATTCAACAAGGTCATGACATTACCGTCGTCTGCCATTCCTATGGTGGTCTCCCTACCAGTCAAGCACTTAAAGGTCTCGACAAACCCCAAAGTGACGGAGGAGGTCGAGTCTCCGCAATTGTGTACATTGCAGCATTTCTCTTCCCTGAGGGAGACACGGTTGTCACTTCACTTACCGCACATGGTGGAGGCGGAACAGGCCCATACACCGAGCTTCTCGATGACGGCAATATCTCTTTCAAGAAGGGTACCAATCCAGCCGAAGTCTTCTACAATGACCTGTCGCCTGAGGAGGGAAGAAACTGGGCCAGCAAGCTGAAATCTCAAGCATCAGCATCATTCTACAGCTCGGCGGATTATGCAGCTTGGATGGACATCCCGTCATGGTACCTCGTTGCGTTGCAGGACAAGGCCTTGTCGCCAGAAACCCAGAGAGTTCTCATCCGGGAAGGTCGGGAATTATTGGACAAAGTGGGGGGGCCAGGCACAGGGGAGCAAAGGTTAAAGAGCGAGGAGATTGATACTGGCCATAGTCCCTTTCTGAGCCGGCCTGAGGACACTGCGGCTTTTGTCGAGCGCGCTGCTATGGCCTACCTGAAATGATGCGCGCTACATAGTCGTGTAAAGCGTGCATTGTCAGTCAGGTAGTCTGGTTGGAATGGGAGGGGTCAGAAGAGCCGGTGCTCAAACGCCTCTCAACATGGGACGTAGCCTGTGGCCTTCAACCAACGCGTTGAGTGGTTCCAGGCAGCAAAAGAGGACAGAAATGTGCCAGCACCAACATGTCCAGAAAACGTCGAGAGCTTCCCCGAAACCCACTGTGCTACGAGGCATAACTGAGAGATTGTACAGAGTATCTTATCCACAATAGAAACACTGAGACAGCCACAGCAAAGAGATTTGACAACAGTGAGATTTACCCACGCGGGTTTCCCCATGAGATTACCCACTGATTTTGTCAGTGAAGCAAGTAGCGTGAGCCTGTCGCGAGATTGTCAGTATATGAGTTGCAGGTAGTGCTGGTAGATCATCTTGCCAACTAGGATAGTTGCTTTTCCCGCGCTCGACTACTCTACATATCTAATTCATGCTGGGATGACGTGCTTTTTGCGCCGCGGCTGGGTTTAGGCATCTTCTTACCCTGGCACAGAGGCAATTATTTCGAGTCGGGCGGTGCTCACCCGACTCCGTAAGAGTGGTGACTCGGTGAGGTCGGAGGTCGGCACACATTTCTGTCTGCTTGGCGATCTCGAATAGCATTGAGATTCCGTCACAAAGCTGTAGATTGTCAACCCGCATTTGAGTTGCAGCTCGAACGGAAGAGTCACTGTTGCAGGCTTCTCTTCAGTCATTGCTTTCTGGAAGTAAGATACTCTACGTTGTTTCAGCACTCGTACGCAAAGATGGCTTTCTTACACTCAAAGCCGATATCTCCGTGAATCTTCCCCTTGATTTTGAGAGCAGTCGTCTGGCTATCCTACCATCTCCTCATAGCCGTCTACCATGGCCTATGTCGTGCCAATCCATAGACCAAGCAGTGTACGACATGCTTTGAAGTTGCGCTTCCTAGGACCCACAGAGGAGACATTGATCGTGGCGTGAGATCCAACAGCATCCGGGGAGCATATATTGCGCTGACACAAGCACTACAGAAAGTCGAATCGACTCGAGATTTATGCGCAAACAGTTGATGGCCTTGTGTTAGTTCATTCAAGGTCCGTCTATGGCTACATCACAATGCTCGAAAGGCTCCGGCCTGCCACTTCCACTACAGATCACCTCTTTGTCGGCACAGACCGTTACCAGTACTTCACAGTTTCCTGGGATACATCGCGCAAAGAGATACGGACCGAGCAGAGCTACCTGGATCAGGCTGATAAAGTGCTGAGAGACTCTCGGGAGGCAGATAGATGCCACATTGATCCTTCGAGACGCGTTATGACCCTGGAGCTTTACGATGGCGTTGTCACTGTTATCCCCCTGCAGCAAGCCACGGATAGAGGATCGAGCGCTAAAAGGCAATCCATATCAAAACAAGAAGATAGAGGCATACTCGGAGACCCTGTGCAGGTTCGAATAGAGGAGTTGGCGACGCGATCTTCGGCATTCTTGGACGTCGATTCGAGCAGCAAGGCAAAGCCAAGGCTGGCAGTACTGTGGGAAGACAACGCAGAAACTCCCCAACTTAAAATCCGAGAATTGGAATATTTTCCAGATGCTGCAGGAGATCAAGCTTCCGCAGAACTGACAACCGTTGCCGAATTTCGGGATAATCTTGATCTCGGAGCCAGTCATCTCATCCCTGTATCGGCACCATACGGTGGGTTTCTTGTGCTAGGGGAGAGGTCTATCACCTACGTTGATAGTGATCTGAAGACTGCTATTCCTCGTGATTTGGCGGATGATGCCACCGTATGGGGGGCGTGGGAAAAGATTGATGATCGAAGATGGCTTCTTGCAGATGATTACGGCCGACTGTATTTCCTCATGATTTTGATAGAGAGCGATCGCGTGAAAGACTGGAAGTTAGACTTCGTTGGCACAACCTCAAAAGCATCTACTCTGGTCTACCTGGATGGCGGACACGTCTACGTAGGCTCGCACTCTGGGGATTCACAAGTAGTCAAGATCGAAGAAGGCGGCTTAACGGCTCTTCAAACTTTCGACAACATCGCTCCGATTCTCGATTTCACTATCATGGACCTTGGCAGAGGTACAGAAGGTGGTCAGTCGAATGAATTCTCGTCCGGTCAAGCCCGGTTAGTCACTGCTTCAGGAGCATGGCAAGATGGCAGCATAAGAAGTGTCCGAAGTGGAGTCGGAATGGAGGAGCTGGGCTCACTTGGGGAGATGTCACATATCACCGACATGTGGGGTCTGAGCTCGATTGGAGACGGCAATGTGCAAGATGCATTGCTTGTTACATTCGTTGATGAGACGAGAATATTCAAATTTGACAGCGAGGCATCTATTGAAGAAGTCGATTACTTTCATGGCCTTGAGCTGTCAGAAACAACACTCTTGGCTTCAAATCTTCCCACACACCGCATTGTTCAGGTCACAGAAACGAGCGTGCGAATAGCTGATCTTGACAGTGGAATGACAACATCATCGTGGAAGCCACCAGATGGTACTAAGATCACGGCGACAGCCTGTAACAAAGAAAGATTACTCGTTGTCAGTGGAGGGATCACTCTACATGTTTTCAACCTAGCAAACGATCTCAAGGCAACGTCTTCGAAGTCTTTTCCTGCGGACTCACAAATCGCAAGTGTCACCATACCTTCTGCGCCGACATCAATATGCATTGTTGCGTTTTGGCAGTCAGCGTCTATTGCCATAATCGAACTTGCTTTTATGGAAACCGTTCACACCCAAACTCTGAGTCCCGCAGATACCTCCATCCCTCGCTCTATTTCGATAGCTAATATGCTTCCTGACTCTCCTTCGACGCTGTTCGTTGCCATGGCAGATGGTACCGTGACGACCTACACCCTAGATACGGAAAAGAACGCATTGAACAATATGACACGTATTGTCCTTGGATCCGAACCCGTGACGTTCAAACAGCTCCCGCGAGGTCCGTCACCAGATTCGGGATCTACACTTAGCAATATGTTCGCGTCATGCGAACAACCATCGATGATATACGCCTCTGAAGGCCGCATGGTTTATTCGGCAGTGAATTCTGATAAAGCGTCTCGGGTTTGTCATTTCAACTCAGAGGCGTATCCTGGAGCAATTGCGATTGCAACCCCAAGTGAGCTGAAATTGGCTCTGATAGATACAGAGCGGACGACACAACTGCACACTCTGCCGGTGGGCGAGACGGTACGATGTGTAGCTTATTCCGAGGGTCTGAAGATGTTCGGCATGGGCTGTATTAGGCGAACACTGGAGGATAGAGCAGAGGGACTATTGAGCAGTTTCAAGGTTGCTGATGAAGTTACATTCAGAGAGCTCGATTCAATAGAACTCAAAGATGGAGAACTGATCGAGTGCGTGGTTCCGATTTCAGCGGTAACAGACGACGATGTTGATGGTCTCGATATGTTCGCGCTTGGTACGAGCATGCTAGACGAGTCGGCCAATCAATCTGTTAAGGGGCGGATCCTGATTGTCGATATCAACAACGAGAAGAAGTTGAGGCAGGTCACAGACCTTGAGGTTAAGGGTGCATGCAGATCACTGGCGATGTGTGATGGCAAGATCGTGGCTGGTCTTGTCAAGACTGTAAGAGATTCGTTCGTCAGCTTTTTGTGGTACTAATAAGGTCGAAGGTCGTTGTTTATGCTCTTGCACCTGTATCACACACCCTCAAACTCGTCAAATTAGCCGCTTATCGCACCGCTACAAACCCGCTCTCCATCTCAGTAACGCCAGCCACTAAAACATCCCCAGCTCTCATTGCCGTAGCCGATCTCATGAAGTCAGTCTCCATCCTTGTGCTTGTGCCTCCACCACCCAACACAGGCCTCAGCTGGGCACTTACCGAATCGGCTCGTCATTTCGCTACCATGTGGAGTAGCTCTGTCAGCGCAATAGGCGATAATGAATGGGTAGCCGCTGATATGGAGGGCAATCTCATCCTTGTTCGAAGAAATATAAATGGCGTCACCGAGGATGACCGCAAACGATTGGAAGTCACATCAGAGCTCAGGCTGGGGGAGATCGTCAACTCGATAGTCCCTGTACGCGTCCGTGACGAAAACGTGCTGACCATGAGGGGCCGGGGATCGTCTACAACAACCAATCCGAACGCAGCGGCTGATTTGCCAGTCGGACCTGTCATAACGCCCCGAGCATTCCTTGCAACAGTTGAAGGCGGCGTGTATATGCTCGGCACGATTAGTGCAGAGCATCAAGATCTGTTGATGAGACTGCAACAGGCCGTCGCGGCGAGGACCAAAGGGCTGGGGTATATGCCATGGGCCAAATACAGGGCATTCAAAAATGAAGTGCGGGAGGCCGATGAGGCGTTCCGATTTGTGGACGGGGAATTAGTGGAAGGGTTCTTGAACTTTTCTCAGGAAGACATGGCTGATGTGGTGGGCGAGTTGGGTGTAGGCGTTGATGTGGAGAGAGTCAAGGGCATGGTGGAGGGATTGAAGAGACTGCATTAGGCTGGGTAGGAAGAAGAGAAGATCAACCAACCGTACACCCTGCATATTCTCCGCATAGGTAAACCCTTCTTGAACCACTCCCCTCTCTGTCACAACTTCTCCTCGTCGATTGAGCTGGTATAATCTACCTCTCGCAATGAAGAGGAGTAAGTAAATCGGCAGTAGGTATCTCACTTGGCCGAAAGAGGCAAAGACGCGCGACGCGCCAACGCGGAGTGGGAGACCACGTTCTCGACCGAAGTTTAGCCATCTGCTTGACATCGATGTCGACTTTCAACATCAAGGTCTGTGTCAGCGTTCGGACCCATGGGATTTCAGATCGTGTCAAGTCTAAAAGTGGAGCGAAGAGTTTAAAGAAGGCGTGTGCATCCACGTCAGATCGACCGAGCTGCAGAAATCTTGGATCCCATCAACCTCCTTTCTCGACTCTGGACAGCTCCCAGATCCCAAACATTAAGAGTCTCATTTTACCGGCGTCCTTTTGACCTCTGGACTCGCGACCGCGTCGCCGAAAGTCGGCTCTTTGTTTGCCTGTTCCCAACGACCGGCACTTTTCACGCGCGAGCAGTTGAGTGGGTTGGGGGCATGGCAGAGCCTGTGGATTCGGATGTCAGGAATCTTGAGGAGGTTAGTGAAGGCTTCTTTTGTGTGTGTGTGTGTGTGTGTGGATTTATATTTGATATTGCGGTGTTATTGTTGTTGTCGTTATTCTTCTTCTGTTGCTGCTGCTTACGTCGTGGTGCACCCGCTGGGTTTCTGTGGTAAATAATGGGAAATATGGGTTTTGAACACGCTCCTCTACCGGCTTTACGGGCTACTGGCACAAGTCCAACTAAAGCGCCCACTTGCGATAGTTTAGACCTGTCATGCACTGCACTCCAGCAACACTGTCTTCCTTTCCCTTTCTACGACCCATCCCTCCCATAGCCTCCGCACAAGAACACCAACGCACTCTCTACCCGTCCCCAAATCCGACTCCCCAACCTCTCTATCTCAACAAGCAAGCACTAACCTCCCTCCCCAGCGCCTCAAATCCACCCTCTGGTTCAACATTGGCAAGATCGTCGACTCAGAATCCATCAACCTAGGCGTCAACGCCACACCGCAATTCATCGGGAGTTTGACCGAATTGGTATGGACTCAGATTGGTATGAAAAACGAAAAACCCCCCCCCCTCTTCTTGACTCCTTTCCTTCCCTTCTTCCCTCACATCTTCCCCTCTGCGATGCACATCTATTCTATATTCCTTGTTCAACCCCAAAGAATTGCCATTCGCTGATAATCCTGGTGTTGGTGTGGGTTCTAGAATCCACAGCCCAAGATCTTGAATCCTTCGCCCGCCACGGTAAACGCAGCACGATACAGACGGAGGATGTGCTGTTACTAGCCAGGCGAAACGAGGGCCTCGAGAGTATTCTGAGGGACTTTGTGGACAAGAGGTTGAGCGGAGGGACGGAAGGACCCGGGCAAGATGCAGACAGTGATGGGGAGGGCGGGGAGGCGCCAGGCAAAAAAAACAGGAAGATGAAGATGAAGAAGAAGAAGAAGGAGAGTGGGAAGGGGCACAGGAAGGCTTGAGCTGGAATAGCTCTTGATCGATGCCCCCAGAGTGGCCCTTCCACGAGTTCAGGACGCTTTCGATGCGAGCGTGCTTCGGATCACGGGACAGGGGAAATTGCATATGCGTTGGTCAAGAGGGCCGTGAAAGCCGGACTGATGAAAAGCGGAATTCGATGCCAGGCAGGTCGACCAGGATGACTCCCCTTGACCGGCCCTCGTACTTGC
>JAABUK010007015.1_pt1 | contig 16465 bp, 15 predicted proteins | sample 5559141 | NCBI WGS metagenome assembly JAABUK01 (sample SAMN10711869, study PRJNA513367) | rock metagenome | isolation source: Antarctica rocks | place: Antarctica: Victoria Land, Pudding Butte nord | collected 2016-01-03
AGTGCTGCAAGGCCAGTATCAGCCCCAGCAAGTCTTCTGACGTTGGCTAAGCATCAAACATAGCCTTTGTGTCCTGGGCAGCCTGGTATAATACTTTCATTGAATTGATGCTGAAAGGTGTAGTCTTTTCTTTTCTTTTCTTTTCTTTTCTTTTCTTTTCTTTTCTTTTCTTTTCTTTTCTTTTCTTTTCTTTTCTTTTCTTTTCTAGCCTTGATGTGCTATAACAAGATCACTGTGCTGAGCATGGACCTAGACACTTCTGGGTGCACGAACAAACAAGATGTGGTGACCCACCGGTGAGTCCTCCAAGACCACCACCAAGAAGAAGCCACATGCCAGCCAATGGGCACACACCAGCACCGCCACCGAGAAGCGGATGAGCTTGAGGTGGGAGTAGCTGATGCCGATGTGTGACTCCCAGCGGCGGAAGATGCGAGCAAGCCTGATCATGCGCACCAACCGGAACAGCCTCAACAGGCGTAGCAAGCGCAGCAGCTGCACCACACACCCAGCAGCCTCTTGTCACAGTGTTGTAACCCATTGGTCAGCATGTCACAATAATGTCACTATACAGTCAGCATGCAGGTGCCTGTGTCATGGCACGTTAGTTGTCTGAAAGCGACATCATAGTACCCCTGTGTCACGGCATGTTAGTTGTGTGAGAGGGACATCATAGTACACAACACAAACATCTGCTTTTCTGTGCATACTGCTCAGCTCTGCCATGTATCAAATCTAATTCGTGCTGCTGTGCATCATTTGCAGCGTCTGCTAAGCTGCAGAAATCAGCCCAATAGGCAGTCATGCGCAGTCATGAGTTCAGGGCTTTTTCATGCTGCAACAGGCATGTGTGTAAGCTGATGGAACTGCAAGCTCCTGATTGCTGACCAGAGGACACAACATCTTGTAAAGCAGACTTAAGGCTGCGTGCTAGCCGCTGCATTAGGCCAGTTGAGCAAATGAGTCACCTTAAGTTTGTTGTGGCTTGGAATGAGGACAACAACTGCATCATAGGGCAGCACTGACAGGGTGTCTATGACCAGCCAGCGCTTGCAGTATCGCTTGATGGTCTTTCTGGGCCTGGTCTCCCATCTCTGCCTCCTTCTGTCAAGGAAGCCCATCAGCGCTTGGATGAACATGTCTGCCAAAAAGCAGGCATCTACAAATCGGTTTATTCCAAACAAAACTGCAGGTACACAGGTTGGTCAGTATGCATTCTGGACACGCTTTGCAGTTCTGCAGACGAGTATCAGCCTGTTCATTGTATTGCATCAAAGGCAAATTTTGATGTCAGTGGCGCAAGGCAGGCAATTTGGGTCTAAGGCTGGTCAAGCACAACCCAAGCATCTGTACAAAACATAGCGACAGTTAATGCAAACACCAGAGGACAATGCAGCACACAAGTGAGTGTGTCAAAGTATGTCATAGTGCTCAGCTTTGTTGCAACTCGTGTAAAGTTGGCATACCGTCAAGATGTGGATCAAGGAAGGAGACCTCAAACGGAGTGACTGTCGATGTAAAGACCAGCAGTAACAGTATGACCACATCCCAGTAGCGCACCTGGAGGAGCAATGTTGAATAGCGCTCAGCACTTTGTGAGAAATACAACCTGCCAGCATGCCTAAGTGCTCACCCAATTATCGTGCGGATCAATCACCCATCGACTGGCAGGCACAAAAGCCGGAAGCCCATCTATTGTGATGGGGGTTTGTTGTGTGAGCTGTTTCAGCAAGGTGTGAGCTCTGCAGGCAGAGTAATGTTGTTTGCTCTTGCCTTCACGTGTGGCTTGATCTTGCATCCGCAGGCGAAATCTCACTTGAAAGTTCCACCGAAAGATGCCGGAGACTTGGGGCTTAGTGAGGAATAGTTGCCAACTGGCACCACCTTGACTTTCAGCATATGTGGAACTCTACATCTGAAAATTCACCACCGTCATATCGCGCACAATGCAGCTGCATAAACGAGGCAAGTTATTAGCTGGTGCTTCCGTCGCGGCGAGACCTCGGTGAGTTGGGTGGAGCCTGATCTGGCCCGTGCTCAGGGTATGCTGACAACAAACCAGTGCAAGTTGCGCCGTTGATATCAGCCAGAATAAAACAAGAACTGCCCGTCGTGACCTTCGTCAGCAGTGGGTCATGCTTTCGCTTCTGTGCGTTTCTCTGTGACTGATCAGTCAATTCTCAGACAGACGCAAGGTGGATAATAAATTCAGGAGAAACCTTAACAACACGAACGACATGAACGAGCTGCCGCAAGCAAGCGCTCAAACGCTGCAAATTGCCCTGTGCGACCTTCGACCGATCCCGACTGCTGGCCCTTGGCATCCTTGCAGCAGCTACAAAGGCAATTGCAGGTTGCCAAACGTCTGTCGGGGGTCGACGGCCATGCAAGCACAACTGTTGTCGAGTAGTGGCAGACGTCCGTTGACTCACGGGTGCAGCCTCCCGGTTGTTCCAGCCAGGCTTTCAGTGCGTTCGGCTGCCCCTGACACCCACTCACCTGTTTTCAGCAGGCACGTCATGCACGAAGTGCACCTTCAGAAGCATCGAAACTCGACTTTAACTAACAGTTGACTTTGGCGCAGGCGTCAGCCTTGTGTGAAGTCAGGCGCACGTCCTACGCTGCAATTTGGGCAAGAATCGCATTCAAGGGCAATCAATGCTAGGCATCTACAGAGGCCGCAGGTCAGCGGCACTTGAACACGTTTGCGCACCTGTCGCTGCCCTTGATGTGTACTCAGGTGCCGTGTAAATGCTGCAGGCAACAGCTGCTACTGAGACGCCTGCTGCAGAGCTACCTCCTCAAGATCAAGGCTGGCCTGTAAGCCCAGCTGATGCCCCTTTGATGTGCCACTGAACGCACATGTGTAACTGTGACTCATGTGGTGCAGGGTGCCAAACCTGTGCCATTGCTGCTGTCTATAGCTGTTGGGGTTGTATTGAGGTTCCTGGTTCCAATTCCCCAGGGCATCACTGTGCAAGCATGGACACTTCTGTCCATCTTTGTGTCAACAATCACAGGCGAGACAATCACAGCCTCAAATCAGCCCTGTCTTACATGGCAGCAGCATTGCGTATCAATGAGCAGCACATGCTGACATTGTGATACATACGGTCCACTGACACTCCACCATGCATGTGCATACAACACTCCAGCAGGCATGACCACAAAACACATTGACCCCAAAGTGAGGGCTGCTGTGCGTTGAACTAGTTGTGTCTTATAATTGCAGCTTGTCTGCCTTGATGCTGTTGGACCAGATATCAGGCTGTGCTAAGACCTTGCTAGCACATGATGGTAATGCATTTGTTACGCCAAGCCAGACATTCTGTCAGCATTACGAATTGATGATTATGTATGAGGTATTCATGCAGCAGTGAAAGTCTTGAGGGTACTGTTAGCGTGCTAGCAGTCACAGTAGGACCTTGTGTTGGCCATACAGCCAGAAGAGTTGATATGCTAGCTGTCATTGAAACAGAAGCATTGACATGCTAGTTGTCAATATAGCACCCTCATCAATCATCTCTATCTGAGCATAGAAAAGCAAGCATGTCAGGTGACAGATGGAGTGAAGAAGGAGAGAGTACTGCTACATTATCTCAACAACTTTTGTGTGGTGCAGGACTAGTATTGGAGCCTCTGCCTGTTGGCGCCTGGGCTTTCTTGTCAGTCACTGCAGCAGTATTCACCAAGACGCTCACTTTCAGTCAAGCCTTCAGTGCCTTCACAAATGATGTCATTTGGCTCATCGTGGTCTCCTTCTTTTTTGCTAAGGTCTGTGAAAAAACCTTGCCTCTTGCATGAAAGACTGCCATGATGTATGCAGAATGGCCTTCATGACTTCGGCAAGGAGCATACACCGCCTGTCTGCATGGCAAAAGTTTAGAGATTTTCCTTGGATGTACTGCTATAACAATCCCTTATCTTGCACCAAAGAGCATTGAGAGTATCAGCCAGGCCTGCTGGTATGACTGAGGTTAGTGCAGCACATGACAACTCTGCCACAGTATTTTTTGATAATCTTAGTTGCAGTTGGCCCTTTGTCAGCAGACAGCCCTGCACAATGTACACCCTGGTTCTGCTGCATCAGCAGGAATACAGCAGCAGCAACAGGCTTGCCAAGTTTAGTAAGGCCAGGACATCTGCAGGGTTTTGAGAAGACTGGGCTGGGAGAGCGAGTGGCAACTCTGTTTGTCAAAGCTTTTGGCAAGAGCACGCTGGGATTGGCATACGGGCTAGCATTTGCAGAGGCTGCAATAGCCCCAGCCATGCCCTCAACCACAGCAAGGGCTGGGGGCATTTTCATGCCCATCATGAGCTCCTTGTCCCAGAACGCTGGCAGCTTACCTGGTAAGACTTCATATCTCACAAAACAACATGTAGAGTATTTGAGACTGCGTCTCTTCGGTTTCATACAATGTGACTCAACTGAACCCAAATGCTTGCAAACGGTCCGACACAGTCGCATGGCATTGTTACATAACCATGATGAAGTTGACTGCTTTTCAATCTGGACCCTGAATCTGAAGGCCATTTTACAGTCCTCAAGCCTTGACATATACTGCACACACGCTCAAATGTACCTGTTGTCGCCAAGGCAAGCAAAAACCCCTATGCAGACCCAGTTCATCAATCAGCATACCAGCCAACAGATCTCACTGTTGTGTTACAGGTACTGAGTCTGCAAAGAAGCTAGGCAAGTTTCTGGTCATGTCACAGTTCCAGGGCTCAGTGCATTCCTCTGCGTTGTTCCTCACAGCCGCCGCACAAAACCTGTTGTGTTTGAAGCTAGCCACAGAAATGGGGGTGGTCATCTCTTCCCCCTGGGTCACATGGGTCAAGGGGGCCCTGGCCCCTGCCCTGGTTGGCATGCTTGTCACTCCCTTGCTCATGTACAAGGTCAGTCCTTATTTCCTGTCTTCATCCTGCATGAAAAATGACTTCTTCTTCCATTTGTTGGGTGCTTGTTTTTCTACTGAGTTACACTCAGGGGCCTTTTGACCTTGACATGCTCATCCCTCCCTTGCTCATTTTTGTAAAAGCAGTCTTCATATGTCTCTAGTAGAGCGCTGTACCCCAGCAGGCCTCATAGCAAGCAGCAACTCCCTTGCCTCTGCCTTGACAACATGTGCATGATGACCGACATTGCACAGGCCAAGCATGTGGCCATACTGGCAAGATTAACAACAATGCTAAGCCTGCATGCTTGTGACAAAGCATCACCCAACATCCTGGAGTTCATGCACACAAGTGTCCACATCACAGGCCCTGAAGCAATCACAGCACAAGTAATGACAGACTGTGACTGTTACATGTGACAGATAGACATTCTTGCTTACTTTGGCATGAACAACGTGTGCTGTGACTGCAGTTGTCTCCACCAGAGATTAAGGACACTCCTGAAGCCCCCAAAGCAGCAGCAGAGCGGTTGGAGAAGATGGGCCCGATGAGCCGGGATGAGCGGATCATGCTAGCCACCATGGGCTTCGCTGTTGTGTTGTGGGTCACCGGAGATGCCATCGGCGTCAGCTCAGTTGTTGCTGCCATGCTTGGTGAGCTTTGCAGCTTCACATCTTCTGCTGCCTTCATACTGTCATGTGGCAGCTTCGCATCTTCTGCCGCCTTCATAGTGTCATGTTGTGTGTTATGTGTGCTCACTTGTCGCTGCCATGCTTGATGAGCTTATGCTTGCAGCTTCACATCTTCTGCTGCCATCATACTGTCATGTTGTGTGTGATCTGTGCTCAGTTGTTGCTGCTGTGCTTGGCAAGCTTGCAGCTTCACATCCTCTGCGGCCTTGTTAGTGTCATGTTGTGTGTGATCTGTGCTCAGTTGTTGCTGCTGCGCTTGGGAAGCTTGCAGCTTCATATCCACTGCTGCCTTGTAACAGATATGCTCCTTGTGATCTGTCATACGTAAGGTCACATGCAAGACATAGGCTCTGATGCACCGTCCTGTGCTGACACAGTGTCAGAAGTCTTGTGCAACATCTGGAGTCCTGTCATTTGCGCATGTGACCAAACCCACGCCTGTCTTGCTGTGATACGATTATCAGCATGTTCAAGACATGCACTGCTGTGCAGGTTTGTCTGTGCTGCTGTTGACCGGGGTGCTGAAGTGGAAGGACTGCCTGCAGTACCCTCCGGCCTGGGACACCCTCTTCTGGTTTGCAGTTCTGGTTGGCATGTCAGGTAATACCCATGCAGTGCTCTCACCAATTTTGTGGGTGTTGCAACTTAAGTGGGTGTGCACGGTGTCTGCAGCTTATCTTGACTCACAGCCTAGGTCCATGAAAGGACCGTAAGTGCTGACAAATCACATGTTGAACAGACTGACCACACAGCACAGCTACAATGCACCTCATCTGGGCAGGTCCAAACATGCTGAGCAAATCATCCTGCTCCAAGCCCAGTCTGTACAATGGCCATGAGCCTTGAATTTCACTAATGACTATGGCGATTACAATACACATTAGCAACCTTGCCTTTTGACTGGCCAGGCTTGCACCCAAAGACCAGGAATGCTATTCTGCATTGTGCAAACATCATGCGCTCTCCCTGTTGCCTAAACAGTGCATAGCGCCAAGTCTGTTCTGACCTCAAAATTCACTCAACACTCACTCAGATGCCCCACTTGTGCCGCAGCCATCAATTGTGGATGTGAATCAGCTCTGCTGCCTGCCTGACAGGTCAGCTAAACAGCCTGGGAGTCATCAAGCACTTTGCGGATGTGGTGGGTGGCAAGCTAGTGGCCATGAATTTGGGATGGCAAGCAGTCTTTGGCTTGCTCAATGTCTGCTACTTTGCCTTGCACTACATGTTTGCCTCTCAGACGGCGCATGTGGGAGCATTGTACTCAGCCTTCCTGGCTATGATGCTCGCAGCAGGTGGGGCATTTTTTGTTTCTGTTTTTGTTTGATATATCTTTCTGTGTTAATGGTGTAGATCTGAGTGTACCTAGAGCCACATGGCACTGTTGTCTTTATACTCATACAAGCATTGGACCATGACCTTTGTGAGTCTGCCTTGTTCTGTCCAATCTGATCACATCTGTACGCTCAGTGTCATGATCTGTCCTACAAGTGTGACATCAACTGATGTGAACCATGACAGCATCAGCCATGTTTCTAAGACCTGATGTGCTTACGTTCATGACATATGTTCACCTACATGACGTGTCCATGTACAGGTGTCCCAGGACTTCTGGCAGCATTGAGTCTGGCATATTGCAGCAACTTGTTTGGCAGCATCACTCATTATGGATCAGGGCAGGGCGCAGTGTATTACGGCGCTGGCTATGTGAGCCTGAAAGAAGTGTTCAGCATGGGTGCACTTATGGCAGTTGTCAACTTGGCAATTTGGGCAGTTGTTGGTGGTGCATGGTGGAAAGTACTAGGGTTATACTGAGAGCAAGATTTGTTTGCTTTGGGCTGTTGGTGCACAGTTAGTTGCCAGTCTCAATGACTCTAGGTGTTTTGAAATGTGTACAAGCAGTATGTGAGATGTGTGGTTTTGCCTGTGTTTGGCATCAACTTGGAAATTTGATGTACTGGACCAAAGGGCTCAAGATGCTGCGCAACAGGTGGTGTCCCTGGGAGTGACAACAAGCATCCCAGCTGGTGCGCTGGGGTCCCAGCAACCAAGCTGGGACTCTGTTTCTGGTGGCCTTCATGGCGTCATCCCATCTTGCCGTCTCTGTCTGTGCTGCAGCTTATCCGGCTCTGCTATGAAGGCTGCATTCTTAGCGGCCAACTCCTTGTTCATGTCCGACAGGACATTCATCTCAATGCTATACATAACAAAGCACATGGTGCCTACAAGCTTGTTGAGATGCATATTCTACCGATTGATGACCGAGTACACTGAATCCTTCACTTCACCAAACATGCTTGCTACTGCAAGTTTGGGAAGTTGTTCTCAAATTCAAAACGAAGACTTGGACCATGTAACAATAAGTGGTTTCGGAGCGTCGATCTTGTGGCTGTTCACGGAGAAAGTCAATCCCTTGCACACAGCAGCCGACTATCATCATGTCCAGAGCGCTCGTGGTCACAGCTTGTGAGACCGCTCTCCTTACCGGGAAGCCAGTCTTACAGCCCCTACATGCAGATCTCACGGGGTAAGAATCCTGCACAAGACGTAACGGGCATCAGGTCGCTTCGATCAACTGCTTCCCCGTAGTGCAATCAATCTTTGTTGAAGGGGCGTGTACTGAGCTGCAGGCTACAGCAGTTGTGCACTTGGGCAGCAGAGCCTTTGGAAGAGACAAAATTAGACTCACAGACTAGATATCCCACTGTTCAGGTCCCTTCCCAGCGGATTCCAAGACAGGTGGAAATTTTGTTTTTGTTACACACAATAACACTTTACGTATTGAGAGCATGCGTCACCTTTGACGGTGACTATGTTAACACAGGTCTTTGGAAACTCTGCTGCCACTGGTCCAGCTGTCGAGCGTGGCGTGAGGCCCAAGCAGGTAGGCTAGGCAGAGGTAGTACATCATCTGTCACCTCATCAGTTCCTCAGCATCTTGACTGGCTTCAATGGCTGTGCTTCTCAGCTGTGTTACTGCTGTCAGTCCCCCAGATTGCAAAGGATGTGAACAGGCCTGATGTGCATGCAGAACCAGAGCAAACAAGGCGGACACACATCCGGCTATATCAGAGCACAGAAGGATAAGCTAATGCAGTCTGTCAGAGGCTCTTATCCAGACCCTGTGCTGGACAGCTTTTACAAAGGCATGTCAGTGCTGTGCTCCCAACCAGAGTCCTGCATCAATCACATGCACCTCAACGCCATCATTGGAGCCACAGCCAAGGCTTGGAGGACAGCACGGGGTCGATTCCCTCAGCAGAAGCGAAAGCAAGCGCATGCTGAGATGCATGCGTTCCTCACCAAAGCATTTGAGAGCTTGCAGGTCCTGCTGCCAGATGTTGAGGCACGGCAGGCAGCCAACATGTTGTGCTCATCAGCCCAGCTGGGGCTGAACCCAGATGCCCTGGTGCCAGGCATGACAGACAGCCTGGCGCGGCGGTTCCTGGCTGACATAGACGCTGCAGATGGGCAGAACTTTGCAAATGTACTGGAGGCATGTGCCAAGCTTCAGCTGAGCCCTTGCCAAGGCCTCCTATGCAAAACAATGTTGAAACGATTAGCAACAGCTGACTTGTCAAACTTTGAGCCTCGAACTGTGGCAAACATACTACACAGTCTGGCCACAATGCCAGCTGCTGCACCTCCCATTGAGGTGCTGAATGCTTTGTGCAAGCACTTTGAGGTGCTGCTCAAGAGCGGCCAAGCTGTTGAGCTTCCAAATGATCAGAGCATTGCAAATACAATGTGGGCTCTGTTCAAGCTGAAGCATGCTCCATCAGATGAGCTGGGCATTTCCATGGTGGGCAGGATGGTGGCTCTGTGCCGCGTGCCGCGGCAGCAGCCTACTCCGCAAGCCATCAGCAATGTTCTGTTTGCATGTGCTAAACTGGGTTTGCCTGCCAAGCAAGCAGATATTGACAGTCTAGCATCTTTTCAGTTGAGCTTAGACACGCAGCACATTAGCAAGCAAGATTATGCAAACACAGCATGGAGTCTAGCTGTCCTAGGGCATTTGGGGGAGGCACAGTTTGAGCTGGTGCTTGATCAGCTTTCTGTATTGTCAGTCAACTATCGTGAGCCGTCACTCTCGTCACTGCTTGAACCGATCGCACTGTCTCAGCTGTACCAGGCTCTAGACTGGCTGCAGCCTCCTCAGACTGCAGATACTAGCAAGGCAAGACATGGCTAAAGCTGAAAAAGAAATTGGGTAGTTTGGGGCCCCGGCCAGCTTGCGCTGTAAAGCCACATCCCGCGGCACAACTCGTTTGCTCAGCTCTGAGACAAATGTCTTTGAGGTTTGAGGCCATGCCAGCCATCAGTGGCTACCGCACAGCTGCTGTACTGGAGCCCATTGGCAGCAGAGATCCAATCGTAGTCTTGTTTGTGTCCAATCATCATCTTAACAACAAGGAATCAAGGTGATGTTCAAGCTTTCTCCTGAGCATCATGTTCTCTGTGAGGCCTGTTGTGGGGCACTACAAACAAGCTTGTGGATGCCTGCAATTCTGCCACTGAGCACATCTGCTCATGCTGAATCTTTGCCTGGCCTTGTACAGATAAACGACGGTCCGCTTTGTTGCTTCCCCCACCCATTGTCGGCATGTGCAGCAACTGTGGCCATGTCATTCTGGTTCATAAAGTAAAATTCTAAAGGCAAGAAATATAAATTGATTGATAGATTGTTAATTGCCATATCTGGAGCATGCATGAGCCCCTGCTTACGTCTTTGCGCCCTGACCTTATCTTTTACTGCATGCAGGCTAAGAGGCAGTGAAGGCTTCAGGCAGCAGCTGCTGAGGCGCAAGGGCAAGCTAGTCTTGCTGACCCCACCAAGAGCTGGAGCTGGTGCGCAGGAAGTGGCAGACTACCTGAAGCCCATTTTGGCAACTGCAGCAGGCGGTTCCCTGTATGCTTACCGCATTTAATGCAAGCACAGCAGTCATTAATTTAGACGTGATAGGCCTAATGTACAAGGCTTCCCCGATGGTTGCCAGCAACTCCTGCTGAGACTAAGGCCCAACCCCATGAGGGGGCATCGGCTCTTGTAAGCACAGCAGTCATGCGCATCCCCTGCTACGGGCAAGTGATCCACTTGTGTAACACATAAGTGAATCACTACATTGCTTTTAGGCCTTGCAAGGTGGGGTTTTGACTTGCCACAAGTGATGTTCATGATACATTGGAGACAGCGGCCCAGCCGGATTTGCTCCACTGGCAGCATCCTGAAAGTCTGCATGACCAGACAACACAATACTCATTATCACCTTTATGTATTATTATGTTGTGCATCTGCTGCTCAAATTGTGCATATACCTATCAATGTGTTGTACACACATAAGTCTTGCATGCATTGTGCGGAAATCCGTGTCTGTTCAGAAAGTCCAAATTTCAACTCCTACATTGAGCATCATTCATATAGGTGATGTCAGCAAACACTTAGGCGGGCAGGCAAGAAGAAGAATGTGGTTGTTGCTGAAATGGAAAGCCAGTCCAAGGCTCATCACACACCGGCATGGACCCTGGTTGGTGTGTGCATGACAATCGAGCACCCAAACGGCAGATGCCTATGTGTATGCTGGTTCTGGGTAGTCCTGACCAACGACAGCTGCTAAGGCTGCAGTATGTTGACATTCTGCCAAATCCACTGTGTTTTACAACACCAGGCTGCCATTCAGCTGTTTGCATGTTGGGTCAGAGTTTGCATGGGCAGAAAGTTAATTCATGAAGGGCATTGTGGGTGAGCAGGAGCTTGACATCATGCTTGGGTGTGCAGTGCAGCGTGTATAACATATGCGTCGGTCACACATGCATACTAGCCATGTAAAGACAAGGGACGTGGTGCGGCATCACCTGGCTACCAAAGCATGCAGGTCTGAGTCTGCATGGCTGTCATAGTCTGGGCCCAGAAAGCAGCTGCTGCAGCACAACCCAGGTGCTTCCTTTCCGGGTCATTGAGATCGCCTTTGAATTCAAGCTGCTGAACCCTGCAGCTCGTCCTTGCAAGTCGAATTAATTGCGCTAAATCTGATTCAGCTTTTGCACAGCTGCAGCTGTCTACTACTGGAGCAGAACCCCAGCCTACCTCCTGAGGACAGATTCTGCCTCCAGGACTAGGACTCTGTAGTTGGGGCTCTGGTCCCGAGCTCTTTGTGCGGTCGCTTGTGACTGTGAGTATAGCAGTAGGTACAAAGTATGGTCCTATTGCGTCTGAGGCACCTCAAAAGATTCTGCAAACCGTTGCTTTGAGGGCTTGAAGCACTGCAAAACAGATCTGTTCTATTTGCAGTACCCGGATTCGAACCGGGGTTACCAGATTCAGAGTCTGGGGTGCTAACCACTACACTATACCGCAGCTGTGTGCCACGTGCCTAGGACAACATGCAACACTCCATTTTTAGTGTTATAACATAATGTAAAACGGCTTGGTCCGTTTGTATTTTTTAAACTATTGCGCTAGAGCGCCGGTTTGCAAATCAATTGAATAAATTCCAGTACGTTTTAGATTTCACAACAGAGCAATCACAGAGTGAGACTCAACTGAGCAAGATTCATTACAAGCAACCTAGAGCTTGACTAACTGACAGACAGAGTGTGACTGGAAACTTTCCACACTTGAGTTTGAATCAGATGGACGCTCTTCTCACAACAATTATCGGCAAGCATCACATCTCAAGATTCAGCAATTGTACTGCCAGATGACCCTTTGTGATATAGGCAGGTCACCAGATTCTGCTGACTACTTTACATGGCAACATGATCAGGTCTCGTTCCAGCATCACACCACACATGATAGTTTCATGCCACCTAAGCGCGTTGGCAAAATGAAGTGCATGACATGCTCACTAGATGCACAATACCATTTCTCAGATGCCTGGCTCGACGTTTGGAGCGCCGTTCAAATGGTTTGTAGCTCATCATAAGCCAGGAAGCGTATGCACTGACATTATTGTTACATGCCTTTGTTTGGCGGTGGCTTGCCAGCAGCTTTGGCAGCACGTCTGGTCCTGCGCTCATACATGCCAGCAACCCAAGGAGCCATTTGCACATTGTCAGGCTCCCGCATGTGATGACTGTAATACTCACTCCAGTGAGCTCCCAAAGGAGGGCACATGTAACCATGCTGCAGGGCCTGCACCAACAGGCACTCTGCAAATATGCAAGCTATTGTAACATCAGAACTTTGTAATGATGCAACATCTGTGGTGCCTTAGGTGCAATGCAATATGCTACTGGCAGGTAATTGGACTTGCAGGCAGTTGCAGACTGATTGTGCTGCGGGTTGGCATTGTGTTTCCATTATTTGAACTGCTCAATAATGGCCTGCATGCATCAACATGGCAGTGAACAAGTTTGCACGTGGCATGCATGCAACGACAGGATGACAGCATGTACCTCCATCTTCAGATTTTTTTGACATGTTGTCAAGGGCAAAATGTCATGCAGCAGAAGCGCCCAGACAGGCCCTAACCAGAGAGGCATACCTGCCATCCATCGGCAGCATCTCCTGCTTTGCCCATTCTAGATCTGTATGCATCACTCTCATAAATCTGGATGGGCAGCCAGTCAGCCTTCACAGGGTCAAAGCCTGGGGGGTTGGGTATGGTGCTGGACCTGTCCATGGGACCCAGAGGGGTCAGCTGCTCAAAGGTGAGGGAGCGCGGGCGGCGGCGGCGCTCTGATGGCCCACACAGTGGAGCCTGGATGTGACGTATACCTGTAACCCACCACATTCTGCATGCATGTGACCTTTGCCCATTGTTTTATTCCTTTAGTAATTTGAAGACTGGGGGGGAAGGAGGGGGGGGTGGGTGTGTAACCACTTATGAGTCACCAGACAACCTGGCTTGATAGCACAGCTAGACGTGATGCACAACAAACTAACCTGGGGAGAAGTCTGCTAAAGAAAGAGCTGTTTCCTACTGCTGGTAGTTTGACGCAAGAAACGCAAAGAGCTGTCCTGTGATGATACTACAAACAGGCAGTCAAACTGGTTGTATCAAGGCAGATGAGCTTTGATAAGGCTAGATAAGCTGTACGGGAACAACAGACTGCAGCAACAAATGCTACACTGTGCAATGTCATTAGTCTCCTGGACTATCCTGTCAAGCCTGTATTTAGTCATGTGCAGCATTGCAGTTGCTGAAGTCTGTCTTTGGCATCCACACTGGGTGTTTGAATTCTGTCAAGCATAAGAGGGCTCAGCAATATGAGCAGCAGACAAAGTTATCAAGGTTGATCATGCCAGGTCAGGACTTGCACCCCTACCCTCAATAGTGGCGTCCCAGGAGAAGTGAGTGTGGCCAAAGATGTTCACATCGGGTTGCAGAGCCCTCAAGCGGTGTGCTAGGGGCTCTGATCCAGCAGCCTTGGCCAAATTTGGATAAAACAAATAACGCTTCTCTGGCAGCAATGCCTGCAGTGACAGTACATTGTGAACGATATGTTCATCACATTACACTTCAAAAAGCTACCACAAGCTCAGCCACTGATTGAAGAGAAGTTACCACTGACTTCGCCCTTCGTTAGGCAGCGGATCAAGCTTTCTGAGGGTGCATTTCTCTGATTGCACACTTCACATCACATGACAAATTCTTCAGCACACACAAACAGTAACACATACGTCATGCACACATAACATAATATAATATACAATGAGGATATGAGTACTGACAAATGTACTCTAAAGACACGCCCAAAAGGACATGAGGAGAATACCTGATGGGGCAAGAAATGGGCAAGGGAAATGACATCACAGCCCTGCCTTTGTTGCAGCAGCTCTTGCCAGCCTGTCTTGTTCTGCTTGTCAAACCACTCTGCTATTTCAAGAGACCCGTGTACCCCCTGTCCTGCAGCAGTGAAGCACTTCGCATTCTGACAAGACAGTTTGCAAGAAGTGTTTTGTCCTCTGCTGCCTGCTTTGAACTGCCCTTTTGAAACCTGCAAAAGCCTTGATGCCAAGGGCTGCGGCGCTTGGCCATGAGGCATGTCGTGCGCGACCAGTCATGGAGCAACAGGTGACATACAAGGTCTCAAAACTGATGCAAAATAAGGCTGTGACCAATATCCATGTATGGCTGGTGCAAACAGCCATCAAAAAGGTATGACAGAAGCACCCTTCAAGCTGCCAGCCAGGAACAGAGCAGAAATCACAACGCGACATGAACAGCATAAGACTGACTGATGTACCTGGACCAGTGTCCGGCCATATGCAAGCCCCATAGTCTGCAATGCTGAGAGCAGATACATGCGGAACACCCTGTATGTCAGGTTCTTTGTCCCAGCTGGAATGGTGCCAGGACAGCAGAGGCACAATGCACAAGTTTCCCAGACGTGCAGGTGTTGTGTGGATGCCAAGCTCCTGGCATAGCTGCAATATCAACTGCAGCTTCTGAAATGAGTCTTGCGCCGTACCATTCCTGAGCAGGCATGAGAGTGTAGTTGCAAAAAAGTTTGCAAAGGTTACACTGCTGAAAAGCTGTGCACCTGCAGGTTGCACATGCCTTACTTGACGCTCTGAGGCTCGCCTCTGACCCACAACTCGTGGTTCCCAGGCACATAGAAGACCCGTCCAAAAGCTTCAGCTGCTGTGCTCAGGCTCTGGCGTATCAGACCAAGGTCGTCAGAGATGTCTCCGGCCAAGAGCAAAACATCGTTCTGCCTGGACCATGAGGTCTGTTCTGTCAGGCGCTGGAGTCAGACTGGCGTGTCAAACTACTGCTTCTGAAATAGGCCTCACCCATATTGATTTTGTTTAAGTTCTGTCAGCCAGTCCTGGTTAAGGGTGTAGTCACAATGAACGTCACTGACGGCAAAGACTCTGTCTATGTTGTGTTCAACCTGTACATGCGACTGTGTTGAGTGAAGGCATACAGTGCGGCCTGTCAGAGTATGCATGTGGTCTCAGGCCCGATCCAATACCTGTACAGGTGCAGCTGCGACGACCACAGCATGCAGTATGCTGCGTAAAACAGTTCTTCTTGTGCATGTGTGCTCAAAGAGTACAGACGAGGCTGTGGCACACGGACCTCGCCGGATCTTGCGACCAGAAAAGGTGATCTGTTGCGGAATTGTCAGCATGATCACGCATGAACTGACTGTCCAAGCATGCAACTAGGTGTGACATCTTATATACGATCAATTTCTGCCGCTGTCGGCGTCAGGCCCGTCAATGTTCTCGTTGGGTTGGTCTCGGAGCTGTCACACAAAAAGTCGTCCTTCGGATACTGCCCTCGCCTGCAGTTTCCGCCCAAACTCCAAAAGTTTATCGGCGCAGCTGTGTGTCCAGCAATGCAACAGTCCACCACCCACAAGAAAGTCCTGTCCTGACCTGACCGAAGTTTTTTGTTGGTCAAGGATCTCCCTACTGTTCAGCAGTGTCCCCACTGATGGATGGCCACCTCATGAGTCAACCCTATGGTGCCCTCGTGTAGAGCCCGGCATTATAGACTTCATCTTGAGCGGCTTTCAGTAATTGATACTGCTTTTGGTTAGGGACTTCCGGAGATTTGAACAAAGGTACAGGTTGGCCCTGCAGCTCTAAGATCAGACTTGCACTTCTGTTGAACGATTCTGTCTGATCGCAGATAATGGACCCGGCCGTCCCAACCGACCATCATCTGACCGCCAGCATGATATTGGTATGGTCTATCTGTATGGCTCCTACCTGGTGGTCCTCTCTCGCAGTGTTCAAACTGCCAGATAGATGACATCTGTTTGCTGTGCAACAGGGAGTGGACTCACCAGATTGGTCTTGTCTAGCAGAGCAGCTGCTTGTGCACATCTTTGAAGAACAGCACAAAGCCTTGGACAACTGTGCAGCAGCCTGTACTTGTACAACCTGGCGCGCAGCCGTCAACAGCAGCCACATTTCA
>JAABUK010007017.1_pt1 | contig 16460 bp, 17 predicted proteins | sample 5559141 | NCBI WGS metagenome assembly JAABUK01 (sample SAMN10711869, study PRJNA513367) | rock metagenome | isolation source: Antarctica rocks | place: Antarctica: Victoria Land, Pudding Butte nord | collected 2016-01-03
ATCGTTCCGTTGGACAATATTGAACAGAGCATGCGTAGGCATGAAGCCACCATCCTCACCTTTACCGTAAATGGCATTGAATCTTGCAAGGCGTGGCTTCTTTTCCCCAAGACGAATAGCTCGCTCTACCAAACCTTTGTGGGAGGCATTGTAAGCTTCACCAGGCGAGATGTCTGCAAAACGCAACCAAGAGAAAGCATCATTGCCGACAGAGCTATTCTTGATATTCTCTGGTGTCCAGATATTCATCAACTCTTTCAAGTACTTGCCTTTGAATCCGGCTCTCTGATTGGTGGGACCAGGGACGTTGATGATTGATTCTGGACTGCAGACTAGCCGAGGAAGATCGTACTCGATGAGGTTCCTTGTCGAATAGTCTACATTGATAAGAGGGCCTTCTCTCATGAATGATGCCGTCTCCGCATAATGTGCCAAAGATAAAGGCGAGCTTGTTTCAGCTCGCTCGAACAAATCAGGATGATTGCAGACTTTCCTAAATTGCATGACTAGATTCATCAAAGTAGCCGTATCCTGGTCATCGCCTACTGATGCTTTCTCAATGAGGTCCATGATGCTTATACGATTCCGCAGGTTTCCGTAGTAAGCCCGTTGCCGATAAGTCAGATCGCAGTAAACGTCTTCCTCGATCTTATCGCCAAGCTCTTTCTGTACGTGTTTCTTGATACGTCGCAACATGAAAGGCTTCAGGATCATGTGTAATCGCTTGAGCTGATCCTCGTTGAGCTTAGTGTTGCTCTGGGCATGACTTTCAATGTCCTTGGAAAACCAATCACTAAACTCATCATGAGAGTCGAAAAGGCTGGGCATGATGAAGTGTAGCAAAGCCCACAGTTCCTGCATGTTGTTCTGGATTGGTGTTCCGGTAAGTAGCAGACGGTTTCGACAGTGGAAACCTAGCAGGCTCTTCCATCTCGAGCTCTGCGACGACTTGATAGCCTGAGCTTCATCTAGGATCATATATTGCCAGCGGATCTTTTGGAAATACTGGGTGTCTTGAACCACGAGCTGGTAAGACGTAATGAGGACATGAAATGGTGAGTCTTTGGTATAAGTAATGTGCTTTCGATCCCAGAACTTGCGCAATACTTTCCTGTCTTTGGCGTTCCCCCAATAAGGTAGACATTTTAAGCCTGGTACGAATCTTGTAATCTCCTGTTGCCAATTATGCAGGGTTGATGAAGGTGCGATAACAAGGAATGGGCCCCAGATATTGTGCTTTTCAGCAAGGTAGGCCATGACTGATATAGACTGGACAGTCTTCCCAAGACCCATCTCGTCAGCAAGGATACCGTTGATGCCCTGCTCATACAGATTCACCAGCCAGTTCAAGCCCTTTAGCTGATATTCCTTGAGCTGGGCATTTAGCATCTTGGGCTGCGACACATCTACATCGCCTAAACTTGTTGGGTTTTGGAAGTTCATCTCGCCATCATCGAATTGGGACTGGAGTTGACCCTCCTCTCCGTTGAAGGCTCTGGCTTTGTCCTGGGCCTCTTGCACAGCGTTCTGAGCGTTGGCCATTGCAGCTTGTTTAAGCGCAGTTTCGTCTTCAGCATCAAAGTCAAGATCCTCGAAATTGGTGACTTTGGTTCCAACTTGACCAACGCTGTCGGGCAAATTGATGGTGTGCGCATCTGGTTTGCCAGGGGAAATTTTTGTATTCGAGATAGCAACATCCGCGCTGTCAGTTGATCTCTCCACCTCATCGGTCTTGATCTTGCGCCCGATGAAATGTGAGTAAAGCTCAGTCTGCGAGATCAAGAAGTTCAGCTTCCGCTTCTGGCGGTTGGCTTCGCGGTCAGCCTCGGCTTTCTTTGCATTTTCGAGTTCTTGCCTCTCAGCTACTCTTCGTAGATCACGTTCTTCCCGTTCATTGCGCTTCCAGAAAGACATCATCTCTCGCATGCTTCTCTTCGCCCTGGCCTGAACATCTTTCATGCCTTTGTTGGTGCGTAACTGCCATCGTCGAGCTTCCTTGGCTGCAAGTTGAGCCGTCTTGCGCAAGTTCGACTGCTTCACCGAGAGCGAATTATCCTTGATTCTGCACACCTTGGGTACGTCTTTACGCGCTATGTCCTTCCAGATCTGGTCATATATCTGTTGGTATCCTTTCGAGGCGTAGTTCGTGGTTATGGGTAACGGCGAGGCTTCTTTGGATGCTTTGGTTTCCTTTGTTTCTCGCATCAAAAGCTCCCGGCGGTTCTCCTCCTTTGGCGCGATGGGGACTGGCTCGTCTTTCTGCGCCTGTAGGACGCGGAAGCCTTCCTCAGCATCGGCGATCTCCTTTTGCTTCTTCTCTTTCGTCTTCTTCGGTCGAACCGCGGGGCCCTTGAGCTTTTTCTTTGGTGGCTCGGGAGACACGTTATTGCCGGTCTGGAAAGTGCTCATGGTGCCACCCTCGAGGTTCGGTGCTATCGGTGTGACTTCCCGTATCTCCTCGGGTGCATCGCCTCGCTCCAGAATTCGTTTGGTGGTCTTGGCCTTCTTCTCAGCCTTCTGCGCTTCGCGAAGGAATCGCTCTCGTTCAGCCTGATCAGCCGCTAGCTGGGCCTTCTCCATGGCATCCATCTGTTTCTGCGTTTCTTGCTGTATGGTTTTCTCGCGTCGGCGCTTCCTTTGCATATCCTTCTTACGTTCCTTTTCGTCCTGGACTTCTTTCCGTTGGACCTCCTCGAGCGCGCCACCTTCGTAAAATTTTCTAAAGCGTTGTTTACCCGCTTGTTCGTAGACATCAAGTTGTGTTGAGACAGCTTTAGCCGTAGCAGTTCGACGGCGCTGGTGCTAGCTTAGTTCTCGGTTCTCAATATCGAATAAATGGGTGCCACTCTTACCTTACGCTTCACGTTCTCGGCGTTCTCAGTTTCCATGTATCGCTTTTGAATCAACTGCGCATAATCTTGCTTCTTTGTCGCCCATTTGGGTGACTCCATATCGCTCAACTCCATTGCATCGATCTTCGCCATCTCTCTCTTGACCTTTTCGTTCTCCCGATCCGTCAATGGTAATCCAGCTTTATGGTTGTTGTTAAGACTCTTTGTGGGAGCAGGTGAATGTTGCTCCGTCTTCACCGATCTTTTAACAAGGCCAGGATAATCGCTTGCCGAGGGAGCGGGTTTCTGAGATGTCTTGCGTGAAGCTGATGAGGCCGGGGTAGAGTCTCGATTGGGTGTATAGGAGGTCTTGCGAAACTGCTTCGATGCTGGTAGAGCTCGAGGCGTTGACTTTGGTGGATCAGCAGCATTGCTAGACAAGATGCTCGAAAACGACATAGGATCCGAAGTCCTCGTAGTTCTCGGCTCGTCCCTGGCACTCGGCTGGCTCGGCCGCTGGCTATCTATACCATTGGTTTCTCGTGTTTCTGGATGTTCTATGGCATCAAATTTTCGTTTAGGATATGTTGGAGTGGCTTGATGGAGGACTGGTGACTCGGTGGCACTTTGTGCTGGCGATTGCGGAATCGAGCTATGTCTGCTCATCGGATGTGCGTGCGCGGTCGGATAGGCCGGCGAATGTTGTGGAAAAGGAGGCCCGACCGGGGAGTGGTACGATGTTGGCGAAGTTTTCGGTTCTGCATGGAAATTGGAAAATGTGGCAGAATCGCGACTCTGCTGAATAGTTCTGATTAGTACCTTCTGCTATAGATGGCAGTAAAGGAGAGGTTCTGGAGGCCTGTTGCGGTTTGACATACCTGAACAGGTGACCGCATGTTGTACTGTGACTGACCTCGACTCTGCGATCCTTCACGGTGTTCTGATGTGGGATCGTAATATGTGGAGCTGCTGGAGTCTCTCCGGGTGTACGCAGAATTACTCGATGGCAGACCGTTCGACTTGGGTGAGGGCGGTGGCCCCAAGCGCGGGCTTATACCCGATGGTATCGATATAGCTGCCGAGGTTGATGGTCGTGATGAGGGTTGATTGTACGGCGACTTGGGATGGGTTCCATTGGTAGGTGAATAAGGTACGAAATGGGTCGGTGACCGCGCATTGTATTGTGGAAGATGTTGGGTGGTGACGGTAACTTTGCTATCCCGTCGTATTCGATCGTCTTCTTTCGGAGACCTCTGCAGTGGTGGTGCAGGACCGTGATACATATTTCCGATTGCTAAGTTCCCGTCAAGCCATCTGGCAACAAGTTCCTGTTATTGTGAATAGCGTAAAACCGCTTTCATCAAGAACAATTATGGGATAATCTAAGACATCTGGATCAGGTGGATAGCACCCGTGTTGGTGGTGATGGTGTTTGTCAAGGGCGGCTCTGGCGTGGTGGAGGTAGGATGGAATCAGGTTCGGTGCAGATCTACTCGTGGCACTTTGACACGCGTGACAGAGAGCTGGCGGTAGGCACAGCGGCGAGGATGTGAAACTACGGATCTCTTTGTGGTGGACACCAAGTCGGCGACGTGGGTGTGGGTGTGGGTGGTGAGGGATTTCGACGGCGATGTGGGTTGTAGGTTGGGTGGATGAGTGGTTTTGGCTCGCATTGTTGGCCTTCATGGTAATAATGATGGTGATTTGGTTTTGATTATGCTTAGTCCCAGTAAGGTTCTTCCACCAAACGCGAAGATTGCCGTGGGTGTGAATTTTCGTGGTCTCTGTCGGAGTTTACGATTTGAAAACCCGACTGAAAACATCCTCATTAACAAGAGCTCTCCATAGAATATCTGGCTCTCTACTCTGTTCGTTAATGTAATTGTCCCAGGTCATATTAATTATTATTATGTTTTCTTCACGGGTACTCATTGCTGGGTTCTCTTGCATTATTATTATTGTTGTTATTGTTATTATTTTACCACCTTTACTTTAGCCCATCGCATGTTTCAAGGCTGACTGACTACCTTATTCTATTACTTTGCCTGGACAATCCATTCCATTCGGATTTTTCTAATCTTGCCCTACTCTAGCGCCCTCCATCATCCCCTCCCCTCCAACCAACCGAACCACGGCTGATCTCCTTCATCCATTCCTGCTCTGTGCCGCCGTATTACCTCGCCTACCACATCGACATCGGATCGAATCATCAGAAGCCAAAGGTGGGGATTACTCTATCCTGATTCTCATACACCTTGCGAGCTTGGTCATGTGTTCTTATCTGTCGAGCGGCTCATCCTCCGAAGGAGGTAAACAGCTGTCCTTCCAAGAAGACGATCATCCCGGTCGGATATCTAAACCCTCATCTCCGCTTCAATGCCATGGTTTCTGGATTACGGCATACTATTGCCGGGTAATAGATTCGAAGGATAGCTGTTCATGATCCAAAAGAAGAACAGAAGATTTGGACTATTCGACTATCTTCGCTCTGCGTCCATCCAATCGTTCATGTGCTTGCTACCGATTTGACTATGTGTCTACCCCATCTGCCATACAACATGGAATTCGAAATTCAAGCACCCAGTCCCCAACGCCGATCAAAGTTATGCGCTCTTGAATAATCTGGGCCCCCAAGCCCCATCACTATTCTACATCCTTTCACAGATTACACTTCTCCAGTACTCGGTATTGCGCATGGATTTGCAACGCATGCCACGTCTCCAGAGTCGCCTGTAGCCTCATGATCGCCTGTCGAATCGTGTCCTACAAAGTATTAGCCAATCTCCCAGACAAAGATTCCTGATGGACGGGCCAAATTACTCTCATTGCGGCCTGTTCTGAATGCTCCTCTGCCTGCAGCTTTGCCCGCATTCTATCCTTCGTCTTGGACCTCCTAACCTGAGAACCTCTCTCTCTGACGTCGAGCCTCGCAATCCTTTCGGCGTGCTCTTGAGTCATGTCGTGAACAAATGTTCTGTGTGCCGTTAGGTTTTCAATTGTGACGGCCAAGTCTGGTGTTGCATCGTCTGTATGTAGTAGGATGCGTAAACTCCCGAGGAGGTTCTCGGTGGCAGACATGCTGGTCTCTTTTCGGGTTCAAATAGCAAATTACAAAGGGGCCTGTGGTTTCAACTTGGTTGCGACTTGATCCGAGAAATCGACTGTTGCTAGACCTAGATGCTGTGGTGGGAGAAGATACTACTCAGTCAAGTGGGCCATGGATAACTTAAGTACCACATCTGGTCTTCTCTGGCTTCCCATGAACCCGTAACATGACAAGCAAAAACGGTGATGAGATGAAACACGTGGATCGAAAGAAAATTCGAACAAAGTAGAATATGCAAGAGGTGAGACAGAAACCCATGAAGAGATCCCCATCGCACACCTTCCGATATGTCAGCCAGAGTCTCAGTGGTTGATCTTTTTATTTGATGGAAACCAACTAGCCATTAACATGACATGACAAGTATGGAGAGAGGTGAAGTCTGAGATTGTCTGTAGCAGAAACTGCACATCGGGTCTTTCTCCATTTCTGGCCGCTTCGGTGATACTGCGATTCTGATTCGGACGTCAGGACAAACCTGTGCATGAAGCTGTAGATTATTGAAAGCGATAGCCTTACTACTCCACTTCGCACAGCGCAACGCGAATGGTTGAGCTTGTTACTTGTAATAAAGACTTATATGGTATCATATGCCTTACAGAAAAAACCTATACGCCGCCGCCATGACCGCTACCTCCGTTAGCCCCTTTTCTGTTTTGGTCTAACAATAGCTTAGGTTTTATGAATCCTTCATCCAGCTGTGTAAACCACGCTGCGTGTTCATCTGCTGTACCAGAGAAGAATTGGCCGATCGCAGCACTGGCGCTGAGGTGGGTATCATTAGTGGTTGCGTGATCCTCAGCCCCAGGTCGTGGATACGTCGAAGATCCTGCAACAGCCGAGTCACCCGTTGGTAGAGATGGGTTTCTTTTGGGTCTTGTCTTTACTGCAGGGGGGAGACCGCTATCTGAGTACAGCTCCTCCTCGTCACTGGGAGTGCTGGCCTCTCTGCTCAGTAATGCCGCTTGTTGCGCCGCCGCCTCCCTATCCTTCTGCCCAGCGATGGAGTTCCTTGACGTGGGTCTCACAGGAGGGCTTTGGCTATTGTTGCCACTACTGTAGACAGAATCATTGCCACCATTTGTACGAACGTTGACCGCATTTCTCTTTGGCAAATGGCCAAGCGCACTTCCAGCACTTTTGTAATACGTCCCGTTCGTAGCGGTCTCGATGTCGAACTCATCATCCGAGTCAATTTCTTCCACCACGCCAGTCCTAATGCCCATGATTTCCAGCATGCGCGCAGTGGTGCCGCCGAAGATAATTACTGTCAGCACAACCACAACGAGTACAGTGGCTTGTAAAGCAGGACCGTTTGCGCCAGTCAAGCCGGCTGCAAGTGCAACGCCGACAGCACCACGCAGCCCTGCCCAGAATAGCATTACCTGGTAGGAATGAGGAAGCTCGTCTGCTACATCTTTGCCTCGCCGCTTCGCTCGATATCGGATGAACCAATTAATCGCCTTGGATAAAGGAAATACTGCGGCCCATCTTGCAGCGCAAATGCCAATTACAGTGATCAGAATAAAAAGTGGCTTGAAATACAATGTTGTGTCGGTAAAGAGTGTGAGACCCAAATAAATGAAGATAAAATTCTCAGATAGCTGGGCCAGGACCTGAAACATGTATTTGGTAGTGAGCTGGGTCCGCCGTGACATATTGTAGTAAGCGTAATGTTTAAGGGTGATTCCACAAAATAACAAGCTGACAATGCCTATTAGAATAGTAAGTATCACGCTCAGCCAACATAAGCCGCGCTGTACTGACCGGACATAAGCGCTCCATTCGCGAAATAGTAGCTTGCATAGGCAATAAGAATGATCAGACAGCTTTCAATTTTGGGGAAGCGGCGAACCAAGGTGAACTTCAGTAGTAGAGCCGTTGCAATGCCAACAGCAACCCCGATGAGTAGACTGCCGAAGAAGACCAGAAAGAAGATGCCGATAGCCTCGAAAAGACTGACGATGGTCAAGGACCCGCCCCTGGGACCATCAGGCTTGTATCTTTGCGCGGTGTCAAAGATGACGATTGCAATTGCATCATTGAGTATGGACTCCCCAAATATTACGGTATAGAGCTTTGGATCCACCTTGTACGTATTGAATATAGCGAGGATGGTAACAGGATCCGTTGCCGAGAGTGTTGCACCAACCGAAATAGCCTCGACGAAGGAGATTTTGAACCCATCGAGCGGTATTCGAGTCCATACCCATAAGAACAAGCCGAGGACAACGGCGGATATGAAAGTCCCCGCGAACGCGAACGTCAGGATAGTGCCAATGTTACGAAAGAAGTTGGCCTAAGAATCCCATCAGCACTTCTTGGCCGACACATCCACTTGTGGACAGCTTACTTGATGAAGCTCATACCCAGACGCCAGGATGATTGGGGGGAGCAAAAGGTTGAAAAAGAATTGGTAGTCAAAGCTGACTGTATTTTGGATGAATGTACCCTCGGTCAGCTTTATGACCAGTCCAGCGACCATACCTGTCTTATTGTCAGCATCAAATCATCTGACACTGGTGATGCTGTCCTGAGGAGTCCAACCTGCGAAAATGGACAGAACCGTCTCATGTACCGCCTGAATCTTCTTATGTTGTAGCATATAGCTGGCGAAGAGGGCAACGATTAACAGCATAATCAAGATGAACAAGGCCCAGGAGGAGAAGATCTCCTTCTGACCCGCCTCCGGCTCTATATCTCTTCATGTTAGTCGCATTCTCTTGCTGTTCAGCGTCAATTGGAGGCGGAAGGGTTGCTTGCCATCTTCGGGATCAGCATCTTCTGTCGTCCTTTCTGCAATTGCTGCGAGTCAGCGAGAACTAAGGTTTAGGGGAGCAACCAAAGGATCCCCTTACTCAAAAGTTCGTAAATGGCGTTCCCAAATTTCGAAGCCATGGTTCCGAGGCAACACAGGAAACAGCCGGTATCATCGACGTGAGCGCCTGAGGGTCTCCATGGGCGGTCGAAGCTTGTTGATAGGGCTTCCTTTGCGATAGAAAGGATTCGTCTTTTTGCCTTTACTTTACTCAAGACAGCGTTATTCAGCCATCTCGACCGGCCAAGTCAACTACCTCACGGTTGAGGACAGTTCTGTAAATTACAGTAGACTCGTACCGTATTAAACCTAAACCAAACTAGGTCATTCTAGAAGCAGCCGCATGAAGTACCTGGTACTCGTGCATCATGAACGTGATATTGTTTGAATGATCTGCAATGTGAACCACCACAAAACTTCCATCCAGCTTCCTCCGCCTTCTGAGTTACACATCTGATTCTCATCTACAGAGTTCAACTGCGAAGTGGCTATCTACATTACTGTGGTACATAGTCAAGCAGCGGCGAGAAGAAGAACGCTAGAGCGATGGATACTCCCGGCTCGGCAGCCCTTGCAGTTGCATGGCCTCTGCCTGTCCCGCAATTGTTTGGAACGTCATAGGTTGGGTGTTGGAGGATTCTACTTTGCCAGTGTGACTCGATAATCAAACAGTCCTTATCGTCCGCAACGCAAAGTCTCACAAAACTTACTCTAGAGCAAACCCGTTTACTGTCCTTGAGTCTGCACTCTCTGACTGCTGATCAAGATCCGCCAACTTTGACTGTGACAGTCTGCAGCCAACCGTCACCTGATAGCAGTCACACTTCCGTTGTTGGAAAAGATAATATGATTAGAGGCACACTTCCGTTGTTGGAAAAGATAATATGATTAGAGGCACACTTCCGTTGTTGGAAAAGATAATATGATTAGAGGCACACTTCCGTTGTTGGAAAAGATAATATGATTAGAGGACTTACATCTTATGGATTGTGAATATAGCTCTCAGGACCAAATCGATTTCACATCGCTTCTTACGAGCTACAACTCTCGCCACCTCTATACTTGAAGGGGCCGCTTTTCGATCAGATAGACCAACCTTACTGCTTCATGGCACATATTGTATTGGATCCGCGGCCAGCCTTTAGACCGTCGAAAGACTTTGAAGCCAATCACAAGACAACTCAGTCCCACCCTCGACCGGTACGACCTCGGAACAAAGTCGAGACCCGCGGAAGCGAGTCAGAAAGTTCTCTGAACGAGAGCTCGCCTCTACTGTCACCAGAACCATCGGACAATGAGCGTCTCACAGGAGGCGGAAGCAGTCCGCCTTCCGGAGTGCTAGACTGGAACGAAGGAGACGAGGAACAATCGAAGAGCGTGTGGTACCTCTTCTTGCTTACCTTAAGCATAGGAGGGTGAGAAAGCATGCGTACTCTACCCGAACCATTTTGTTTAATAGAAATTGGCAGACGGAATAGCTGACTTTGGGGATAGACTGCAAATAGCTTGGGCGGTGGAATTGTCAAATGGATCAGTACGTATTGAGTTAACACTCTGTGTAATCATTAGCTCATGGAGTGATTATAGCCATACCTCCTTTCACTTGGTATGAGTAAATCCTTGCTGGCATTTGTATGGATAGCAGGACCTCTATCTGGCACACTCGTTCAGCCTTATATTGGGATTCGCAGTGACAATTGCCGCATACCATGGGGTAAGCGGAAGCCATTCATGCTGGCAGGTGCGGCTGCTACTGCGTTTTCTCTTCTGGTTCTCGCCTGGACGCGCGAGATAGTCCACGCTTTCCTGGGCATATTTGGTGCAGATCCGGCATCGCACGGAGTCAAGGTTGCATCCATTGTCTTTGCGATTGCTTTGGTCTATATCCTCGATTTTGCTATCAACACTGGTATATCAGAAACCTCCTTATGGCAGAGAATACAACTAACAGCTCGATCACATAGTCCAAGCAGGCATCAGAGCCTTCATTGTAGACAATGCGCCAACCCATCAACAAGAAGATGCCAACGCTTGGGCAGGCAGGATCACAGGTTTTGGAAACGTTCTCGGATACCTTTCTGGCTATGCGAATCTTCCAAAGCTTACCGGAGGCATCTTTGGTGACACGCAATTCAAGGTTTTGTGTGTCATTGCTGCCTTTGCTCTATGCAGCACAGTCCTACTCTCCTGCCTTTACATCCGGGAACGGGACCCTCGTCTCGAAGGCCCTCCACCAGCAGCGAAAATCGGCGTCATCTCCTTCTTCAGCCAAGTTTTCAGATCCCTAAAACGTCTTCCACCCCAAATCCGCAAGGTCTGCGAAGTCCAATTTTTCAACTGGATGGGCTGGTCGGTTCCCGTTCCTCTTCTTTGGTATTAGAACTATATCATTAACAGTTCTCCAAGGTTCCCGTTCCTTTTCTACATCACGACTTACATCGGTCAACTCCACGTGAACCCCATCTTCGCAGCAAATCCGAACCTCACTCCCAAGGAAGTCGATCAAGCTTGGGAATCCGCAACCCGCGTCGGCACTTTTGCCCTTCTCATCTTTGCCATCACCTCCTTCACCTCGAATCTCCTTCTCCCTTTTATCATCGTGCCCACCTATCGCCCTCCCCAACTAGACAAACTCAACACATCTCAGTCCTTCCATTCAGACATCTCCCATCATCATTATCAAAATCCCCCTACCCCCGGAACTCCAGGTACCCTCTCCGCAAGCATGACGTCCTTTTTCCCACCCACGCCCTCCCCAGACTCCCACTCACGCCTTACGCGCCTCCTCTCCGCCTGTCAAATCCCCTGGCTCACCCTCCGCCGCGCCTGGCTCCTCTCTCACATCCTCTTTGCCCTCTGCATGGGCTTAACCTTCTTCATCAACACCCCCACTACCGCCACCGTCCTCGTCGGCTTCGTCGGCCTCGCCTGGGCTCTGAGCCTATGGGCTCCATTCGCCCTTATCAGCGCCGAGATTAGCAAGCGTGATACCGCCGTGCGTAGAAACGGGAGGAGAAGCGAGGAGGAAGGCGATCAGGCGGGTGTGATACTAGGGTTGCACAACGTTGCTATTGCTTCTCCGCAGATTATCGCGACGTTGGTCAGCAGCGCGATTTTCAAGCTGGCGCAGAAGGAGCGCGGCGTCCCTGGGGACGATAGTGTGGGGTGGGTGTTGAGGTTTGGAGGAGTGGCCGCGCTGGTGGCGGCGTTTATGACGATGAGGGTCGGCGAGGAGGGAGGGAACGACGGGGAGGAAGATCATGACGGGGATGTTTGATGGGAGAGTGGGAGTCGAGCGTTGGTCACTGGACGAGCGGTGTGCAAGGGGCCGCACCTTTTTGGTATAGAACGGTAGGTGGACTGCTGCACTTGGAGATTCCCCCCAGTTGCGAAGAATCGGCGGCTTGAGTGGAATTTTTTTGTCTTTAGAGCCACGTGAGGTAGACAGATACAATTAATTTGGCTACCCCCCAACCTTTCCCCCCCTTTTCCTCATCCTCGCCTGCTCAGCTTTTCAAGTTTACGGTGATAGTCGAGAAGATGTGGAAAGCTATGCGGAGTAGTGTGATGATATTTCCGAAGGACTAAATTCCATCATAGCAAACGCGATACGACAGGTATTGGAAAGTTGTCATCGAACCATGCATCATCCACATTATTATCGTGTATTAATACTGGCTACTGTAACCCCAATACCCAATCCCCATACCCTTGTCAACCAAAACGGAAAAAGAGCAGTACACACACATTTAACCTCCCGCCACTGCCTACGTCGAACTGATAGCCTTCCCCTGCATCGTCTGAACAAATGCCTGCAACGCCAACGCGGGCGTATAAAACGGCACCTCATGCCCAGCGCCAAACACCCTCATCCAGCTCAAATTCCCCTGCGTCTTGAACGTCCCTCCCGCGGTGCCATTGACCGTGTATGATTTCACGGGTAACTTTTTGAAGGTGGATTGGCCCGAGTAGGAAATGGCGTTTGCGGCTGCGAGACCACCGTACCAGTTGCAGATCCAGTCCGCGTCCCCAGCCCAGACCAGGGTCGTGACGCCAGATTGGACGACGGTAGAGAGCTCGGAGAGGAAGGAGCGGGAGTCTAGTTGAGAAAGATTAGTCGTGGGGTTGGAGGGGGGAGGAGGGGAGAAAGGGAACGTACTGTCACCCGTGTTCGAGAAGCCACGGCCGGCTGCGTTGGAGCATTCTTGGTAGGTGCTTTTGGCTCCAATCGCCTTCTTCACACTGGCTTGCGAAATATAGGTACTGTACGTCTTTGGCGGGTTCGGGTCGTTGCTGGGAGCCCGGATATCGTAGACATCAAAGTCCGCGACGCTGCTCAAGGGCCCTTCAATGTTTTGATAACAGACGTTGTCGGAATTCGAGCAGTCTGCGTTTGTCAGGGAAGAGTGGCATTGGTCGAGAGCGGGAGCGCATTGCTGGTTGTAGGTGTCGAGATAGGATTGGTGGTCAGCGGCATTGATGAGCGGGCGGTAGGTGTTGTTGTAAGAGAAATCGATATAGGCCTGGTTGGCATTAGTTGGTTATATGTGGTATAGGGCTATTGTGGGGGTTTGTCACCTTTTCTTGGAGTGTGGCATCGAACCAGCCGTTGTTGATGCCGAGAGCGACAAGCTTCATGTTCTGGCCTTTGACGGTGCCAGCGGTAATGGCGGCGTTTTGTTGCTCAAAGTAGTCGGCAAATTCGGGGCCATAATGCCCACCGTAGGATTCGGTGAACACGCCAAAGTCTCGGTTCTCGTATTGTGGGAATTGCGCATAGAAAGCTTGGATTAATTTCCAGACGTAGGGAGCTGCAGTCGCGGTACTATCAACCGGGTCGCTACCATATGAGAAACCGACTCCAATTGGCTGGTCGATGTAAAGCATGTTGGCGTAATTATTCCAGCTGTAAGGGTTGAGAGACGGGGTTGAGGCGCCGTTGACGAAGCTACATGGTCCATTTTCTTGGAACAGTCCAATCATGCTTGAGCATCCTGGGCCTCCGTTGAACCAAGTGGCGAGAGGGGCCGTGGTTGGGTTTGATCGCGCTTCAAAGAACCAGAACCACATGTTCATATTCGTCCCAACCGAGAGGTATCCTGAGTACTGGTTGACGCCTTTGGTGGTCTCGCAGATCCCGGAGTTCGTGACAAACTCCATCTTGGCACCAGTGGCTGCATGCTCAAAGACAGTGTAATTTGTGCCATCACGCTCAACAAAGGAGCGCTTATCCTTTGGGGCAGAGTCACCAGCAATAGGAGAGTCACTAGCAATAGGAGATGCAAGAGCAAGACTGCTAAGGGCAAGCCCTGCGACAAGACTGGAGAAAAACATATTGAATAATTACCGAGAAGACAGAGGAAGGTTGGTCGCGATGCCCAACCTCCATAGTGAGGAATAGCATCTTATATAGGCAAGCACGAGGTCTGAATGACAAGGAGCTATCTTGGTCGCTCCGAGTACTTGCATACCGAGGCAGTAGGTGGAGGACAGGGAGTAGTACATTGTCTCTATATGGTATGATTTCGGAAAGACCATCATATCATTTGTCTAACGATGAAGAGGGATTTTTTGACGGCGAACGAATCATGCCCACAAGGGACCAGTGTTGCTCCGGCGAAAATGAGGGAACGGAGTTTCCAGCATCCTCATTGGGAAAGGTCAGCCGATCACATAGATAGCACAACCTTCTGAATGTCAATCAGATGATAGGCTCTTGGGTTAGCGACGGAAGCATGATCTCCTACGGTTCTCATCTCACGGTCTGCAGAGGAACAGGGTAGATGCTATGCCATAAAGTGTTCTGGCTTTGACCGGAGGGCGTCAAGAAGGGTTCATGCTTGTAGTAATCGACTGATCTCCCCCTTGCCAGAACAACCGTGTGTAAGGGTGGAGTCTATACATTTATGTCATCCGCCATTAGATGACTGGGAAGGCTTGCCTCCAAGGCGGGTGTACCTGAGTAGATATATTGACAGTAGTGGTGGTGACGACCGAAGAGCACTTAGAAGCTGAAGAAAGACCCCTCCGCCCCTGAGCCCTTAACCCCTTGAGTAGCGCCGGAGAGATGGCAGATCCCGGCGCTAATGGCTCAACGTCCCCTCAGTCCAAGCTGCCTCCTGCCTCCTGCCTGCTCCTTTCACTCGCGGCTCCTTCCTCATCTTTATCACGCCCCCGGACTCAATACCAACTACCGGCATAAGACTCTCCCTTTCGCTTATGATGGCGCACAAAACCAGACCTGAGACTGTCACTATTATGCATCGCTTTAATGATTGCGTCGTGATCATTCGAAGAAATTCCCTACACATGAATTGTTTCCCCCCAAATCACCTATCACACCGCGTGGCAGTCATGCAAAATCATGACTGTGAGACTACATGTGCAAGTGGAAAAAGTAATACATTCGACTTTGAGGGTGCACGTTGATCGATACGAAACTCCGCTTGGAGAACCGTACCGGATGAACCTTTTCAGGAAAACTTATGAGGGTTAGGGGGATTTTAACGTGAGTACAAGTCCTCTGCAAAGGCAGTCTCGTCGTAGCAATTGGCTCCTCGGTCCTCTGATGCAAACACTCTCGTCGTCACGACACTGTTTAGCGGTCACCCTGAGCTCACCTCTGTTATGGAGATTCTTCTTACAATGCCGAAGTCTTTTCTGAAATCCCTGCGGCTCTCGGTGTCGATTAATCTGCTGTTCTATCATTGTGTAAGATAATATGTTCGTCTAGCCTGTGGTTAGCGAGACATCTCAATATTTGGGTCTTGGAAGCAGAAAGCAGCCCCGTCAAGGCCTTGACAGTAGCTCTGTTACAGTTTATTCTCTTATGTTCTGCTTAATCTCTCATAGCTTGATCTGTTTAGACTGCAAGGTGTGATATTTAAGAGAATATTCTGTTGCAACAGCCGCCACTGCTTTATGCTGCGGTCCGTGCGAACTTGTTCTCTTACGTCAATATTATACCCACATCTACGTCAACAAACGTGAGCAGCCAGTACTGGTACAGGGGTGTAGAAGAGTGCTCATGATTCTTGTAAGGAGAGTGTTCAAGGACGGAATGCCGTGAATTGGGTAGCGGGTTTGCCCCTGGGTTCACCTCGGGGCGCCGGTGAGGGTATAGTCCATTTCATTTTCGGGATTGACGCGACGGTGGGGTTACGCCGACTAAGCAACTGGGATCAACACTTTCACGGTGATTTACCTGTCAAACAGAAAACAGCCGCATTGTAGAGTGTCGATTCCTTGCAACTGCACACAACTTCAACCTTCAAAAAGCACTCGATAGAGGAAAGCACAAGGTACTACTCTCCTATGTTACAGGAACAGCATCATACTAAAACTACGAAGATGGCAGGTACTGCGGGTGGTTCTTCAACGATTCCTCCTGACGGTGGGAGCAATCAAGCAACTTTACAACCCGAAGTTAAGGTATGTCTTTGTGTCTTTGCGGCTCTTCAGGCCATAGCAACAACGCGTACTAAATTCTTAAGAATGCCGAGTACTGGATAGTCAACCGCGAGTTGCAAAGCCTTAGTACCTTCGTAGCCGAAGTTCCGGATGCGCAAACACGGAGGGCTATCATTGGCAACGCCACAAAAAAGAAGCTTTATGCCGCCTTTAGAAATGCTGTTAGTCTATGGGAATCAACGGCGAAACGTCATGAGGAAGCTCACGAACTTCTTCAACGTGCATTACGCAACCAGCC
>JAABUK010007018.1_pt1 | contig 16455 bp, 26 predicted proteins | sample 5559141 | NCBI WGS metagenome assembly JAABUK01 (sample SAMN10711869, study PRJNA513367) | rock metagenome | isolation source: Antarctica rocks | place: Antarctica: Victoria Land, Pudding Butte nord | collected 2016-01-03
ACTCTAGCCAGCCGTTTCTGCCGAGACAGCCTTCAATAAGCAATGGCAACCTCTCAGAGAGTTTGCAAACCTACAGTGCATTGGAGTTTTTGGCTGGTCCAAAGTGCTTGCAAAATTAACAGTGCATTGGACTTCTGGGCCTTGCCCAGTCTGTATGCATTTCAGCAGCATGTCAGCGTGTCACCAACACCGGCCTGCCTCTCAGCAGTGGCTTCAACACCCTCCATCATACCAGACCATAACAATGACATCCTTTCACAAGGGGAAACTGACCATGTCTGCTACTACTCAGGCTGCGTATATCAGGGTTCCAAGGGCAGCATGTGACCAATGTGGCCTGCCTTTCAGCAATGGCTTCAATGCCTCCGGTCAAACCATGCCAATGTCATTCTTTCCACAAGATGAAACTGACCCTGTCTGCTCTTCTTCAGGCTGCATATATCAGGGTCCCAAGGGCAGCACGCCAGCGTGTCAAGGACTCCGGCCTGCCTTTCAGAGATGGTCTTCATGCAGCCAGTCACGCCCTGCTGAACGTAGTCCCACTGTACATGATGTGCAACTCCACAGACATGGCAGCAGAGTGTGACAACCCATATGACACCAGGTTCCGGCCTGAGAGGCTGCTGCTGTATGACAAGCATCCAGGGGGCATAGGCATTGCTGCACAGGTAAGACACAATGGAACACTGCCTTGCAGTGGAGAGCTGCATGATTGCTTGTTTCACGGACACCCAGTGAGCAGTTTCTTTGCTGCATTGTTTGATCATTGTGCAAATTGTTGGCATTTGTTGTGGCCTCTTCAGGGTGTCATGGGTCTCTGCAAGCGAGCCTGGGGACAACCAGGCCAAAAGGGATATCTTATGACATAATATCCAATATAATCGATTGCTGTGCCTTATGAATGAAAATCTCAGGCTGCTCATCCTTAGACATGAGAAATGGAATGGCAGAACAGTAAAGCTGTCTTCTGTGCATGGCGGCTTGACTTGAGTTGCGTGTGACTTGCAGGCCACTCCACTGTTCTCTGTCCTGCTTGAGAAAGCTCTTCAGCTGATTGAGAACTGCTCATGTAAGCCGGCCAGCGGCTGTCCAGGGTGTGTGCAGCACACAGACTGTGGCGAGTACAACGCAGTCCTCAACAAGTTCAGCGCAATCATAGTGCTGCAATGCACCATTGAGGCAGAGGCAGAGCACCGCGAGAGGCTGCGCCTACAGCAGGAGATTCACATATGACATGATGTGTGACCTGTACTGTTCGAATCTTTTGAGGGCTCAATAGCACTGCACACATGCAGCAATCAATCGAGGGTTTGCAGCGCTGTGTCAGCACTGTTGCTTATAAGCCATCAAAATATGCCTAATGACTGTGCTTGGAATTTGATCAGAGCGAGTCATCAGCAGGAGGCTGGATGCAAAGGCTAGTGTTGGGTCGTGTTGACAACGAATATACAGTGATTTGGCTGCACACAACAGACTGTACATGTTTTACAATTTCATTGCAAATGAATTGTGTCCTGGGTAAGCATGACTTGTTCAAAAAGACAGACTGGACCAATCAACAATCCCTGTGTATCTTTAGGCTTGCCGTGCTGAATCTGCTTGCAGACATCCCCAACAGAATTGAGCACATCTTGCAAGGTTACTTGGGGGGGGGGGGGGGAGGGATAGCTCAATCTGACTGGCAATATGGCCACATGGGCCTCGTAGTATGCCATTGAACGCCTGTGGATGGAACTAGTGCAGCAAACAGTGTCTGTAGCGCTAGCTGCAGAGCTTTGACCCTGACTGTGCGTTGACCTAGGAAATCTGTCAGCAGGAGGGCAATTTTGGCGCTGGAGGGCAGGTTTGGCACAGCAGCAAGCAATAGCCTTGGGCAAGCAGGCCTTAAGAGGGCAGCGCTGTCTGTTAAAACAGCTTTCTTGTGCAATTTTCAGCATGTGAAGCAAAGCAGGGTGCTGTTAGCCAGAGCATTTTCACAGAATACAAGGAGTCTGCTTATTGAGCAAGCTTTGCTGTCAGTTGAAGCAAAGCTCATGCAACCAGCAAGCCCATGTTTTCAGTGCAATCAATTGCCGGAGCCAGCAAGTTTGCCACAGTGGTTGCTGTTTGGCTTTGACTTAGATGGCAGACAAAGACAGTCCGACGTCCCAGAACATCCATCTAGTAGTCTTGATAGCAATGAGCTCACCATGCCTTCAGGCAGGCGCAGGCAACATACTCCCCCCAACACTCAAATCCGCCTTCTTGTAGTTCTTGAGGGGACACATCTTGCTTCCAGACAGGTTGGCCAACAAGCTCCTTCATGATGACTTGCATTTCGTCATTTGAAAGCTTGCGGTTGTATGTACGCTTTGCTGCTTGCACAAAGTGCTCTTCTGTCAGTACCTCAGGCTGCTCCTTGTCCATCTGCATGTTGCTTGGGAGTCACAAAACATTCCACACACCAAAACCGCTAATGCTTTGTTTTGTGTTTTGCCACCACATCTCATACCTGGCTAACCATGTCTTCGCTTGGAGACACCCTTAGCTGCACAGCTTCTCATGTGTTTGAGTTGTTGATCAGCCATTTTATCAATGTGAGCGTGGAAAGGCGGTGACAAGCAATCAGCAGTAGTCGCGCTTGATGAACAGCTTAGCTCGCCCTGAACACACAGTACAGCAGGAAGAAGAGTCGGAACTGGGGGCGTTACACGGGTACCTTCTGACAAACAAGACAAGAGGTGTTCCGAGACGTCTGAAGCAAATAGAAAAATAACATACTCCTGCGTACTGCGCAAGTCAAGCATGGGCAACGCACCGTCGTTGGTGCGTGCGGGCACTGACCTGAGTCTGCATGCGTTATGCATGTAGTGTAGTGCTACTCCAGCATGCTCACGCCAACATATGTCGATCTATTGCAGGCAGTGTCTGTCGGATTTCCTCTGATCACTTCTTCCATCTTGGGCAGAAACATCCAGAATGATGTCAAGAACTGGTACGCTGCTTGTAAATGCCGCACAGCACTCTGGACGCGTGCCCTACCAATGGCTGCTTGATGCCACGGCCCGACTTGCACGAATCAGCAACATTACTCCATCACGGAGTAATATGCTATAGTTACTGAAGCGGCATGTCTGCCAGGTTTTACTTTCACCAACTTGAATTTAGTGAGACTGTCAAGCAATATGTCTGCTTCCGTAGGTACAAATACCTCCGACAACCAAGCTGGAAGCCGCCCCGAGTAGCCTTTGCAATAGTTTGGCCCATCCTGTACACCCTGATGGGAACAGCTTCTTGGCTAGTCTGGCACAATGGCGGTTGGCAGAAGCACAGTGCAGCTTTGAGCATGTATACAATTCAGCTGGCACTCAACCTGGCATGGCCTCCCATCTTCTTCAGCGGGCACAAGTTAGGCTTGGCACTTGCGGACAGCACAGGTCAGGCCATGTTGTCTCTTATTCAGCAAACTCATTGCACACTGCCTTTGCATAGTCATGCGGTGCTGATGTGTCCTGGTGAGCTGTCTCATCTTACTTATGCACTTGACATCTGCATTGTTGAAGCAGGAAAGCAAAATTTGCTTTGCACTTCAGCAGTGTCAAGTATGCTGACAACATTGCATGCGCCTATAATAAATTCATGAAATCCAGATATACTACACAACATCAAGTAGGAAGCAGGCCACCTGAATTCAAATCTTCCCTGTGTATTTTGCAGCATTGCTAACAGCAGTGGGAGCCACAACACAGCTGTTCTGGGATGCTGAGCCTGCTGCTGGAAAACTGCTGCTACCCTATCTTTCCTGGACCGCGTATGCCACTGTGTTGAACGCTTGGATTTGGAACAAGAACCCTAAGGTAGGTCTGTGAGCAGCTCACAGTTGTCATCAGTAGCATTGTGGAGCATTGGAAATGCTGTTTTGGACAGAATGCTTGCAGCACAATGATTACATTGTGTGTAGTAAGGAGCACCATGTATGTCAACAGTGTGGCTAAAGCTCCACCAACACATGTTTGCCCAATTAAAGATATCACGACAGTTGTCATTACACTCACAATGACTGGCACAGCTTGTGTGCTGCTGATGTGCAGCTCTGTATACAATCACTTGAAATGTCATGCTGAGTCATGTTGCTCTTGCCACATGCAGGCTGACAGTGCTGCTTCATTGAAGGCTCAGCCGAAACATACTAAGCGTGATGAAATTCAGGAAGAGATCCAGATGCAGGCACCTGATGCTAAGTGATCTCCAGAGCGCATTGTAACACTGCTTTGCAACGAGCTGATTGTATTGTGTCAAGACAGCATTGTCTGTACACTGATTATAAGAGGCAGTGCTGAACCTACGCATCAAATCTGATGCAAGTGAGACAATGTTCACTTCATGTCCATTCATTGCTGGATCTCTATCGCTATGTTGGTCCACTATTTTTGGCAGTTCTGAGTGCCTCAACAGTGCAGTGATGGTCTGCAACGCATGTGTGCAGTGTGTGTTGGCTTTCAGAGCTTCTCCCGCTTTTTCTTGCTCTTCTTTCCGTTTGCTCCTGCACATGATGAAACCCGTATCATCACTGCATGCAACAAAGCTTGCAGCATTGCACCGCCATGCTGCAGTAGTGCAGGAAACTAGCCTCCTGTTTTACCTCCCCACGCAGAAGCATAGAAGGATCAAACTTGCGACCTGAAGCCTACTCGCTTCAGAGCCCAATGCGGTATCCAAGAACGGCAAGTTACCGAGCTCCGAAACCAAGTGTAACGGGCTGAAGGTAAAAGGTCATGCTAGCATGTCAGGGTGCATATTATCCACCCTGTTAAACATGCATGCAACAGTATGTTGAAGTGAAAGGAAAAACAAGGCAGGCATTCACAACAAGGAGGGTGGACACATCTAGGGCAATCCCGATCTGTGTCATCAAACTGACCTCGACTAGGTCTGTATGTATGACACTATGGCAAACCAACACATGAGCACAGCATACTTGCCCACCTGCATGCTTCTTTTTCTTCCTATATATGGCACTGGGCTTCAGCTTTTTGGCATGGGGAGCAAGCTGTGCTTGTGACTTGGCTGAAGGCTGCATCTTGATCACTCTGTCGCCCTCTTGGTCGGCAGCATCATCCTCTTCTGCGCTTGATGACCCACTTGCTCTGGCCGGTTCACTGCAAGATATTCATGCAATGTGAGGGTGAACAGCCAATTGCATGATACAAGGCAATGTGTGGGCTGCTAGGGAACACAGGCACACCTGCAGAGTGCTCAAAGTGCCCCTAGGGCACAGCTTAGAATCAGATGTGAGTTGTTGTGACATAGTGAACAAGCAGATACGCAATGAAGGGCAGGTGTGTTCACCGACGCAGAAGACAAATTGGAACAATGAAGCGACTACACAGGCAATCAGACCTCAGAGCTGCTATTGAAGTTGAGGAAGCAACTGCTTCTCCTTGACACATACAAGGCAGCATTTCAAGCCAGAGGCTGATGCATGGGATAAAAGTATGGGTAATGCACGCTGTCCTTCACAAGTTCATCAGGCACACCAGGATGAAGCAATCAAGCACCACAAGATGAACTGCGTGCAAGAGTTGCATCAAGCTATGCAAACAAGACAGGCAGGAAGGCCACCTGTCTTCATTGAGGCCAAAAGGTTCCACTGTTACCACAGATGTGTAGTCTCCAAGAGTATGGATGGAGACCTGGCTTGGCTTGGCAGCGTCCTTGCAGGGTGCCTGCCTGCTAGTGTCAGGCGCATCTGGGTCGCTGTCAAACTGATCCAGGTTCAATTTCTCACGCAGAGCTTGCCGTCTCTGCATTTCCAGTGCATCGTGAAGGCTGCAAGATGATGTGACGCCAATAGAATTTGATTCATACAATGCAGGCTTTTGCAACCCACCTCCGCGCGTTCCTGCAGCTTTGCTTGCCTGTCTTTCTTCTCAATTTGCCTGAGTAAGCAAACCAACCTTGCAGTAGGTAACCTTGCATATCCGCAGAAGCTGTGAGAACCAGGAAGGCGAACGGATGTGAAGATGCAGCATGCAAAGGAAAATTGCACGCGTCACTCACTTGGCAGCTTCCTTTCTACGCTTCTGCTTTCTTTGACGAAAGCCTGTCAAGAAGTCTCTGTACAGAGCAAAGGTTGAGTGAATAAAGCACCTCAATTCTCAGGAACAGATGTGCAGACTGCCATGAACCTACTTCTGCCCTTTAGGATCAAAAACAACCTCGACACCTTTGCGCTTTTGCAGCCGCTTCTGAACGTAGTTGACAGGTCCTGCTGGATCCGCCGGACCGTCTTGATACGCTAGGGCGTCTTCCCCTGCGTATTTTTGCACCATGCCTTCGTGTGTTGCGTTCGATTTTCGCCTTCGATGACGCTCGGCAGAAATGCAGAGTCTGCTTGCCAAAGCTCGAGTCACGGTATGTGATGAAGAGGAAGACCAATCCCACTTTGAAGAAGAAGAAGAAGTATTTTACCTGTTTCGGCCAGACAACACGTCAGCAGGGTCCAATGACCCTGCATCATATCATCAGTTTGCAACAATAATGTTTGTCTGTGGACACCCCAGGCACAATGCCCAAGGTATCATAGGACACATCAATCCCAATATCATAATGCTCATAAAGTTCATGATTGCTTGATGTTTGAGTTGCTATTGCTATCATATTTTCTTCTTCAAGTCGAAAATAGTGGTCTGGAGTTTAGCGCAGGGCATTCCAGTGATTAGCAACAGCTGTGACCACAGTGTAATCTAGCTTTCGACAGGTGAGCATACATATCCAGGTATTGCAAAGCACATGCACACTGCAGTCACAACCACTGATCTACTGCACAGCATGCTTGAATGCATTGGATGATCATGATGTGCATCAATGCGTTTCGACTGCAGGTCCTGACGCCCTTGTTTGAGCGTCGTATCTGAATGCATGCATGCAATGGCGCCCTGGATTGAGCATTGCAATGTAGACATCTGCAGGAACTTGTAAGCTGGTCTTGACCAACACGAGTTTGCAAATTGATATCTATGACTGCCATATCTCGATCCTCTGGGTATCATGCGACCAATTCAATCCCAGAATGTGCACTTTGGCTCCCACTTGAGTCCAAATAAATTGGCATCACCTTCCACACATTCTTCGCACAAAGGGCCTGCGCCACTGTGATGATACAGTGCACCGTAAGCTGTCAAGTGCTCGCCGCATTCTGTGCAGTCAGTTGACCATCGATCCATTGCCTCTTTCACTCTAGCTCTTTTGGCTTGCTTGGCTTGCCTTTTGGCTGCTTTCCTGATTTGTTCGCTGGCTTCACGTGATTTTGTATTCTGTTTGATTGCTTCGCCCATATTGACTGGAAGCCCAGTGTTGGCTCTCTTGGTGATTGTGATTGTCTTCATGTGTGAGACTCCTCCCACGTCATTGTCGCTGTGACTGGCCATGTTTAAGTATTCCACGGTTATATGAAGCCACTTTCGTTGATAAGAGTTGGCTCGGAGCGATAAAGTGGCTTTTGAAGCGTCATTGAGAAAACTAAGCAGCTGTGCGTCCAGTTTCTGCGCCTGGTCGTCACGATGCTGACTTTTTTTGACCGGGCGGGGTCTGGCTGTGACGAAAGCTTGCCACTCTTCAGGTGTGATCTGGACAGGGGTTGTGGAATCGCTTGCCATGGCTATCTAATATGCAGACTTATCGTGCGTGTCTTAAGGTCCAGTCCAATGAGAACACAACGTCAGATGTGAAGACGGTCCCACGATATCCCCACTACGCTGCCTCGGGGCAGTGTTTGGGCCAAAAGGCGAAAGCTCCGACGAGGGGAATGACTCATCCGAATCTGCATGAGCTTGCTTCTCGGAGTATGTGCACAGCCATAGGCATTCCGATAACATCCCGACAAGAAGCGCACCGGTCATAAAGCTATTGCTTCATGCGCTGCAGAATGTCCAGCCTCTAAAGCACATAAAGCGGACCTGCTTTGAATCTGCAAAGTGTTTGGCCTTGATCCTTTCGTCGAGGGCACTGCGACTCTCCAGTGGTCGACCAACGACATCGAGCACTGCTCGGTGAATTTGCATGCTCACAAGCCGGCTGCTGCAGTGCAGCACTGTGACCGTTCTCGCAATACGCAAGATAGCTCACTGGTCGTCCCAATCTGTGCCAACTCCCAGTCCGCAGCCCAGCATGCATATGCCAGTTCTGTCCAGTCAGCACCTGGTTCCTTGTCTGCTTTCCAGCTCTCACACGCACCTGTCAAGCTCACAAGCTAAGCACATCACTGACCTACACAGCGTTCTTCGCCTCCGCCCTGGGTTCCCGGTCAGCAGTCCTCAGTCTTCTGCCCGAGCAAGTAGTTTCACTGCTAAGAGGGGCCAATGTACTAAAAGGCAGTTGACTACGGCAAGGGCTGCTCCGAAGCCAATGGGCCAGCAGCCCAGCCAATCCAAGCCCAAAGGCCCTTCGGCATTAGAAGGCAGAAAGATGATTCTGGATTTCATTCCTGTAGAGTCATTCAAGATTGCTGGGGTCAGCTTTGAGGGCAGGCAAGACTTTGTCAGCAATCTGCAACCTGGTATGGTGTGAGCCACTGCATCCACAGTGACACTCCACACTGAGCACATCGGTTCAGTGTCATTCTGACTGCAGATCAGGCTGTCATGATGGTCAAGCAGCCAGACAACACATATGACCCCAACGCTGTGGCTGTGCAAACACTCCATGGCCAAGACCTTGGCTATGTCCCCAAAGAGCACACTGCGAGATTCCCTCACGATGTCACATTTGGCCATGTTTACTCTTTAGGGCAGAATGCAAAGGGGTTGTGGGGAGCGACGGTGAGCCTTGATTCCATACCCTTCTGGCATTGCAAATACTGTCACAACTCAGTGCTAAGTCCCACAGCTGTTTTTGTCCTTCTAATTCTGCACAATGACCGCAATGTGCAAGGCAGCTTGAGCACATGGCAGGGTACAAGACGCCACAGGGTTGCTTCACGTGAATTTGACACATCATAACACCAGCATGACTGCGTCAGTTTGCGCATGCTGCCAAGATCAGTCCACATACGTTGACTTGGCAGTATGGCTACAAGAACGTGATGAAGCATGCCTGATTTGCCCCCAAGTTCTGGCTGGCACAAGTTTGATGTTATCAATCCTGGTGACAGGTAGCTGTACGGCCCAGCCTGCCGCCCCTCACTGTTGAAGCTTTTCCAGCCAACCTTGCCGCTCACATCAACATGAGCAGCAACCTGACAGAAGAAGAGTGGAGTGCGATCAGGAAAGCGACTTATAGGAAGGCCGACTACAAGTATGGCACTTGTCCTCATGCAGTATGATGCTTTGCTTACATATGCACTGTTTAATGTGCTTCAGAAACAGTGCACAAGTATGCTTGGCACTGCAAGCTAGACTTGCACCATCCTTGCGTGCATAGAAGGGAAGCAATGCTTGATGTGATGCGCAACTTTAACATGTACTTCACTTGATCCCACAGATTCCAAATGTATTGGGTTGCAGATTGTCATGCAAACATTATCTGCTCAGCATAGCAAGACCTGTCTTGATGCCACTTGAACAGCAGTACTGGCAGGGTCCTACCTGTCTCCTACAGTACACCAAAACATGGGCTGCACGCAGAGTACGTAGGCATGCCATGCTACACAAGTCGTGTATACCGTCTGATCTAGCTGAGGACGTCAGTGCAACTCTGTGCCTGCCTCGCCTGCCCACAATGTTGTGATCGTGGCAATCGCGCATGACTGCTTCTGGAAAGTTCCAGACAGCAAAACTGCAAATTCATTTACATATTTCCAAGGTGACTTCAACGTCCCACAGCTGAGTAGGACTTGTTTTGCATGACATATGCTGCAGCTCCAACACTGCTGAGTGTCTCCCATGGCAGGCATCTCGTTTTTGCCTACGACGTCACTAGTAATTTCCAGAAGTGTCTTTCTTGTGTTCTTGTGCAAATCTCAAATATGGACTCTATGGATGACGCAGGTGTGAGGTGTCAGGAGGCGTTGGAACAGAGTGGCCTGTTGAGTGCCATGAGATTTGGAGGTTCCATGAGGGCAGCCAGACTCTGCAGCTGAGAGGCTTCATGGCCCTTCACCCTGAAGTCCACTTGGCCAAACACCTGGAGCGACAGCAGGACGACAAGCGGCGGCAACAGGCCATCTGGATGCTGCAAGCAATGAATGAGTGAGTGTTGCACTCACTCACTCACTCACTCACTCACTCACTCACTCACTCACTCACTCACTCACTCACTCACTCACTCACTCACTCACTCACTCACTCACTCACTCACTCACTCACTCACTCACTCACTCACTCACTCTCTCACTCACTCACTCACTCACTCGCTCGCTGGCCCGTGAGTGTACAGTTTGTGGGAGCACACAGCAGGTCATCTGAAGGCTGCAAGCAATGCATGCATGGGTAACGCATGTTTGCAGAGCATTGTGTCAGCACAAATGGCTGAAAACTCAGCTGACTTCTCAGCTGGTGCCAATGCACAGCACATGTAGGGATACTCTGGGATGGCTCAGCTGCTGGGGGCACACATTGCTGCTACAATCGTTCTCAACAGCTCCAGAATGTTTTGTTAGTGCAGTAGATCCTGTTGCGGCAAGTTTTGTAATTGTGAGATGCACATTGAGGTATAGTGCATTGCTGTGTGGCCATGATTGCTGGAGGCATCTGCAGCCTTGGAGAGCTGCAACATTTCTCATTAGCTGTGCGTGGCATTCTCTGAAGGCTGATGTATGCGCAACATGTGCGTTGGACTCTGAACAAGGCTGTGCCCTTTCTTGTTGGCTCTTGTTGCAGCAAATCCGGCTACATTGCGGACACGCATTGGTTGTCAAGATTGCATGCTGCAATGTCCAACGCACATGTTGTATGCAGGTGGACAGTTGCAGAAGCTGAAGAGTACTGGAAGTTTGCAAGGGACACAGCCATGAGGCGGAGCAGTCAAGAGTGGAAGTTTGACTTGAGCTGGCTGTCCAGTAATAACTACACCATCCCACCAAAGTTGCAGCAGCTATGCCGTCAGTAACGTGAAACAGGGAGGGTATGGCTGGACTCACTGGCACTGAGTGTTACGCTCCTGTGCATCAGTTCAGCATCAGTGATGACATCGACACTTTACTGCTAAAGTATGTACGTGTATCTGAATGTATAGCCCTGCTTGCCCTGGGATTCTACTGACTCGTGAATAGTGTTGAACACTCATACTGGGCCTGTTTCAGCTGTATGATAGCTGTGCTACTGCGGCAATACCCACTTGAAGCTTGGCAGCCTCCTCAAAAAAGTTAGCAGTGAACGAATGATAGCAGTATCGCTTTCTTTTGCAGTGCCCTGAAGCTTGTGCTGTTCCCTAGGGCATAACAGGCTGTTGAGGTGTGAGAAGTTGAGGTGTAAGAAGGTTCTGAACGATTTGCACGTGACTGGTCTAGGTGCATGCAGTTTGCTGACATCTGCTAGTAAAGGCACGCTACTAGTAACATGCAAGGCAACTTTCAAATCTTCCAGCTGCTTGAGTATACTGTCAGCAACAACATACAGGGGGATATTTACAGTCACCTCTCTGTAGCTGTCAGACAAGAAAAATACCATAGGCGGATTCAGTCACGTCACTTATATTTTGTACATACCACTACGCAGCTTCTGTCCAGCAGAGTTCAGGCATGCTTTAGCAATGCCTGGTCCTGAGGTAGATATGGGGAAACACAATAAGCAATTCATCAACTCGAGAGCATCATGCTATGCCCTATAGTCCAATTGTGTCAAGAGTTTTTTAGCACCCACACAGATCATCATTGAGCAAAGCTGCTCCTGAACAAAAGTCTGAAAAGGGTTGGCTGATGACTGCTGCAAGCAGACTAGTAAAAACAAAATGCAAAGCAGTACTCTTATCCCGTGGTTTGGACCCTGTTTCTCACACGCACACATATACATACATATCAATCCTCACAAACCACATCCAAAAAGGGGTATGACCAACCCCTGCTGAACTACCTTGCCAAACAGATACTCTGTTTCAAACACATGCTCACTCCTTGCTCGACAGTGCTGACATATGTGCCAGCATAGGCGAGCATGCGACAAGATAAATTGGGCAAACTCTACCCAGTCAGGGCAGTCTGGAACCCAGTCTGAGACAAGCTGGGGATATTTATTTGCAAAACAGCAACACCCTGCTGTCTCATCCAAGCCATCAGTGCAGCATTGTCTTCAAGAACCTCAACCCAAACCAGTGCTATTGACATCCATGCAGCCCCCACATGCGTCCCGCCAAGCAAGCAGCTGCATGACAGCTTTGTAGTGTATTGCCGCAGCCACTACGATACACAAGTGGAACAGCTGATGGCTGTTGAGCCACATGTCAAATTTGCCGGGGTGCATCTTCTCAGGGATGCGCAAGGCATACAGTGTTGCTCCTCCCTGCATGACACATACCAGGCATGCTTACCAGCCACAGCTTTGTCTACTGCCTGGCATACACATTGTGTACTGCCTGACACACACATTGTCTACTGCATGACACACACACTGTCTACTGCATGACACACACACTGTCTACTGCCTGGCACACACATTGTCTACTGCCTGGCATACACATTGTCTACTGCCTGACACGCACATTGTCTACTATCTGACACGCACATTGTCTACTGCCTGGCATACACATTGTCTACTGCCTGGCACGCACGTTGTCTACTATTTGACACACACATTGTCTGCTGCCTGACACATTGTCTACTGCCTGGCATACAAATCCTGCTATGCCTCATTGACAACAGCCTGTAGCGGAGTCTACAGCAGCATGGTCAGGCTTTGTGTCGACAAAAGGACACAGATGCGAGTCAAGGAATTGACATGGATGTCATCCTGCATGTGGGCAGCAAGTATGTGCTGCAGGTGTGTGCAGCAAGGAATGCTGCAGCAAGAAGTATGTTACGGCTGTTGGCACGGCAGAGGAACACAGGACAAGAAGACAGGATGACCAGATACAACTGCCATCCTGCATGCCATGCTGCATGTGTGCAAGTAACTGCTGCAAGTCTGTACAGTGAGAGTGCTGCAGTGAGAAGCATGCTACACAAGACAGCATGAGGCAGGACAAGAAGACCTGCTCACCAGATACAACAGGCCCATGACAAAATCCAGCCATAAAGCTGTGTGTACAGCTCTGACATCATAGTTGATGGCCCAGCTGTGCAGGACAGGAACAATCCCAGTCAGGCCTAGTCCAGCAAACAGGCTTGCTCTGAACCCTCTGTAGTCTTTAGCTTGGAAGGAGTTGTGCATGGATACAAGACCAGTAGCCAGACCTGCATCGGCAGGAGTTACTGGGTGCATGTGAGTCCAGTGCAGCTGTTCATGCAGTATGTGCTGCACAGGGCTGCCTCTTTGGTACAACTGTTGTAGTAGATGAACACCAAAGCACTGAAACAGCAAGTTATGCAAGACATGCGTTTGCTGAAGTTGGTACCATTGCGCTGCTGAGCTTACAGTCATTCAAACTGAGTCAACAAATTATATGCTTAGATACTTGGCACATGCTCATTTGTTCAGCAGAGCATGTGTCGGTGCTTACCAAGAGTTGTTATCAGACCCAGGTAGAAGATCAGCCAATTTGGCGAGCACATGAACCCTGCATTGAATCATGTCTGTCAGGGCATCTACAGGAAGCCCTATGGCTACAACCTAGGAATTGGGCCCAATGCCCGCAAGGGCTGAAGGCACGTCAAGCAGGATCACTGACAGATTCTGTAGGTGCCGTGACAGATGGGCAATGGATCAGCTCCGGGCTGCAGGCATGCAGACAAACACATCGCCAGGTCACCCACAAGCTGTCATGAACGGCAATCTGACTACCTCATAAACATGCATTGACATCACAGCAAGCATCTCAACTGGGCTGAGACACAGCAGGTGTTCCAACGGACTCACCGTAGTACACTTGTGGGTAGAAGGAGCAAACAATGAGTACAGCAATTCCCAGGTAGTCGAATCGCCAGATGAACCTTGAGACATGTGCTGCACAGCAGCCGAAGAGATGACAGGTTGCTGACGTCAGCAGGCAGGCCATCGCTCCTATGGTGAAGACGTACACAGGCCACCGCTTGACAGGCCAGTTGATGTGCAACAACCTAGCTGCCTGTTTGTTCAGCTTGAGGTCAAAGCGTTTGAGGCTTTGTGACTCATAGAAGTCACGTGCTTCGGCTGCTGCTGTGCTGTGCACATCTGGTAGTATGCTGAGGCCTTTTGTTTTGATCTGGCGCTTCAACCAGCGAGTGTTTGACCAGCTGGATTTGGCTGAGTCCCAGTTGGAACGCGCAAACTGATACAGCTGATCTTGCACTTGGGTGAGCTGAGGGGAGCTTTGCCGCAGTGGGACTGGCCTGGCCCATATCAAGACCAGGGTCAACACTAAAAACAGCACAAAACCTGCAATGCCAAGGGCTGTCTTTCAGAGCCTGATACTACTGCTGTGTGAAGCTTGCAAGCAAAAAGCGCTTTCCTTTTTGGCAGCAAAGTGAGCAGCACTGACCTAGCAGGTGTGACCAGATGTTCCCTGTTTCGTTGTGCAGTCCAAAGACGGACTTGATGCTGTCCCAGGCGCCCAGCTGCAACCGATAACCAGAAACGATGTACTGGTTGCTCTGCAGCTCTTTAGGCAGACTGTCGAAGGACGTGTAGTTTTTGCGTTGTCTGAGACGCTCTCTGCGCGATAGACTTTCGCCTGGTTCGTTTCGTCTTCTGCTTGGAGTGTTGAAGGTCACTTCGGAGGTTGCTTGCTGCGGAGGCACACTACCTGAATACTTAGTACTACTGGGCAGAACAGAAGCTTGCGAGTGCTCTGAAAGCATGGCAGGAGGTTGGAAGTTGCCTCCAGGCGAGGTGACTGCAGCTGTTGCAAATGTACGTCTCAACGCCATGCGCCATTTTGGTTTCGGAGCTGGAAAGCTCATTGATCAATGTAGTTGGGCAGGCACTCAGGTGTGAATCTCTTCAACAAGAGTAGTGTATGTAATGTAGGCCTGCATAATTCTGTGACGAGCAGTATTTGGCAAGTGGTTTGTGCCATGCAGCCGAGTTCTAGTTTGGGGACATGGGTATCCGGTGCCATTTATAGATCTATCTAGCTCAAAGGCATAAAGAATGTCTGAAGGCATGTCTCCCGGGGGTCTGTCCACCCGAGTTTGTGTGTCTGTGTTTGATGTGTGCCTGACTTTCTGGCCACTACAATTGATGCAGTTGGGCTCTATACACTGCTGCACAGGTGCTCTTTGTTTCAGCTGCACTTAGTTAAGTACCACTGCTGAGATCTAATGGCATGGCTGCAACCCAGCACCATGTGCCCATGCACTCAGCAGTTACACAGAAGTGTATGTTTGGTTGCAACGGCTGCTCTTAGTGCTTGTTGGTGAATTAAGGTTTTCTTATTTGCAGAGCCTGCGGCAGCAGCAGCAGCAGCAGCAGCAATGATGGTTTGTGCTTGTCATGCAATGCTTGTGCCACAACAGCTGTCAGGTGCACTTCCCCCCAGGTTGTACTTTGCATTTTGGCACGAGTCATTGTGTACAGCAGCAGAGGGTTTTTCCATTTTGAAGTCTCTATGTTTGCTGGAGTATCATGTTGTAGGCTCAAGCAAGGTGATGTCTGTCACATTTACATTGTATAACTTCATGTCAATGTGAAAAGAATTGCTTTTAAATTGCTTTCAAAATGCTTTCAAAAAAGAAGCAGCAGATAATCGTGCTTGTAAAGTTCAGTATGATAAGTGATTATCACAATAAACGATCGCACTTCATTCAAGTGTACTCAAGTGTTTATTCAATAAGCAAGTTGCAAGTTGTTTCGCAGATCCCAAAGTGTAAACAATGCAACACTAAACAAAAGAACAGGACAACCAGGTTTCATCACATCTGTAGCAGTACGTGGCATACATCATTGCTTGCAATGATGCGTATTCTACACAAACTAGAGATGCCTGCATAGCTGCTTTTGCCAAGAAGCCTGCACGGCTTGCACAGCTGGGCAGTAGGCTGCCTCGTGAGATATGCCAGGTCTGACTGCACAAGATCAACGTTGAATGTCGTATCACATCGAGCCATACCATTGGCCAGTGCTGCACATCTTGACCTTGCTCTGATTTGTAACAGGGGCAACGGGCCCAGACTCACTGACATCACAGCAGACACATCAGGGCTGAAAACTCAAGTGATCCACCATCACTCATGTTCATCACTTGACTTCAGCAAGTGCAATTGGGCCCTTGATGGGGTTGGCAAGAAGTCCATCCAAAAGAAGCACGACAACGTGGCCATTGTGGCAATGAGCAGCGCAATTGGCCCCAGTATCCAAAGCAGCTGCATCGCACCACAAAGCCGGTTGGTCAGAGTCCCATGTGTATTCAGCACATATTGATGACTTGCACAAGAGCAATTCTCATATGTGTAGTGTGGACTTGTATCTG
>JAABUK010007019.1_pt1 | contig 16453 bp, 11 predicted proteins | sample 5559141 | NCBI WGS metagenome assembly JAABUK01 (sample SAMN10711869, study PRJNA513367) | rock metagenome | isolation source: Antarctica rocks | place: Antarctica: Victoria Land, Pudding Butte nord | collected 2016-01-03
AGATCGACAGACCCCTCAATCCCGACAACCGGATTTCAATCACCGTAAAGAGTGCCAGTTCCACGCAGTGGAACGCTGGACTGCGTCCTGCTGCGCCCTGAACAGACGGGTTGGGCGGTCGTTTACAGACAACGAGACATAAGTCGTTAACTCATAAGCGGTTGTGTTATCGAAAAATAAGTGCGGCTGTAGAACTACGGCATCACCGCCGATCCGACCAACTCGAACCTCGTCTACATCAGCGGCGACCGCCAGCCGGACGGTTTCAACCCGGCCAACCCGGCGCAGAGCCAGTTCCCGAACTCAATTAACGCCACGGGGTACACTGCCCGTGACTTCCGGGGCGACTTCTCGGCCGCCAAGGGGTCGCAGTGGGTGCAAATTACAGCGAGCAACGCGTCGGGGACGGCCCCGCACGCCGACAGCCGCTCGTTGACTTTCGACCCCTCCGGCAACCTGGTCGAGACGGATGATGGTGGCATCTACCGCCTCTCGGGCCCCAGGACCAACTCGGGCACCTGGTCGGCCGCCCTCGGCAACATCTCGAACTCGGAATTCATCGGGTTCGCTTACGACTCGCTCAACGATGCGATCATCGCCGGTGCCCAGGACAACGGGACCGCCCTGCAGTCGGGCTTCGGGTCGAGCACCTGGCGGGCGATCAGCGGCGGCGACGGCGGGTTCTCCGCGGTTGACAACAATCAGGCCGCGCACCCCGGGCAATCGGTCCTCTACTCCACGGCACAGTTCCTCGGCAGCTTCCAGCGGCAGGTCCGCGACGCATCGAACAACCTGATCGGCGACCCGGTCAGCCTCGCGCTGCGGGTGACCGGCCCGGGCATCACGGGTACCTCGACCCTCAAGAAGGCCGACACGGTCCAGTTCTACAGCCCCTACGTCGTGAACAGCGCGGCCGGGGACAGGCTCCTGATCGGGACGGGCGACCAGAACAACCCGGGCACGACGGGTTACATCTATGAATCGAAGAACCGTGGCGACGACCTCGTCCGGCTGACCGCGGCCCCGGTCGGATTCGTCACGGCGCTGGCGTATGGCGGGGTGCTGGGGGGCGCGGCCAACCCCGACGTGGCCTACGTGGGGACGCAAGGCGACAACCCGCTGCTGCTGCGCACGGCGGCCGGTGGGGCCTTCAACCCGGTACCGGCCTATGCGACGGCCGGCGGGTCCGCGCCCCGGTCAATCGCGCTCGACCCCGACAACTGGAAGCGGGCCTACATCGTCGACGCCAACAACCGGGTCTGGCTGACGACCAACGCCGGGACGTCCTTCACCCAGATCACCGGGAACGTGGGCGCGCTGTCGGGCAGCCTGCGTACCGTCGCGGTCTACGACCAGCCCAACGCGGCCGACGAGGCGAACGACGACACCGTATTTTTGGGCGGTTTGGGGGGCGTCTTCGTCGCCGGGAACCCGCAGACGTCGTCGTCGGCCTGGAGTCAGTTCGGCACCGTGGCCGGCGCGAGACTGCCGAACGTCGTGGTCAACAACCTGATCTATGACACGACCGACAACCTCCTGCTGGCGGGGACGCTGGGACGGGGTGGCTGGACCGTTGCCAACCTGAGCGCCTTCACCAACCCTCCCGCGACCGCCAACCAGGCGCCGACCGTCGCCGCCCCCGCCAATGCGACCGCCTCGGGCGATCCGTTCGCGCCTCTAATCTTCTCCACGCAGAACAAGAACGCGATCACCGTCGCCGACCTCGACGCCGGGACCAACTCCCAGAAGGTGCAACTGACGGTGACCAAGGGGTCGCTGAGGCTGGCGACCACGACCGGGCTCGACCTCCAGCTCGGCGGCTCCAACGGCCCCAGCCTGACCTTCGCCGGTCCGCTCTCGGCGATCAACGCCGCCCTGAACGGATTGGTTTTCACCGCGCCGTCGAACGCCAACGACACGACCAAGCTGACCATCGTCGTCGACGACCAGGGGGGCACCGGCTCGGGCGGGAGTAAGGTGACGGTGGTCGAGGTCCCGATCGCCATCACCAAGGTGAACGACACCCCCGCCAACGCGGTCCCGGCCGCGCAACTGGTCAAGACCGGCGGCACGCTCGCGTTCTCGACCGCGACGGGTAACGCAGTCGCCGTCAGCGACGGCGATTCCGGCACGAACGCGCTCCAGGTCACGCTCGCCGTCGACGGCGGCACCTTCACGCTCAATAGCACCACCAACCTGAGCCTCGCCGCCGGCGCCTCCGCGACCAACGTCGCTTCGATCGTCTTCACCGGCTCCCTACCCGACATCAACGCCGCGCTCCAGACTTTGGTCTACACGCCGGCCGCCGCCCCCACGGGCCCGGCGACGCTGACGATCACGACGAGCGACCAGGGCGGCACCAGCCCGGACGGCACGCTGACGGACCCGAAGCAGTCCTCCGCCAGTGTCTCGATCACCGCGACGGCGGCCAACATCGCCCCGGTCGTCATCCTCCCCGCCCCGATCAGCACGCCCCTGAACACCGCCGTGACCTTGACGGCCGCCAACAACATCACCCTCTTCGACATCGACGGCGGCAAGGAGGCCCTCACCATCGGTGTGTCCGGCGGTTCCGTGACCGTGAACGGCGGGAGTAACGTGATCCCGGACGGGTATACCTCCACCTACAGCGCGTATTCAGTCGCGACTCTCAGCGGCGTGCTCGACGGCCTGGTCTTCACCCCGACCCCCGGCTTCGCCGGCCCGGCGGGCGTGACGATCAAGCTCAACGACCTGGGCAACACCGGCCCCAACAACGCGACCACCACCCCGCTGTCCACCACCGCCACTCTCAGGATCAACGTGGCCTCCCCACCGCCGCCGACGCAGACGGCCCCGATCAAGGCGGAGGTGGCCCCGGGCGCCCGTGAGACGTTCTCGAGTGCCCAGGGGGACGCGATCTCGGTCTCGAACAATGACTCCATGAGCACCCAGCTTGAGGTCGCCCTCTCGGTCGACAACGGTGTCCTCTCGCTCGACACGACCGACGGGCTCGATTTCCTGGTCGGGACCGGAATCGATGACAACTACATCGACTTCGTCGGCACCCCGGAAGCCATCGACGCCGCGCTCAACGGCCTGAGCTACACCCCCGACCCGGGCTTCCAGGGCGTCGACACGCTGACTATCACGACCAGCGACCCCCAGGCGGTCGGCGATCGCCTGCCGCCGCCGCCCAACAACATCATCGACAGCGACAATCCCGCCATCGGCGGCACCTCGCCCACCGCGCCCCCCACGCAGGACCCTAACGGTGTCAATCTGCTTGATGCGAAATCGACCGGGTTCCAGGACCCCTTGCCGAGCGTCACGACCACGATCAGCATTGTCGTGGACACCTCGCCGGTCGACGTTCGCGCCGGCGGTCCGTACACGGTCGCCGAGGGCGGCTCGCTGACGCTCGCGGCCGTCGCCACCTCTCGGGACGGCAACCCGCTCACTTACAGTTTTGACGTGAACGGCGACGGCGTGTTCGGCGACGTCACGGGGCAGGACCCCACGCTCACCTGGGCCCAGCTCAACGCCCTGGGGATCACGCACGCGGGGACATATCACGTCTCGGTCCAGGCGAGCGACGGGGTCTCGGACCCGGTCACCTCGCCCGCAACGACGCTGACGATCACCGCGGTCGCCCCGACCCTTTCCGGCCTGTCGATCACGCCGGCGGTGGTCGTCAACGGGACGGCCACGCTGACCGGCTTCGTCACCGACCCGGCCTACCCCGAGAACTTCAGCCTGAACATCAACTGGGGCGACGGCTCCGCCCCCCAGACCGTCACCTTGCCGTTCACGAACGCCACGACCGCGCAGCCGTTCCGGGTGAATCACCAGTATCTCGGCAATCACCCCACCGGCTCGCCGGTCAACGTCGAGACCGTGCAGGCGACGCTGAGCGACGGCCGGGGGAACACGGTCGTCGCCAGCACCGCGACCCTCCTGGTCCACATTCCCCCGACCCTCTCCAACGTCGCCGCCACCCCGGCGTCGATCGACGGGACCACGACGCTCTCCGGCACGATCACCGAACCCGACCCCCTCGACACCTACACACTTCAGGTCGCCTGGGGCGACGGTACCCTGACCACCACCAACCTGCCCGCCGGGTCCAAGGGCTTCCAGGTCAACCACACCTACGCGGTGGCGACCACGAAGAGCTCGGCATCCTACATCATCGGCACGTTCCTGAGCGACGCCTGGGGCGGGTCCGCCACGGTGAACACCTCGACGACCGTTCCGATGGCTCAAACGCCCACGCCCACGCCCACGCCCACGCCAACACTCGCGACCATACTCGTCGGGGCCGGTCTGGGGGTCCCGGCGGAGCCCCTGAACTTCGCGGCGGCCGTCGTTGGTTCGCTCGCCCCTGGCGTGACACTGGTCGAATGGGACTTCGGCGACGGCGTCCGGACGCCCTTGACATTCGTCACGTCGCCGGCCGTGATCTCCATGATTCATCACTATAACTTGCCGGGCTTTTATACCGTCCGCTTCACCGCGTTCAACGCCAACGGAGCGCTGAGCACATCCGTGCTCGCGGTCGCCGTCACCCCAACCGAGGTGGTGCCCAATCCGTCCGGCGGGACGACCCTGTTGATCGGGGGGACGCCGGGGAACGATGTCTTCAGAATCCGACGCTTGCACAACGGGGGAGTCCTGGCGGGTCTGAACGGTCATCCGTTCGGCCCCTACCGAGGTCTCCGGAACGTCATCAGTTTCGGCGGCGGCGGTCGTGACCATATCAAATTCGCCGGTCACCCTCGGATTCCCGTGACCCTGGTCGAGCCGCAAACGGCGGCCCTCTCTCCCGGCCACCATACCTCGACGAAGAAACCAACTCATCCTCATCGTGGCAGGCGGGCTGGTCGTCTCGGTTGACGAATTCCGGGGCGGGCCCGGGGTCGCCCGGCGCGTCGGACGGGAAGGGGATGTCTCCATCGATACGAACCGATTCGCCGCAAGAATCGGTGGCGACCGATGAACATCCCGTCTCCCGGAGGAGGTCGTACTCGTCCCGCACCACGGCGTAGAACTCGTACGAGCGGGCTTCCACCCCGTCCCCATCGAGGTTGACGACCCGGCCGCGGTCGCAACGGGTCAAGCCCTCGTCCTGGAGCGGCCAGAGGGCCTCCGTGACGCTCGCCCGCCCGGCCCCCAGCATTGCAACGCTCTTGCACGCGTCCGCCGACCACCGCGTGCCTGATCCGGGCGACCCGGGGATCCGCTTCGAGCCCGACCGGGTCCTGCTCGATGCCAGGATCATCGGCCTGGCGGGGTCGTCGCCGGCGCCGGCGGGAGCCCGAGAGGGCCGGCGATGGCGGACCTGACACGGTCATCGGGGCGGACCGGGAGGGTTGCTCCTCTCGCCTTCGGGGACGTGGGGCCTGGTCCACCTCGCCGCCAATCCCCCGATCGTGGCAAGCGTTCACTCGATGTAGATAAATTCGTTCAAACCCATCAGCGCCTGGCAGAAGTCCGCGAGGGCCGACAGGTCGGGATCGGGGTTGCCGGCGGTCCGGTAGGCTTCGGATTGCGACTTCAGGAAGGCGAGGTCTTCGGACAGCTCGTCCGCCGCGGGAGGGCGGGCGAGGGCCAACCGATAGGCGAGGTCGATGGCCTCGTTTTGGGGCGTGGCGGGGTTGGGCCGGACCCGAAGGGCGAAGGCCCGGGCGTATCCCCGGACGTGGGGGTTGTTGAGCAGGGCGAGGGCCTGCGGGGCGACGGTGGTGGAAGACCTCTGGCCGAGGCCCTGGAGGGCGTCGGGGGCGTCGAACAGGGTCAGGATCGGGATCAGGTGGCTCCGCTTGACGGTGAAGTAGAGGCTCCGCCTCTTCATCCCCTCGTCGAGGGTCCCGGGGCCGAAGGGCGTGGGGTCGAGGGACCCGCTGACGGCGAGCATCGCGTCGCGGATCGCCTCGGCTTCGAGGCGGCGGGGGGGGTTCCGCCACCGGAGGCGGTTGTCGGGGTCGATCCGGGCCCGGGACTCGTCGAAGGCGGCGGACTGCTGATAGGCCTCGCTGGTGAGGATCAGCTTGTGGATCGGCTTGAGGCGCCATCCCTGGCGGATCAACTCCCCGGCCAGGAAGTCGAGCAGCTCGGGGTGGGTGGGACGCTCGCCCTGGGCCCCGAAGTCGCTGGGGGTGGCGACCAGGCCCCGGCCGAAATGGTGCTGCCAGAGGCGGTTGACGATCACCCGGGCGAGGAGGTGCCCGGCCCCGCCGTCGACGTCGGTGATCCACCTCGCCAGGGCGGTCCGGCGGCCGGAGGTGTGCGAGCCGGGCGGGGGCGGGGCGACCCATCGGGATTCGCCCTCGGGGGCGGTGGTCAGCACCCGGAGGAAGCCGGCCGCGGCCTCGCCCTGCCTCTGGGCGAGGTCGCCGCGCCTGAGGAAAAAGGTCTTCTCGAAGAAGTCGGCCCCCTGCGAGTGGAGGCGGAGCGGTTTGACGCCCTCGCTGGCGATCAGGACCCGGGTCAACTCGGGCTTCGGAGCCTTCGCCTCGTGGTCGCGGACGGCCCGGTCGAGGGCCACGGTCTCGGGGTCGGTCGCCCGGAAGTGGTCCAGGAGCCGGGCCCGATCCTCGGGCGTCCGGGCATCGGGCGGGGTCTTCAAGGCCGCTTCGAGGCGAGCGACCCGGTCGACCGGGGCGGGGTCGCCGTCGAGGGGGACGGTCCCGGGTTCGACGGTGACCGACAGCCGGGGGCGGCCGATCGTGTGGCCGGTGTTGCCGGCGAAGCCGAGGGTCACGGTCAGGGTGGTCCCGCCCTCGAACCCGACGGGCTCGGCGAACTCGAAGACGGCGGCGTGGTCGCGGCCGAACTGGGGGTCGACGGCCCAGGCGGAACGGGGGTCGTCGTCGATCGCGGCGGCCACGGGCAGGCCCTTCTGCTCGAAGGAGGCCCGGGGGCGGACCAGCTTGACGGGGACGGCCGGGCCACCCTGAGCCGGCGCGGCGGTCACGCGGAGGTCGGACAGGGCGAAGTTGCCGTTGGTCGCGCGGCCGGGGCCGCCCTTGACCATCGACCTGTCGGCGAGGGCTTCGAGGCGGAGGGCGGTCATCCCCCGGAGGTCGACCCGGGCCTCGAAGGTATAGGCGTCGGACTCGGGGTTGGGGCCGGCGGCCAGTGAGGAGCCGTCGGGCTGCCCGGCGAAGGTGGCCCCGGCCTTCGATTTCACGGAGGCGGCTTGGAGGATCATCCAGCGGGGGGGCGCGATCCTGGGGTCGGACCGGAGCCAGGCGTCGAACCGATCGGGGAGCTTGTCGCGGGCGTGGCGGTCGCGGGCCTCGACGAGCCGGGCGTGGTCGGCCTCATGATCGGCGCGGGCCTTCCGGGTCCGGTCGGGGTCGAGGTCGAGGTCGGCCTCGCTCCGGACGGTGGTGGTGAAGGTGGCGATGAGTCGGTAATAGTCGAGCGTGGGGATCGGGTCGAACTTGTGGTCGTGGCACCGGGCGCACTGCACGGTCAGGCCGAGCATGGACGTGCCCAGGGTGGCGGCCATGTCGTCCATCTCGTCGTACCGCTCCTTCTCGGCGGTGTTGGCGGTGATCTGCGTGCTGTGGACGCCCGACGCCAGGAATCCGGTCGCCATCAGGGCTTGCGGGCTGGCGGGCTCCAGCTCGTCGCCGGCGATCTGGAGCCGGACGAACCGGTCATACGGCATGTCCTCATTCAGGGCCCGGACCACGAAGTCGCGATAGTGGTAGGCGGTCGGGCGGTCGTAGTCGTGCTCATAGCCGTGGCTCTCGCCGAACCGGGCGAGGTCGAGCCAGTGCCGGCCCCACCGCTCGCCGAGGTGGGGGCTGGCCAGGAGCCGGTCGACGACCCGGGCGAAGGCGTCGGGCGACTCGTCCCGGACGAACGCCTCGACCTCCTCGGGCGAAGGGGGGAGGCCGATCAGGTCGAACGAGGCCCGGCGGATCAGGGCCCGGCGGCCGGCCGGCGGATTGGGCGCGATCCCGGCGGCGTCGAGCCTCGCCTTGAGGGAGCGGTCGACCGGCGACCGGCCCCAGGGGGCGTCCGAGGTCGGTGGGGCGGGGGAGGTGCCGAGGGGCCGGAACGACCAGAACCGGCGGTCGGCCCCGGTGACCTCGGATCGGGCCGAGGCCGAGGCGGCGGGGTCGACGAGCGGGCGGTCGTAGGGGGCCCCGGCGTCGATCCAGTCGGCGAGCTTCCGGATGGCGTCGTCGGGGAGCCTGGCCGCCTTGTCGGGCATCCGGGGCTTCTCGGAGTGGGCGACCAGGCGATAGAGCCGGCTCGCTTTCGAGTCGCCGGGGACGACGACCGGCCCCTCGCCGCGGTCTTCCAGGAGCGCCTCGCGGGTGGTCAGGTCGAACTCGCCCTTGGTCGACGCGCCGCCGTGGCACTTCAGGCAGTGGTCGACCAGCAGGGCGCGGACGTCCTTCCGGAACAGGTCGAGCCCGCGGGCCATCGATCCGGCGTGGTCGGGGGCGACCGGCCTCGGCCGGGGCTCGTCGGCGGCGGCCGGGGCCGCGACCAGGCCCAGGAGCCAGGCGAGGGCGACTCCCCGCCGGGGGTTCGATCCGATCCTCATCATCCGGGTCTCTCCCAGCGTCTCGCGGGGCATCTCGAAGGCGGGCCGCCTCCACTATAACAGGGAGATCCGAACCTCGCGCGGGCGATTCCTGTCCGCCCTGTCAGGCCGCCCCGATGTCACGCCGGGGGCGGTCGCCGACCCCGGAGGGGCCGGGTCACGGTGTGAGGCTTAATTTCTTAATATCTCCGAGGGACGTGCGAAGCACCCTTCATGGCCGGGTGGTCGGCGAATTCCGGGAGGTCCCCCATCATGATCGGTCGATTGAGTTTCCCCTATCGCGAGCGGACCGCCGAGGCGGTCCTCGACGAGGACGGCCGCTGGCACTGCCCCGAGGTCCCCTCGCTGGTCCGGGTCCTCGACACCCTCTACAGCCCGGGCCGCGACGGGCTCGCCCACGACGGACCGCGCGCCCGGTGGCATCTCCACGCCGCCGCCCGATGGCTCAAGGCGACCGTCGTCTCCGAGGCCGTCGCCGCCGGCCGGAACTGATCCGGCCGGGGCGGGCCCGCGCTTCCGCCGGGCCGCCCGTCGTGGTCGAATCGGGCCCGGGACGCGGGGAGGACCGCTGGCGAGCGGACCCGGTCGACGACGGAGGCCCCATGATCGACCCGGAGCCCGACGAGGCTCATAACCCCTTCGCCCCGCCCGGGGCCCCGCTCGGACCGGAGCCGCCGATCCCCGAGGAGGCGCCGATCGTGGCCGAAGACCGGCTCCACGATCGACTCGTCCGGGCGCTCGGGCCGGCCCACTTCGCCTCGGCCGTCGTCGTCGCCCTCTCACTCGCGGGCGACGCTTACATCTCCTGGAAGTTGCGGGAGGACTTCGAGGCGTTCCCCCGAGGCCTCCGGATCCCGTTGATGGCCGCCGGGTTCGTCATCCACCCCACGCTCCTCGCCTTCCACATCGCCCTGGCCCGAGGATTCCTGAGGCGGGATCCCGGGGCGCGTCGGGGTCAGATCGGGCTCTCGTCGGCCGTGCTCGCCTCGCTCGTCCTGGGGCGGTTGTTCACGCCCGACTCGTTCTCGAACCTGGAAGCGTCCTTCATCCTGACGTACGGTGTCGCCCACGTCGGGATCCTCTACCTCCTGACCGGGACCAAGGGCGCGGGGATCGTCTCGCCCGGAGATCGCGAGGCGGTGGCCGCCGCGCCAGACCTCGGCCCGGCGCTCGTCGCGGGGGCCATCCTCGGCGGGGTCGCCGCCGGGTATGGCGACCGGACGCTCGCCCATTGCATCGTCCGGCACATCGCCGTCCGCCTGGTGGGCGGCGGGCCGGATTAGCCATCCCGGGCCGGGCGAGATGGTCAGAGGCTATCCGGGTATGAAAACGAGGAATGGCAAATGGTTTATGGCTGATAAATGGTCTCGGATCCGAACCGTGGACCCCGGAATTCGCCGGGCGTCTTGCACTTATCAACCATCACCGATATGGCATAACCCATCGTCCCGACCGGGAATCGTTCCCGGATAGCCTCTCAGTCGCCGGCCGGTCGGAGCGTCAGGTCGTCGAAATACGACCGCGCGTCCGCCTTCGACCAGAGCCCGACCCGGCCGGGGTCGGGGAAGGTCGCGTCGCGGACGTCGAGGGCCTTGGTCCCGTCCAGGTAACATTCGATATGGTCGCCCTTCATGACGACCCGGATCGTCCGCCACCCCTCGGCGCGCGGGGCCCTGGCGTCCTGGAACAGGGTCCGCTTGCCGTCGACGACCTTGTAGACGCGGAAGTTGTCCTCCAGCGGGTTGTACCGGGCGACGTAATAATTCCGGGCATCCCGGGCCCGCCAGACCAGCCCGCCCCCCCGATCTTCCCTGCCCGCGACCGGCCGGAGCCGGGCCGAGAGGTCGAGATCCCGGGCGGACACGCCCGAGGCCAGCGCGACGTTGAACGTCGCGTCCGGGCTCTCGGCCCGCTGGGCCAGGGCCCGGCCCTCCGGAGTCGCCACGACCTCCCACCGGCCGACCTCGCCGACGAATCCCCGGGCGATCGACCCCGGCGGGTCGTCCTCGAAGTTCCACGACCGGACCTCGTCCCCGGTGCCCCCCGCGCCCGATGCCAGGATCCCCGCGACCACCCACCCGAAATCGACCCGTCCCATCGTCGGCCCCCTTCCGAACCAATCCGGAAAACGACATCATAGCCGGCGCCGCCCGGGGACCAACCCGGCGGGCCGGATCCTGCCGGAGGCCCGGCGACGTCCCCGCCCGAAGCGTGACCCCTTCGAGCAATCACCCGTGAGGCTTCGGCGTGAATCATTCGATCCTCGACGAGATCGTCGAGTCCAAGCGTCGCGAGGTGGCCGCGTCGCGGTCCCGGCTGCCGATGGAGGAGCTGGAGGCCCAGGCGGCCGAGGCGCCGCCGGCGCGCGACTTCCGGGCCGCGCTGGCCGGGCCGGGGCCGATCCAGCTCATCGCCGAGGTGAAGAAGGCCAGCCCCTCGGCCCGGGTCATCCGGGCCGATTTCGACCCCATCGCCGTCGCCCGGGCCTACCAGGCCCACGGCGCCGCGTGCCTGAGCGTCCTGACCGATGCCCCGTACTTCCAGGGGCATCTTTCCTACCTGGCGCGGATCCGGGCGTCGGTGGCCATCCCGCTGCTCCGCAAGGACTTCCTGATCGACGAATATCAGGTCGTCGAGGCCCGGATGGCCGGCGCCGACGCCGTCCTCCTGATCGCCGAGATCCTCGACGACGACCGGCTGGCGGCCCTCCTCGCCCTCGCCCGCCGATGGAAGATGGCGGCCCTGGTCGAGTTCCACGACCCGGAGAACCTCCCCCGGGTCCTCGCGGCCGGCGCCGACCTGGTCGGGATCAACAACCGCGACCTCCGCCGGTTCGTCACCGACCTCGACCTGACCCTCCGGCTCCGAGACCGGATCCCCCCCGGCGTCGTCCTGGTCAGCGAGAGCGGGATCCGGACCCGCGCCGACGTCGACCGGCTCGAAGCCGCCGGGGTCGACGCCATCCTCGTCGGCGAGACCCTGATGCGCGCGCCCGACATCGGCCGGGCCGTCGAGCAACTCCTCGGCCTCGCCCCCGACCCGGATCCCGTCGCCTCAGATTGACGTGGCCCGAGTGCCAGTATGCGCCTTGCTCGCCAATGCGTCCGCCGGATCCATACGCCCAATCCGACGCATCTCCCGCTGTTTCTTCCGGGCGACCAGCATCAGGTTACGCACGTAAACGACCAGACCCATGCCCTGGCCGACGATGAACACCGGATCCTGGCGATGGATCGCGTAAACCAGGATGCTGCACCCGCCCACGATGCTCAGCCACCAGAAGGCCGTGGGCACCACGGAGTCGCGTCTCTTCTCCGAGGCGATCCATTGGACCAGGAATCGCGCCGTGAAGACCCCCTGGCCGACGAAGCCGACGACTTGCCAGTGCATCGGGCTCGTCATCGGGCCACCTCCCGGACGTCGGCCGATCGGATCCGGGATGGCCCGTCGAGCACGCCGGTCGACGCCACCTCGAATCGGATCGGTCGCCTCAACAACCAGGCGACACCCAGCAGGTCGACGACCACCCGGATCGAGCGGTTACCGAAATGGTAATGCGACTTGCCGCGCGTCCTCGGGCGGTGCGAGACCGGCATCTGGACGATCCGGCACCCCTCGCGGAGCAGGAGCGGCCCGAAGAACCGATGGGCACCCCGGAACATCGGCAGCCGCAACGCCACATCGCGCGGGAAGATCCGGACCGAGCATCCGGTGTCCTTGATCGACTGCCCGAGCACCGCGTTCCGGATCCGGTTCGCCAGCCGACTGACGACCCGCCTGGTCCAGATATCCTCGCGCGTCTTCCGCCACCCCAGGGCCGCATCATACCCCGGCAGGGCATCCCACAAGGCCGCCAGATCCCCCGGAGGATTCTGCAAATCCGCGTCGAGCAGGCCGACCCATTCCCCGCAGGACGCCCGGAACCCCGCGACCGTGGCCGCTGTCTGCCCGACGTTCCCCGCCAGGACCACCGACCGGCACTCCGGGTAGGTCTCGCCCAGTCGGAGGAGCACCTCGGACGTCCCGTCGGTCGAGCCGTCGTCGACGACCACGATCTCGAACGCGTCGAGACGATGCCCGCCTCCCCGCCGTTCCCGGAGCGGTCGAAACGCCAGGACAATCTCCTCGATGAGTTGCGGGAGATTGCTCGCCTCGTCCTTCGCGGGGACCACGATGGAGAGCACGCCCCTTCGCGTTTCCCGGGCGACCGGCGGGTGTGTCGAGGGCAGGTTTTCGGATTGATGGAGCGGATGACCAGGATCGCGGCGGATCGAGGACATGGATGGGCCTCCGGCCCGAAGGCGTCTCGCCTGCGGAACGTCCCTGTTCCGGGCTGTCATCTTCCAGAAAATCCCGGGCGCGCCCATCCCAATCGCCGACCGTCCGCACCGCCAACCTTTCCGACCGAACCTGGACAGGCCCCGGACCCGCTGCTAATCTGACGCCCGACCACCGCGGTGGACGATCAGGACCCCGCCCCATGACCCCGCCCGAGACCCCATCGAGATCAATCGACAGGATTACCACCGATCGGCTCAATTCCAACCCGTTCAGCATCTCGATCTATGGCGATCCCGATGCCGAGATGGATGGCCTGATCGAGAGCATCCGGGTCCATGGGGTGCTCGTCCCCCTGGTCGTCGTGTCGGCGGGTCCCACCTGGGATGTCGTCTCCGGGCATCGGCGCCTCGCCTGCGCCCGGACCCTGAAAATCCCCGACCTCCCCTGCGAGATCCGGACATTCGACGCCGAGGACCAGCGACGTCGGGCGATCCTGGAATATAACCGCTACCGCCGCAAGACGTTCAGTCAGATCATGCGTGAGGCCGACGCCCTGGAAACGCTCCTCGGCGGCAAAGCCCGGGGGCGGAGTCTCGCCAACCTCCGATCGCCGACCACCTCCGACCTTGCCGATCGTCGGAATTCCGACGATCGGCAAGGTCGGACCGATTCCGCGGTCGCCGCCGCCGTCGGATTGGGGGGGAAGGACCTGTATCGCCAGGCCCGGACCATCTGGCAGGTCGCCCAGGGCGGCGATGTCCGGGCCCAGAACGGAGTCTCCCAGCTCGACGCCGGCAAGAAGACCGTCCATGCCGCTTACAAGGACCTCCGGCGGCGCGACCGGTTTGCCGTCGGATTCCGCCCCACCCCGTATGACGTCTGGGCGTTCAAGCATGATCGGGCCTTCGGGATCCCCCACCCGGGTTCCATCCCTCCCGGGATCGTCGCCCACACCCTCCATTATTTCACCCACCCCGGCGACCTGGTCGTCGACCCCATGGCCGGCGGCGGGACGACCCTGGACGTCTGCGAGTCGATGGGACGCCGATGTCTCGCGTATGACCTTGACCCCGTCCGGCCGGAAGTCGGCGCACATGACATACGCATCGGTTTCCCACGCGAGACGTTCAACTGCGACCTGATTTTCTGCGATCCGCCTTATCATACCATGCTCTCGGGCCAATACGCCCGGGACGGCGTTTCCAGCTCGACGCTGGCCGCATGGCTGAAGTTCCTGGAAGCACTCGCCCGTGATGCCTTCGCCGCCCTACGTCCGGGGGGGCGGATTGCCCTGCTGCTGGCGAACCAGACGGAGAAGGACATTCCCGTCGGCCATGGCTATCTGGACCATGGTTTTCACGGCTACAACGCCGCGATCCGCGCGGGATTCCAGCCCGAACGGCGGATCAGCTGCCCGATGGACGGGGCCTATCTCCCCCAGCACGTCCGCAACGCCCGGCTCGAAGGTCGGATGCTCGGCCAGGTCCGCGACCTGATCGTTGCCCGGAAGCCCTCATCAATGCCCGATCAGGGCAGGGGGTCGCCGCCCGCGAGTTCATAAACCTTGCCGCGGACGAAAGGATTGGTGAGGGTCGGGTTGCGGCGAACGATCGGCTCGGGGAGGAGGGCGACGGCCTGCCGGACCAGGGCGTCCACCTCGTCGGAGCGGAGGCTCTCGATCACCAGGGAGATGGCCGCGTTCTCCGCCTCTCGGGCCTCCTCCTGGCGCACCTTCTCCCGCCTCGTTTCCAGGACCTTTATCTGCGCCTCGAGCTCTCGGCGGCGGCTTTCGAGGCGATTGGCGACCTGCGGGAGCAGGTCGTAGCCGTCCTCGATCCCCGCCCGGATGTAGCCGGGACCATTCTGGAGCTTCCCCTGGCTCTGCAGATAGAGGGCGTTCAACAGGACCTTGGCCACGTCCTCGGGGGCCTTTTGCGCGGCAAGACGTTCGGCGAGGCGACGAGGGATTCCCTGATCCGTGAGCAGTTCCTGCAAATCCACAGCAACAAGCAACCGTCCATCGGCCGACAGCCGGAAGGGAGTTCCCGGGATCGGGATGCTGGCGCTGTCTTCTCTCGTTCCCTGTTCTCGTTCGGGCCCAGCCTCGGGGCCGCCCGGGCCGAGGAATTGGGCCAGAGCCCCTAAACTTTTCTGACCGGTCTCACGGGGGGGGTCTAAAGAAATTGGGACAGTTTCGCCCCCCTCCTCTAAAGATAATGGACCACCCCGCGACGATTCCTGGGACCCTCGATCGCGTTTCCTGGCGGCCGGTCCTGGCCGCTCCGGCGCCTGCCGGATGATCTTGTACGCGGTCGACCGGCCCTTCGACTTGCTCGTGGCCAGCAGCCCCAGCCGCGTCAGGTCGCCGATCGCCGACAGGACGGTCTGCCGGCTCAGCCCCGCCTGACCGGCGATGGTCCGGATGCCCGGGTAGGCCCAGCCCGTCCCGAAGTCCGAATAAAGCCCGATCACCAGGTAGACCTTGATCGCCGACCCGCCGAGCGTCTTGAACGACTCGGAACGGAGCAGGTCGTGGTCGATTCGGAAGAAGAAAGGGTCCATGGCCGACGGTCACCCTCCCTGGGACCGGACGACTCGCGGCCGCCGGGCGACCGTTTTCGGCCAGATTAGACGAGGTCGTTCGACGGCGGATCGGGGACATAGTAAGTCTTGACCTTGCCCCGTTCGTGGGTGGTCGAGACGACCAGCCCGAGTTTTTCCAGGCGGGACAGGCTCTCGATCACCGTCGGGCAGGACAGGCAGGTCCGCGCCATCAGCTGACTCAGGCTCAGGGTCACGCTCTGATCGGGAATCCCCCCGCAGGCTTCCACCATGACGAGGTAGACCTTGATCGCCTCGCCCTTGATCCGGGCCATGTAGCCGCGATCGATCAGGACGCTCTTCAACCAATCGGTCTGGGTGGGCATGGCGACGGGCACAATCAACCCCCTCCCTGGAGCCGGCCGCTCGAACGCCCGGGATGGGCGATCGGGCCAGGATCGAACCTGCCGATCAACTCGGCCGGCACGACCCCTCTCAGGCTCAATATCGATTCCAGGGCCGGTCGGACTTCACGGAGGTTTCGGCACGACCGCAAAAATCCTCCGCCTGGCATATTGAGGACAGGATTAAAGACGAGCGAGCCAAGGTGCGGTGAAATTTTTCTGGACTCAATTGTTGACGTCGCCACGAAACCCGGTAGGATAACCCTTGTCGCTGGTGATGACGACGACGCGAGACGCATCGAACGGACCACCAGCGAAAATTCCCGGGAAGCACGGAGGCGGTCATGGCCCTGCAAGGGGTCATTTGTCGTCTCCGGGTGGAACGGGAACAAGCGGCCGGGGTTTCGTCCTGATATGGGGCGGGCTGCCCCGGCCGATCGTATCGGGGGCTCCTGTCCCCCGGTGTCTCTTTGACAATCCGGTCGATCGTCTGCGTGAAACGCAAGCGAAGTGAGCGAACCCCTGAGGGGAGCCGGCGTGGACGCGGCCCATCTCCTCGGCCCGGGCATCGCAAGATGTCGGGGCGGAGGTCGGGCGGTTCATGCTGTCGCGGGGCGTGGGGCGGAGGGTTCATCTCCTCCCGAGCACGACCTCGCGGCGACCAGTCAGTTAGCTGGAA
>JAABUK010007021.1_pt1 | contig 16450 bp, 24 predicted proteins | sample 5559141 | NCBI WGS metagenome assembly JAABUK01 (sample SAMN10711869, study PRJNA513367) | rock metagenome | isolation source: Antarctica rocks | place: Antarctica: Victoria Land, Pudding Butte nord | collected 2016-01-03
GTCAGCTCTTCAATCCACTCTGCTGCAGCTCGGCGTCTAGCTGTGTTCTGAACCTGTACACTCTGAACAGAAGCAGAGATAGGTGTGCTGTGCTGCATCTTGAATGGAGTAGGGGTCCTGGTTTCTGGTGGCAAGTTCTCCTGCTGTGCAACATTGCAAGCTCAAGGAAATGTCTTAAGACAAGCTTGGCAAAGTTGCAGGGGTGCAGGGTTGAGGTGGACGCACCTTTTGAGGCGCTATGCTGCGGCCTCCGCTGAGCATGGTCGGTGTGGTTGCTTGCGACTCTGACTTAGCGCGAGCAAACAGCCAGCTTGCGTCCGAGTGCTGAATGGCTTCGACTTCTGTGTCGGTTTGGTCCATGGAGAGTGTGGTTGACAGTCCAGCTATGTGGCTGGGCAGATCAGCTGTCTCCGCTGTATGTCTCCTGTAGTATGTACATACTATTGTAGTATGTCTCCTGCAGCCAGCGGCGCTGGTTCCCGCTTAGTCAGTGTGGAAAGTCAGATCAATCAGGTAGAAGTAATTCTAAACACCTGAGCATTTCAAAATTTCGTAGCGAGTTGCTACTAGCAAGCGCTGAACATTGACGGAGGCACTGCAGTTACTTCGTCAATGCATTTGAATGGCAGAAGACGTGACATAAAGCAATGATGGCTGACCCTCGTCCGGTTGCGTCAACGACCAAGACGTCACGGGGAATAGCGCTTATCGCCTTTCTAGCGAGGCTTGCATCGTTTACGATCAGCCAGATCGCCAACAAATCAGCGGCAGATTACGATACCTCTGCCGGTTTACAGAGGCTGGAATGTGGTTCTGCTGCCACCGTATCTGTCCCCTTGGCAGGTGCTACAGCTATGTGCACCAATGGAAGCACAACTGCACGTCTGAGTGCCTTTGGGGTGTTTTGCAGATTCATGGTTCCAGTCGAAAGCCGTCTGGGACTCAGTTTTCTTCAACAGGATAGCCCTCTGTGGTTATGAGTATGAGCAATTTTATGCCTTCTTTCCGCTCCTACCAGGTTGAGTTTATGGCACTTGGCTCTGTCTCCTAAGTTCTTTGCTGTGCACGCTCACTTTGACGTCAGGCTAGTTTTGCTTTTGTTGTTGCTTGTTACCGTCACTGTGTCATCACTTGCTGTAATGCAGGCCTGATGAATGTGGGAATGAAATCAGGTGGCGGACTTCTGTCTGATGCTACTCACAGACCCACTGCCTATTTATAAACATCATGTTGCAGTGCAAGGTATCAAGCAAGGAATGCTGCCTGATGCTGCCCTGGCATCAGCAGCTACATGTCTGAGCCTTGCAGCCTTCGTGACATCAGCAGTCTACATGCATAAGTAAGGTCCGTTGGTACACGTAAAGCATGCATGCATGGTGTTCTCTGTCAGGCTCATATTGAGTTTGTATCCCATTGACTCCATTCCTCTGCAGACTGAGCATCAGCATTCTGAAGGACGCAAGGTTAGCAGATTTGGCGGCTCTCCTGTATATCTGGAACCCAGCATCAATCTTCTATTCAGTAGCTTACACAGAGAGCTTATTTGCTTGCACTGCTTTTGTTGGGCTTTTTCACCTGAATCAGCGGCCATGGCTTGCAACTGCATTCTTCTGCGCAGCATCTGCTGCAAGGTCAAATGGTACGTATGCTGACTGGGAATATCTCTAGGGCTTTGCAAGATTGCTATGACAAATGCCCAACAGGTCTGCATTGATGCAGGGGTTTTGCACTGCTGGTTTGTCTTACACAGACTAGCAAACACGTTGTACCACCAGCACGATGGCCAGCCTGTGCAGGCAAGTGCACACTGAGACAATGTAGTTTGTAGTGCATCTATACGCTAATATCAATACATCCTGATACTGCAGGGCGCTGATTGTGCAATGCTGCTTGCCCAAGCAGCTCTGCAGTGTATGCTGATTTGTCTGCCAGTCTTTGCGTTTCAGTATGCTGGATGGCGATCATTTTGTCTTGGTGACATCACAAAGCGTCCCTGGTGCTCAGCAAAGCTTCCCAGTATATACAGTTTTGTTCAGTCTCACTATTGGGGTGTTGGACTGTTCAGATACTTCCAGCTACAGCAGGTACTTCAACAGACCACTGTATAGCTCTACCTATCAGAAGATTTCCTGTGTTAATGTCAGTCATTACATCCATTGACCTCTTGTCTGTATACATGCAGCTTCCAAACTTTCTCCTAGCCCTGCCAGTGCTGTGCTTGTCGTTTGCTGGTTGCTGGATATACTTTTCCCAAGATTGGACAAGAGCACTGTTGCTTGGGATATATCAAGCAGTGCCAAGGCAGCAGCAGACAGCTGTGCAAAGATGGCCAGCAAAATCAGCAGCCAACAAGAAGCATGGATTTGCCAGTGCAAAACATGGTTTTGGCGATGACAGAGTGGCGCCATACGTCTACCAATGGGCTCTTATGACAGCATGCGCGTGTTTTGTAATGAATGTGCAAGTGGCCACAAGGTGAGTCATGCAACTAAGGTTGATAACGAATTGCTTGCATGCCAGTTGCCCTTACAGAATTAATTAATGTTTACATGCAGGTTCCTGTCAGCATGCCCAGCATTGTACTGGTACATTGCTTCTTTGAACAATAGGAAGTGGATATGGGCCTATTTTCTGTTGTACTTTTGCTTGGGCAGCGTACTGTTTCCAAATTTCTATCCCTGGACTTGATCGGCTGCGCTACAATTATCACTGTTGCATGTACACACAGCTCAGGCTCTCAACCAATAGAGACCAGCTCTGTATCAAAGACCAACGTAGACCCGCCTGCAAGTTTGCGCACTTGCGCATTTCAGCCCAATGTTATCACATTAGACAAGCAAGTATTGCCTTTGCCTTCCAGTGATTTTACCTGGTATTTTGGGTGGCGATCCATGGTCTCCATACCCTAAGTGAGGTGGAATACGCAGCTTGCGCTTTTCTCCTACACACATGCCTGCATGGGGGTGCTCTCTTTGAGATATTAACAGTCTTTTCACAGCTCTTGAAGTTGACTGACGCAGGGACAGCAAACCTGCAATCCCCTGATCCCAACCCTTGATGACTTGTCCCTTGCCCAGTGTAAATGCAATGGGGTCACCCCTAGTATAGCTGCTGTCAAATACTGTGCCATCTGTCAATGCACCCTACATACCATTCCAGGCCATTTTCCTGCTTGTGTCGAAGGCTTCATATTAGGTTTGCAAATACGAAGAGCCTCGGCCACCTACGCTGTAATGCACGGACACTTTGTCGCCTGCTTTGGCTTTCGTGTCACATGTGCTTGGCTTATGCTGTAGCAAGCAAGATCTGGTGATTTCGTTAGAATGCTGACAGGTGAGTGATCAGCATATTTAAGCAGTCAGACCTTAACGCCTATTTGCAGTTTAGTGACATCTTTTGAAGCGCATGCGGACTGAGCACTGATGGCGATTGTAACGACCGCGATGAGAAGTGCTCTGTGCATGATTGCTGTTTGCTGAAACGAGATGTCGCGTCTTCTGACCCAATTCTTGGTAAGCCAAACCCTAGGGTTCAGGGCGGCACATAGCTTCAGCTACAGCTTCGCACACTGACCGTGCGGTGGTTCTCTTGATCAGGATCCACTTCCGTGCGTTGGCACTGCATCATGGTTAGGCCCGTCGATGCTAAAAGCAACGGCAACAAGAAAAAGCGAAACTCGCGCAAGGAGAAGCGGTCTAAGCAACAAAAGCCGTCTAGCAAAAATACGACTAGACCTTCCGACGTGTATGAAGCGGAGGAGAAGGACCCAGAGGAAGAGCTGAAGGCTGGGCAGCGTTACGACGTATGTTGCATTTGTTAGCATCGAAACTGTTTGTAAGTTGGCCAGAAGTTGTTACCAAGAGAGTGTCTTTCTGTGCAGCGAGTTGACAACTATGAATATGAGCTTCCATCAGACTTTGAGGATGAGGAGATTGACGAGGAAGCTGCATTCACAGCAGAAGACAAGAAGCAGTTTGCTGACTGGTTTGCAGACGATGGTGCAGCAGGTGGCCTTGCGTAATGATCTTGTGCCTGAAACGTCATTCTGTGAGGTAGTCAACAGCTGATTGTTGTGCCTGCAGATGCAGCGGGACCCTCTGAAAATGCTGACGAGGCAGATCTGCTGAACAGCGAGAGTGAGCACAGTGAAGAAGAAGAGCTCAATCCAGATGACTTTTCTGAGGATGTAGGTCACAATATCTGTTGCAGTGCTTTCTTCTGCATTTACGGTGCCATACAGCCTCATCAGCAGCTAGCTTCATTTATCCAGCCAATTTGCAGTTTTGGCTCTGATGCACTGCCAAAACATTCAAAGTGAAGTCTTCCTTGTGATGCAAGAATCCTCCTGTCGTCCATGGGTGTCTTCACCACCTTGCACAGATTCATGCACACATGTATGACGTTACAACATGTACCACATCCTGCAGGAGTTTCAGGAGCTGTCAGCCAAGCGCAAATCAGCATCTGCAGGTGATGCCCAAGCTCATCTTGGACCCTTGCCCAGCACCACTGACAAGGTGCTCAATGACATCCCTTCAGACTCAGACATTGACAGCGATCTTTCCAGTGGTCAAGAGGAAGATGAAGCAGAAGAGGCAGTGGATGAAGAGGATGAGTCACGGCATGAGGCCCTGCTGGCAGAGGTCAGGGGCGCTGTGGGGGACCGCAGACGGAAACGAGTGGTAGTGGCGTCTGAAGCCTACCCAGATTCTGAATACAACTTGCCGCCCACATCAGCATCAGCAGGTGAGCACTGCCCCAGTCTGAAGCCTATACCCAGATTCTAAATGCAATTTGTCATCCACATCAGCAGCAGCAGGTGATCATCTACACAGTCTGGGCTCTCAATACAACTTGCCGCCCTATCAGCATTAGTAGGCCAGCACCACACAGTCTCGTTGGCTACTGTAGTATGTACGGGGGAAGAGCAAGACAAGCATGTCATGCTCCAGCCTGACAGCACTGTGCAATTGAGCATTGCGAAACTCAAGATCCGCATCATCAACACAAACTTGCATATCTAAACACTACATCTATCCCTCAGTGAGGTTCGTCACTGGGACTGTCCTGCAGCCCACTTGCTGTACCTATTAGTATTTGCTGTTGAGGATTAGCTTAGCATGTACAAGCCTTGACTTCTGGCAAATTTTCCTATGAAATGATTACGTTGTTATGATACAGTAATGAGTATAGTAAGTTATGTTTTATAGTGAAGTTCTCCCACAACAACTTCACCTGGGCTTTGATTAGGACTTGAGCTGATCAGCAGCTGGTCAGCTCGAGTCCTGTGCAAAGCCCAGGTGAAGTTGTTGCGGGAGAACTTTACCGTATAACTATATTACTTCTGCAGCTGATCAGAAGCTGCTCGTCGGCCGGAGTCCTGATCAAAGCTTGTAGCCTAGCACCTCAACATTGCACTGTCTTTACGACAAGCAGCCAAACATGACTGATGGCGCTTTCTGGCCTCAAGAAAGTTTTGCTCAAATCCTGGTACACTGTGCATGCTTGTCTGTCTAGATGTACTGGTGTTTTTGGAGCAAAGCAAGGTGTGATCAAGTTGTGATACACTGTGTGTGCTCGTCTAAATGCACTGGTATTTCTGGAGCAAAGCAAGGGTGACCTAATCCATCTCTCCAGTGTAGTGTTTTACTGTCTCCAGGCGTTTCTGAGTTGAGGTTTTTTATGTAAGGATGATGTTTGTGAAGTCAAATAAACGTTTCGGGATTGAAGAGAGCTAGATGTGACACTCAGTGCATGCTTTTTGACTTTGACCGCGCGTTGGTGCCTCTGAGGCACTGCCTCAAGGGTGACCAAGGTGTGACACTTCGAGCAAGCTACAAAGTTTCAAATGTCATTGCAGGAGGGCAGGGCGAGCTGAGCATAGCAGATTTGATGAAGGGCCTAGGGGATGCCAAATCCAAGATGGGCCCTGCCAGAAAAGCCCTGTTGAAGATGGCCAAGCAGGCTGAGCCCCTGACCGCCCCCCTGCCCGGCCCTATAAGGGAGCGTCAAGAGCGCAAGGCTGGGTATGAAACCACCAAAGAGGACATCACCAAGTGGCAGCCACTAGTCAAGGTAAAGGCAATGCCTACAAGCTGAAGGGATGCACAACGTAAAAGAGTGACCCCTGGCCCCTGCTAATGCCGTCCTTGTGAACTATGTGTTGATACGCACTGCCAATGCCTGCCAGCTTACTCGTCTGCTGGCTTGCTTGCTGACTCACCCACAGGTGCCTGACTCACTCATGGCTTTGTGACTCACCCCTGGCTTGCTGACTCACCCATGGCTTGCTGACTCACCCATGGCTTGCAGGCAGATAGAGAGGCTGCTGTCTTTCAGTCTTCTGTTGCTCCTCAACAACATTGACATAGACAACCAGCGTCAAGACGCTAAACCCTATGTGACAGCTGCAAAGCAACTGCAACTGCAACTAAAACTGAAACCGGCAATGCAATGTACAGGCAAATAGGGAATGCAACTGACACTGACACTGGCAATGCAACGTACAGGCAAACAGGGAAGCGCCAACGTTAGAGTTCAAATCTGGTCGCGACGAGGTTGTGCGCAGTAGCACCACTGCAGCATTGGCCGCCAAGTTCTCGCCTGACAATGACATGGAAGAAGAAGTTGCCGAGCTGCTGCGCGCTGCTGGGGCACACACGGGTGAAGCTGTGGAAGAAGCTGAGGAAGCTCTTGCCTTGAAGGTAGCTGCATGTTCAGCTTCCAGATGCCTGTAGGGGTTTCACAGATGTATATATTGTAACCCGTGGTGCTTGTAAAGTTTCTTCTCAATACATGATGCATTCTGGTTTCTTTGGTGTACAGCAAGTGTCCTGCAATGGGCCTTGCATTGATGTCTGCAGTAACACCTGTGCAAGCGTATGTTTACCGCTGATCAGCAACCTGAACCACATGTGTTTTCCATGCTGCCCTGTGACGGCGACAGTGACTGTGTAGAGTGTGCCCGTGAGTGTGACTGTGACTATGTGTGTGACTGGGACTGAGATTGAGACTGGGGCTGGGGCTGGGACCGTGTAATGCAAGCTGTGACTGTGCCTGAGATTACAATTGTGAGTGTGAGTGTGAGTGCGAGTGTGAGTGTGAGTGTGAGTGTGAGTGAATTGTGCAGGCATTGACTGTTGAGGAGGCACAGGAGCGTAGGGAACGACTGGCCAAGACGCGCAGCCTGCTGTTCGCCCATGAGCAGAAGGCCAAGCGCCTGAAGGCCATCAAGTCCAAGGGTTTCCACCGCCATGCAAAGAAGGCAGCCAAGATGAAGGTACCCAGCAGTCTCTCTTGCATCCCAGGGGTTGCCTGTTTGCCGCTCAATACCTTGTCCTGCATGTACCTAGCTCATCATGAGCTGGAAAGCGTTTTTTAACTGTTATTAGTAATATCATCATTATCACTGTTGTTAAAATCTGTTGTGTGTCCCATATTTTGTTCTTGGTGTTGTGCAAACTCATGACAGGCATCCAACCTGACAGTAGATTCTGTGGGTGAGTGGCAGCCAAGTCATGCATGCATTAATGGTGGGCAGCATGCCACATGACGGAAGCAAGGGTTGACATTTATAAGCTGAAGCAGATTCTATGGCAGCATTATTACAAACGCTGAGTAGGCGACAGCGTTGAGTACAGATGTGGAGCTCATCAAATGTGGCTGACCCTGAGGACAAGCAGTCATCATCATGTCTCCCCCATCAAAATTGTCTTCAGCACAACAGTGTCATGCAGGCTGTCAATGTATATTGTCCCCATCACAACAATGTTCCGTTCAGTTGTGATGGTATCATGCAGGCTGTCAAAGCTGGTGAGAAAGGGGATTATGTCATCATCTGGCTAGCTGCAGAGGCTGCAGAGGATGCAGAGCTCACCAGGAGTGGCTGCCTTTGAGGGCAAGCAAATGCAATTGCATCCCCTCCCAATCATGATCCTCCTCAGCACAGTTGCAACGATTGCATGCAGGCTGTCAAAGCAGGCAAAACAGCTGATGAAGACATCATCTGTTTCACCAGGAGTGGCTGACTCGGAGGACCAGCAACTACAAGCGTATCCTCCCCATCATGATTGTCCTCACCACAGTTGTACTGGTTGCATGCAGGCTGTCAAAGCGGGTGAGACAGGAGATTGCGACATCATCTGGCTAGCTGCAGAGGCTGCAGACCTCGCCAAGACTGGCTGAAAATGAGGACAAGCAATGCAATTGCATCCTCCATATCATGCTCCTCCTCAGCACAGTTGCGATGATTGCACGCAGGCTGTCAAAATATATTGTCCCATCACACTCACGGCTGCATGCAGGCTGTCAAAGCAGGCGAAACAGGAGATGAAGACATCATCAAATTAGCTGCTGAGGACGCAGAGCTGGCACGTGCAAAGGAGCGACTGACCCTGAAGCATCGTAACAGCAGCAAGTGGGCTCGGCGCGCCCTTAAGAGAGGCATGGATGTCATGGACGAAGGCACCAAGGCAGCTGTTGCTGAGCAACTCAGGCTGGGTGAGGAGCTGAGATGCAAGGTAAGACAAAGCCTTGAGAGCAGAATGTAGTTACGTGTGTGTCTTTGACCTGACTGCAATAGTCAGGAGTTGTGACTGTCTTGCCTTTAGAGTGTCGCAGTGTATGCAAACGTCCGCCGTGTTTGTCAACATAGACACGCATGCTGCTGCTGCTGAAGCCTCAGGCTGGATGGATAGCTCATGTGCAATGCAAGACTTGCTTTGAGAGAAGAGTGTAGTCATGTGTGTCTTTTTGACCTGACTGCAGTAGTCAATATCTGGGATTGTCTTGCCTGTAGAGCGTTGCAGTGTATGCAAATGTCCACCATCTTTTGACAACGTAGATACTAGGGCTGCTGTGTCTGAAGCTTCTGGCTGGGTAAGGAGCTTATATGCAGGACAGAGCTAAGTCAGGGAGTCATATCTGCCTCTTGAGCTGTCACAAGTCAAGGGGCGTGGCTTCTGCTCTTTTCATCCTCTGATTCATCTTCTGATTCATCCTCTGATTTATCCTGATAGATTGTTGGACGACCCTCCATGGCTTGTTGCGCTTGTGCTGCAAGTATCTCCGGCGCATGTGGCATTTGACACCAATGTAACACAGTCTATTTGTCTGATTTTCTATACAGTATACATGTAACTGCTTCTGACTTGACTCAGGACTTGCTGACACAGGCTTAGGCATTACTAGCATGGGTGCAGGTTGGACTCTGGCATTCGGCCCCCACGAACATGTCTTGACGACTGTGTGACTGGCTTGTGAACTTTAGGTTGATCGCATGGATGACAAGAGTGGCAGCGAAGGGTCAGACTCAGACGCCAGCACCTCTGCATCAGACAAGGAAGAAGAGGCAGGCAACGGTGGCAGCACCGCTCCTGCCAGGAAGCGCGCAGCTTCCAACAAAGCTAGAGCTGCCGCCCTGGACATCCTGCAAGGTCAGTCCTGCCCATCAAATCTCCTGGGACCCTTTTTTCTCTCATATCTTTCTTTATTTTTCTTGTCCTGGCTCATTGTTTTGGACATCCTGCAAAGTCAGTTTGGCTGCAGGAACCTGTTTAGGTTCCTGTTTTCATGTCGCTTCTTCCTCACATATGTGTAGTGGACCCTTGTATAGTGTGCTGTCCCGCAATGCATGAGACCTCATAAGCTGTGTGCCGTCCTTTACGTGAGCAAACATGCCTGCTGACAGATGTACCAGTGCAGATGTGCAGATGTTGGACCTTCATTACACTAACGCTATGGACTTGTCACTGTTCTGAGATGCAGCTACATGCGTGTTGCTACTCTGGCGTATGTTGCTGTGTCACACTTTGGTTTGACAGCTGTCATCAGCAATGCAGGTGGGGCAGAAGAAGAGGCGGGTGGGAAGCCCAAATCTGGCCTGTTTTCCCTCCCTTTCATGACCAGGGCAGCAGAGCGGCAGCGTTTGAATGCCCAGCAGGAGGCGGCAGCAGTGCTGGCTCAGCTTGAAGCAGAAGATGAACAGGCGGCCGCCGGCAGTGATACTGATGTGGACGATGGTGAGCCCAATGGGTGGGAATCTGGCAGCGGCAATGCTGGCAGGCTCACTTTTGGTGGTGGCCCGGTTGCACCACACCAGGTGAATTTAATTTACCTTCTCTTTCTTGTCTATGATTCTGTTTTCCGCAAGATGCATTGTTATTGTCAATATCACTGCCATTATTATTACTGTCATCATCATCATCATTCTTACTATCATAGTGATTCACATCAACATCACCATCATCATGCGTACAAGGGCATGAAAGTGCAGTGATCCCATCAGGTTGAAGTGTAAGTGCTGACTGCTGCTCTTCTACTTCCTGTTTGCCAACTGTTCAGACGCTTCAACGTGCATTTCATACTGCCTGTACATGTGCGGCAAGGCGCCTGTCCTTCAGAGTTTGCATTGTCTGGTTGCAGCTGACTGTCAGCGATGGAGTAAGCAAATGCAGCAAGCAAACACTCCTGGTAGCTTTTCAGTTTTGCAGTGCCAACGTACTTCCGCCTTGCTGGCACATTTGAGTTGTTTGGCATATCTGCCTAATGTACAGCACTTGCAACAGTGTAGTGGTGATCATGCAGCCGATGGGTTGCTGAGCGGCATGCCATGTTGTTTCTGAATTTAGACGTCCAGTGTAGGGATGACATTTCTGAATTAAAATAAACCTTTTGGGGTTGAAAAGAGCTTGTTGTTTTGACAATGACAGGCGCCTGCCAGCGATGACGAGGCTGCATCCAGCAGCGGTGACGAAGAAGACGGCGAAGCCAAAGCAGCTCGCACCGGCAAGCAATCACGCACTGGCAGACACAGTGTGGCTTCCAAGAGTAGAGAACAAGATGTGCGGCCTGGGGCTCCTGACTCCACAAGGAGGAAGAGGAAGAAGAGGGCAAGGGACGCTGACAACGAGGTTGAAGAAGATGCACAGATGCATACTAAGCTTGCAATGAGTAACGGGCCTCTGGCTGTGGATGATCTGGCAGCTGATGAAGCAGCTGCAAGTAAGCCCCCCACCAAAAAACATGTCTGCCTTGCACTGCTGACCTGTGCTTTGCACTGCTGAGCTGCCTTTGCATGTTGCACTGTTCAACACAAACTGCGGTACTCAGTGCTACCATAGCCTGCTCAGATTCTCAAAAGCTCCATCCCAGTCTGCTTGGTGGGATCTTACTTGCGGCTTACAAACCTGATGCTTGCTGGCTGAGCACTTGTGTCTGTATGTCTGTGTGTCTGTATAGCCTGCTGCACCAGCCTGTCTTGCAAACAGTTATGCAGGTTTTGCTTGTCAGCAGTGTGTGCAATGCGGCATGTTTCCTGAATCGGCCCTGCTGTTGTGCCCTGCTTCCCCAAGTTGATCTGTTTCTCTTGTGCTGATATCAGTCTCAAAATTAATGCAATGTTGGGATGGACGTCATTGGTCATAGTACAGCAAAAGAGTCAAGTGTGCAACAGCTGCATTGTGGTGCTCAGGACAAGCTTGTCTGGAGGGAGATGACTTGCGTTGCATGCACCTGATGCCTGTTGGCTCAGACTGCATTTGTATCGTTGTTGTTATTATTATTCTTATTTTGTCACTCTTCATGCAGGAGATACCGGCACAGCAAACACAAGCTATGCCTCGCTGCCAGCTTCCTCACAGCGCACATCAGCTGCGCATGACCGAGCCTTTGGTTCAGCGCCTGGCTGGGGCACTTGCCTGCAGCCCTCACCCCAAAAGCCCCGAAAGAAGGGCTCGAAGGGCTTGTCTTCTGCTATGACACCTGGCCAAGTGCACATCGGCCCTCTCAGTGCTGCTGACAGAACCACACAGCAAGTAGAGGAAGAACGGCAGAAACAGCAGTTTGCCCCCAAGTTCATCAAGGCAAAGAGCTTTGAGGGTCAAAAGGCAGGCTACGCCTTCAAGAAGGGCCCCAAAGGCTTGGGATATTACTTAGAGGGGGACAAAGGCAGAGCTGTGGTCAAGCCCAAGCAGGCTGTACAGGCAGAGCCCGTTGTATCAGAACATAAGGAGCAAGCGCAAACGCCACATGATGCGGACGATAGCGATGCAGACATGCAGCCAGCTAAAGGTGTGTTCATTGTAAAAGCAAAGTCGTTTCATTTTATACCTTACAGTCTGGGGTGTGGAGCCAGTTGTGACTCATCAGACATCCTGGCTTGAAAGCACAGGTGTAAAAGCAAAGTTTGCGCCTTTCAGCAGTCATGTTTAGTAGCCTTCTGAGGCGGCAGTCAGGAGCTGTCAAAGTCACTGTCGCTGCATGGATACAACAGCAGTAGTGTATATGCTTGAGCTGATTCAGTCCGTCACTGATTTGCACAGCAGTACATCTGATGCATTGAGCAGTGAATTCTTGCAAGGGTTGTATCCACTGAATCTTGCAGATGATCTGCTTAGGTGTCTGTATTGATCTCTCCAAGCTGTGGCCCAGCTTGAGACTTGCCATACTGTGCATTATGCAAGTTGCTATGTAACAGCAGATGGCACTGTCGAGCCATTCATGCTGCAACATGGTTTTTCTTGATACCTTGTTTATAAGCCGCACACAGACCCTTTTATCCAAGATTCTCACACTGGTTTTGCAAATGTGATTTGGCGTGATAAAGTATGTTGTTGGTGCAGGCGTTGAGTTGTCTCAAGGAAACATGATATGTCATGACGAGCTTTGATGTTGGTGCAGGCAGTGAGTTGTCTCAAGCAAACATGATATGTCATGATGAACTGTGTTGTTGGTGCAGGCATTGAGTTGTCTCAAGCAGAGCTCATCAAGCGCGCCTTTGCTGGTGATGATGTACAGGCTGACTTTGAAGCTGCCAAAGCAGCTGAGGTAGAGGAAGAACTACCAAAACAGGCAAGAATCCCAGGCTCTGCACTTGTGTTTTCCACAACCGTGTATTGTGAATGCATGAGCTAGTCACTTTATGATGATTGAGCCAGCCCTCATAGCACAGGATGGAATGCTGGCCAAACTTGAAACTTACTGCTTATAAAGCCCTAAAGCTGTTGCTGGCTTTGATGATACTTCACGGCTGGATGCTTCCAAGGCATACATGGCTTCCCACTTGTTCTGTTCATGTACACTTGCGCACTCGCTTAGTCACAATGTGTGTTCGCATTCAAGCTTGACAAGGGACAGACGCCATGCAGCTACTTCTGAAGCTTCATAGATTGTGTAATGTGTGAGATTGCTGTGATTGTTTATCTGTGGGAACTTGGCAAGCCGGTATAAGACTTGGCTTCCCATCAAATTGATGCCGAAAGGTGTAGTCTTTTCTAATTCAGAAGCGTCATCCCTACACTGGAAATATAATCTCAGATTGGATAGAAAAGAAAAAAGAAAAGCCGTTTTGGGATTGAAAAGAGCTGTGGGAAGCATTACAGTTGGTGTTGCAGGAGGAGGTGAGTGTGTTACCAGGCTGGGGAACGTGGGCAGGTCAGCAGAAGGAGCCCCACTGGATCAAGGCTGCCAACCAGAAAGCACAAAGGTCAGTCATGAAAGAGCTTCCTGTATCTGACACAACATCTCTATGATCCAGGCATTTTACCAAGCTTTGCAAGTTAGTGTATCCTTGGGAAAGTGTATCTGAGATCCAATTCAATCAGGGGAAGAGCTTCTTTCTGACTATCAACCACAATGATAGTTGCAAGAGACTTAACAGCCTTGATCACATGCACTGCTGTTTACTTCATCAGCGCACCCGGACCAACTCCTTGTGGGTGTTGTAGTGTCTTGTGTCACTTGATGCTGCTTTGCACACCAGTGTGTGCAAGAATCATGCAAGAATTGTGTGTCTTGTACTTTTCAGCTGTGGCTGATTAGATGCTTCATGCAGTCAGTGATCAGCCGAGCTGAAGGGCTCAGCATCTGTGTAACATTAGGCCAGCTCGCTATGCTGCTGCTTTGTCTGAGACATCACACAGACTGTGGTGCTGACGCTTCTGAGTGAAGTGAATGTGTGCTTGCTTTGCCACAACATTTGAAACTCTTTGGTCTTGTTGGAGACTGGCTGAGCTTGTTACGACATACAAACTGCAACACAGCCAGCGTATAGAAATCTGCAAAGTTGCCAGTCGCCGAAGCATGTACAATGCGCACATTGTACACGATATCATATACATGCGTGTAATGTCTGGCATGTACGCTGAGGCAGAAGTGTTGTGCAGACAAAAGGAGGCTGCAGCTGCAAACCGCAAGGACTCCAAGCTCAAAGCTGTTGTCATAAGTGAGGCATGGGATAAAAAGGCCGGCAAGTACAATGCCCCGTCTGTGCCCTTTCCCTTTGACAGCAAGGCCACATATGAGCAGAGCATGCGCACTCCTATGGGCCGGGAGTTCAACACGACTGCTGCACACAGGCAAGATACTGTCTTCTGTGACAGCATAACCTTGCTCACGATCATGTTTGCACAACTTTACTCACTAGGTTGCTAATCAGCTTTGTAAGCAAATGTGTGCTTGGCATGGTAGGATAAAGCATTACATGTTTTGGCAGCTGTGAGGGTTCATGCTGGTGGCTGATAGCTGGATATACAAGCCCTTCGCATTAGGTAGGAAAGTGCAGAGTTTGAGAGTGTATGCTGTGTGCAGGGACATGACACGTCCATCAGTGATCAAGCATTCTGGCATGATCATTGACCCTATCCAATTCAACAAGTCTGCTGCTGACAGTGCCAAGCAAACCAAGTCCAAGAATAATAAGAAAATAAAAATCAGTGTTAGTGCTGGAATTCCTAGGCCGTCCCGTAGGTGACTGGAACATCATCCTGTTATGCATGCAACGCTTAATCACTTACACACAGTCCTTGTGCCTCCACATGTAGTGTTGTGAGTGTTCTGTTTTCTTACTGTGTGATCTTGCTATTATGTCCGGGTCTTGAAATTTCAAATTTGAATTTAAATGTTTCGCATTGGGTGTCTAGCCCGCATTACGTTGATTAGGCTGTACACGCGTAACAGCACGCAGTGATTGTTCAACAGGCAATGGTTGCGAACCTGTGCCAAGCGTGACTTCCCTTGACAGATATCAATCGATTGAATCTCAGAGACACTGCACCTGTACCAGGTTAGTACTCGTGTGGAGGTTTGACTTGGCCACATGTTCAGCAGTGCACTGCTGATATGCGAGCACAATTTGCCTGTTCCAGTCCTGGGCAGTGCTTGCGGCATCATTTGTGCAGCATGAGTGCAATGACCTTGTCTGGGGGCTACATCACACCCATGACAATGATGCGTGTTGCTAAGTTTCCTCACAGAACAAAATAATCATTACAACATTGAAATGTCTACTACCAAACTCTGCAGAATTGCTGAAATGTACAGCCTATGCAAAACAGCATGGTTCTCAAAAGACGCTGTTGGTTTCTACTGTCCTCCACGCAGACGCAACACCAGGTGAAGCGTGGACTCCTTCTGGATGTTGTAGTCAGCCAAGGTGCGACCATCCTCAAGCTGCTTTCCAGCAAAGATCAGACGCTGCTGGTCAGGGGGAATGCCTGCAAACAGGCATCACAAACTCAGTTCCTGTCAAGGAATGTTCAATAAACAAGCGCAACTTTAAATCAAACTCTACAGCATTGTAGAACCGTAACAACAAGAGACCTGACAGCAAGAACATCAGATGAACAAAGCTCAGTATGTCCTGATTTATGCTGCTTACCCTCCTTGTCTTGGATCTTGCTCTTGACGTTGTCAATGGTGTCTGATGACTCAACCTCCAAGGTGATGGTCTTTCCAGTCAAGGTCTTGACGAAGATCTGCATGATTGGAGACGCGGCTGAGAAGAAGTGTTGTGTTACTTGGTTGTAGATGTGAGAGGGAGAGCAACTGGCTTTGATTTTATGGGCGCCTTGCTGTCCCGTCTGTCAGATTCCAGAAGCATCCAGATTCCTTCCTGTGCGAGCCGGCTTCTTCCTCTTCCCCTCAACTTGATCAAGACAAGTACCTGCATCGTGAAGCTGTCTACAATCAGGTCATAGCAGGTGGTGCAAGTCATTTGACGACATGGCGTCTCGCTTCTTCTCCAGAAGCCTCTCGTCCGCGAACACCCTGCACGAAGCCGCAGAGCTTGGCAACATCGATAAGCTACAACAGTTTGTTGATGCTGGCAAGGAAATGGGATATCCTGCTCGAGAGACTCTTCGCAAGCGAGACGCCCTTGTCGGTGCTACTTGTTTACATTATGCAGCTGAGCATGGCCGAACCGAGTGCGCCAAGGTTGGTGCGCAGATCTGGATTCTGCCTAACACCCACCTTGTTGTCAAGACTGTCAACCTTACTTGCAGTGGTTGCTTGACAACGATGTTGAGATATATGCGGCTGATCACGCTGGGGTGACTCCGCTGCATCTGGCTTGCCTAAAAGGGCACCTCGAGGTTGTCAGCCTTTTGTTGAACCAAGGATGTGGCACAGAAACCAGAGACAATGAGGGTGACACAGCCATGCACTGGGCAGC
>JAABUK010007023.1_pt1 | contig 16447 bp, 21 predicted proteins | sample 5559141 | NCBI WGS metagenome assembly JAABUK01 (sample SAMN10711869, study PRJNA513367) | rock metagenome | isolation source: Antarctica rocks | place: Antarctica: Victoria Land, Pudding Butte nord | collected 2016-01-03
AGGCATTTTTACTAAAACTTTAGTAAAGCGAGTGGAGTGGGCGAAGCGTTTGATTTGAGATTGACAAATGGAACTTGCTTAGTACCGGTTTGAAGGCTGTGGCCTCACGTCGGGCCGTGACATCCGCTACGGCGGGGTACAGACTGATAGCGACCTTCTGATTGATGGAGATGTTCGATGGCGTCAAGTCGCAATTTGCTCACGAGCTTCAAGACGTACAGCACGCCAAAAACGGCCATGACTTGTTGCCCTTGGCGCTGCTTATGTGTCAGCTGTCTCAGGACGTGTATTCGCAAGACTCATTGCAGCCTGATGCTGTTGGCAACTGGCAACAGCTCAGCGTCTGCGGTATAGCCGGCCTCCCAAGACAGCAGTATCGTGCGTTGTTGCTTGGCAGTCAGCTTGCAGACCCTTCAGATAAGCTGAAGCGCCAATATGCTATATGGGTGGTACCGACCGTCGGCTTTATTACAGCGTTTCGGGGCACGGCGGACTTTGCAGATGTATGCACAGACCTAGATTTTGGAGCCGAAACTCTGACAAGCAGCTCCCAAGGCTGTCAGATCCTGTTGCACGGTGGAATGATGAGAGGGTCTCGCAGACGGTTGAACAAGTTCTTGAAGTCTACCAGAGAGAAGCAGTGCAGTGGCCTGGCCTGCCATTGTTCTGGACAGGTATGCATGGTCAGTGTGTTTCGGTCAAAGGGCTCAGCTTAGCTCAGCTTGTCAGGTGGCCAGGTGCTGTCAGTCTGACAGGTGTCCTGCATGTAGGACATTCGTTGGGTGGCGGCTATGCTGCTTGTGCTCTCCTGCATGCATTGGCAAAGCATCCAGTAGCTGCTGTAAAGGCATGCGCCGGTGGAGGTGTACTCACTTTTGGTGCTCCTCTGGTGCTGTCTCAACAGTCAAGAGCGCAGGAACACTGTCTTCTTGCAGATCTGCTACCTGAGGAGCACAAGCTGTGAGCATATAAGGCTTTTGTTCTGAAGTGCAAGGAGAGGCTTGCAAAGCTGCATGCAGTACTGAGCTATGTGATGCATGTACAGGGCAGCAAGTACTATCAGCATGCATCACTTTGTCAACAACCTGGACATTGTTCGCGCTTGTTGGGTGAGATGCGGCTCAATACCCTCATTGGGTGCGTTCTGCGTGTGTTGCCAACCAGCTCATCCGGTGCTGTGGGAGCAGCTCTTTCCTCGGTCATCCAAAGGGCTGGGACATTTGTGCCATTTGGCACATACCATCTTGTCCTGGGAGCATCGCTGCGATCAGTTGATGCTGCAGATGATCACAAGGCGCTGCTTTTGACCTGGCAGCATGCAGTGGACTTCTTGAAAAAGGTGGCTGTGCAGAGAAATGGCCTTGCACACGCATATCTACTTTCCTGGCTTTAGCGAGTTCAAAATCTGTCCAAGCACCAGCTGGTGATGCGGCTGTCTTCTTCATTTCACATTTCAGCGTTCTCAACGGGTTGCAACATCAGTCTCCCATGATCACTGTTGACTGCCTTAGGCTAAATAGAGCTTTGTGTTGTTGCATTACAAGGCACAATGCTAGCTGCAGCCTGGCCCCACTCTTGTGTTTCTCTCTGCCAGACAAAGTTTTGATGCAGCATTTTACGAGATCTAATCATTGACGTGCAGATCATCAACAAGGGCACATCAGCTCAGTATGCAGTATACATTCAATGGCTGCAAGACCATTTTGTTTCCAACTACAGCCTGAGCCTGACAGCTGTTGCCATGGCCCTGACAACCAAACTGCCACCAGAGCAAAATCCAGGCCAGCTGCAGACAGTGTTGCTGCGCAGCGATGCGTCTAAAGGTGAGCATGACAAATATGCTGAACACTCCTGGCCGCACATGTGACATATCTTGAGTGTGCACTCATGTCCTGTACACATACAAAACGTCTTGTGGGTGCAAGCAAATTCCAGCAATGCACATATACCTTGCCACGTATTACATTGCCAACACAATGCAATATGTGGATCACCCATGACTCTAGACCACAAGTGCTGCCATAGCAAATCTGGAACAAGCGTTGCTACATTGTGGCCTTTCAGAATCTCATGTTCTGGAGCATGCAGGTGGTGGCCTTCGCCTTGGAGTCATGTGCAATGTCAATGGTGTGAAGACCGTCATGCAAAATGTGTTTGCTGAGCGCAAAGATTGGAAGAAGGCATTGGCAATTGGAACAGCAGGGGCTGTAGGCCTTGGCATACTTGAAGACGAGAAAGGAGTGGAAAGCTTGATGCAAAATGCTGGGAACTTCATTTCTCAGCAGCTTGGTGAGGACAAGAAGATTGTGCTGAATGCTGGCAGCTTCATCTCTCAGCAACTTGGCAAGGATGAGAAGGGTGTGCAAAACATGATGCAGAATGCTGGGAAGTTCGTCTCTCAGCACCTTGGCAAGCTTTCTAACCAGTCTGCCAACTCAGTGACACAGGCCCCACATGCAATGACAGGTGTCATCTCTGCTGCCGGGTCTGTCTTGCAAGCAGCAGGTAGGAACCCATCTCAGGCTAGCACAATGCTTGCCTGCCTGTTGCAGCTCTTGATCGAACCTTGCTGCATTGGCCAGCACCTGTGTCACAATCCTGACTGTATTTTGTTGCAGCCGCTTAGTTCAGTTGCCGTTTGCATGTGCTGCCTGTATGCACCCTGCAATGTGTTCTTCAGGGCATATCTGTACAGGCAATGCACTGCAGCTTTGCATGTTGCGCCTGTTGTTGTGCTTGACGTTTTTGCATGGCTTGCATGAGGCCATGCATACTGAGCTGCATCAAGATAGCAGCTTCAGTCGGTTTACGCTGATTTGCTTTTGTAGGTAGTGTTGTTGTTCCCCTCATGGTCACGCAGCTAGCTGTGGGTCTGCTGAATCTGGGCTTGACAGCATATGTGGCACACCGTGTCCACAAGCTGGACACCAAACTTGAAGCTTTCAGAGCCGAAACACACACCAAATTTGATGTGTTGACTTCTGGCATCAGCAGCATTCAGGTCAGATGCTGTACCCAACAAAAATTTGCCAAGTAGCTACCCGTCAATGCAAGCCTGCGCTCAATGCAGCACAGCCTGCAAATTTACTCTTTCCCCAGCTATTGCGGATATCTTGTACAGTTGGCTGACCTTACACACGCATTGTACAGGTGCAGCAGCGTTTTATACCTTGTATGCTGGTATTTGTCATGTTTATCTCCAGTGCAATTTTCAGGTTGTCTATGACACCATGAGCTCTCATGCTCAAGCTCAATCAGCAAATGACAGTGTGTTCATATGTGCAGGTGGCCCTGTTTGATCAAAAAGTCATGTTGACGGCATCCTTGAAAGCAATTGATGGCCAGCTGGAGCATCTCCTAGCAGGACAGAAAGCAATACTTGAGCAGCTGTATTCACTACATGATGAGGTCCGGACTGGAGTGGCAACCATTCATGACCAGCTGTTGGCCATGCGGGACAACCAGTTTCGTCGCCAAAAGTTTGCACAGCTCGAGGAACTCTACTGTGACGTCCTGCGCAGAATGGGTACGCTTCACCTTTCCTGCCCACATTGCCAGCAGATGGGTTGCTATAGGCACATCCTGCTTGGAGACAGTGCCATATAATTCATTAATTTGTTGTAGTAAAGCACCCGCAAGAGCAGTCTGGCAAGTGAGAGGTCACCTGCTCAGTAACTTGTGCACTGAGCAGGCAAGCCTGAAGCAGCAGAGATCAGCCCTCATGTTGCCAAGTTGCTGTGAAGTCGAGGCCATGACCTTTGCAAGCTGGGTGGTGAGCTGCAGCATGACTTGCAGAGCAGGCTGGATGCGTTTAGTGACGTGTCATGTGCGCAATCACTGGCAAAAAGGTCAGCAGCAAGTCTTGCTGTTGTCTTCAAGCGCATCCCTTGACACTTGAGGCTAATTGACTCAACACTACAACCCAGCTTTGCTTCAACATCCAGTGTAGTCACAATGATAGCTCACACAAAGACAGCATGTTGCACAGCAAGGTGATGCTGACACTAGAGCGCTGATGCAGACACAATGATCAATCAATTAGAGGGCTTTTGCTTTATTTATGTTAGTCCACTTCTTCCGCACATCAAGTTACCATCACTTGCTAAGCTTGGCATTGGTTTCTGTCTGTCAAGATGCTGCCTGTACATGCAGGCAGCCTCTAGTCCTGGCGTTCTGCTTTGCTGCATTGGCACGCGACGTGGGAGATTCTCTACATGTCACCCGACCGCATCCAGATGGAGGCACGTGACTACCGTCAAGCAGCAGTAGCAAAGCTTGATGCAGAGCTGGCTGCTTTCTTGAGGTAAGCTTTGCTGGTAAATGACATCCAGGCCAGGAACTTCCATTTTCAGCTTACATTGTGACTTTCTGAGCTTACTTGAAAACAAGTATTTTGACTGCTTGTGAAGCTTTCCCTTGCGGAATATGTGTTGGTAATTGCAACTGCCATGCTTGCTGCACATTCACAATGAGAAAGCAGTGGGATCTGGTGATGCTGGAAGCGTGTATCAAAGCATGTCATGGTACTATTGCATGCACACTTGCATGTGCTTAAATCTTTGTCTTGTACTACTACATTGCTGCAGTGCCTTGTTCAGCATAGCAGTTGAAGGGATGATGTGCCTACTCTCACAACTGAAGCTGCATGGTGCAATTTGTCAAGGTCTTTCTCAGAACTCTGACTGCACATGCTCAGTAAACATGCTTAGCTGCTCATGAACGCTTTGGGAATTCTTTGCAACAGATTGCGTGGCAGCTTTGCATGCAAGCATGCAGCCATGAGCAAGACAACAATCTTCTGCATGGAGTCTTTCTCTTGTTCAGGTCCAACATTATCTGAGCTTGCACGCACTCCACTGTTTGGAGAGGTGGTTGGGAGACTGGACGGTTGGTAGGGAATCAGGTCCTGACAGTGACAAACTGCAGTGCATGACATGTATTGACTGAATTTGTTGAAAGCTGTGTGCAGGACTAGCACAGTCTTTGAGATGGCAGTGGAGTGGGAAGGAGTTGTGACAAGGTATGTCTACACCAGAAGAGGGTTGATGGGTGGCACAACGTTTGGTGTGGCCACTACATCAGAGGAGGAACAACAACAGCCGGTGATGATTTATCAGGCATCAGACTTGCTGTGGGACGATGGTTATGCAGCTGTCCGAGCTTTGATCATCAGGCCCCCAGCAGGCCGGTCAAGAATGCAGCCTGGCTTCCAGGTGAGCACAGCTTGGCATGGTCTTAAATGAGCCTGATATGACAAGTATGATGTGCGTGACTTCCTACTTTATGACACCTTCAACATCATCAAGCCTCATCAAGATCCCTGAACATACCAAAGCATAGGAGTGCGCACATGTGTCAACATCAGCAGTGAGTGTCAAAGCAGTGCATACTCAAAGCGGGCAAATCCTGCTGATGTTGATGACGTTAGCTGTACTATCCTGCAGGTATGTAGACAGCTTTAGCTAGATGCCACTGCTACCTGCTAAGTTGTGTGTTTGCCACTCATCTTACACACTTTTCACCTCAATTGATGCATCTTATCTGCTAGGAACCTCTGCCACAGATTAGAGTCAAATTTCCTTGCATCATTCTAGCAGCCCAATGAAAATGGCACTCGTGATCACAGTCATAGTCTTTGCATTTGGTTGCAGCTCTCTCCTGGCCAAGATGTGACAGACCATTTTATGCAGGTCAACACAAGTTCACTCATGGACTGGTACAATGAGTGGAAACAGCAGCCAAAAGATACTCCAATCATGGAGGATAAGCTGCCATACGTTTTGGTCACGGACTTGTTGGGTTCACTTGGGGTCCCAGTGGAAAGAAGGGGTTCCATTGTTGCACGTCTTACCGATGATGACCTGCCTGAGCTTCGTCGCTTGGCACTGCAATCTTTCAACAGCCTTGCAGACAGTCACTTTGTCTCTCAACTGGTGGATTTTGAGTACCAGCCACGAGCGACAGACATGCTGTCCTACCGCATGGATCTTGCTGGGTAGGTCACTCAAATTACAATGATCAACTAAGCAGAGCAAGCCACCATGGGTTTGACATGCGACTGTGTTTGGTCTATTGACATGCTGCAGCATGAACAGCATCAAGCTTGAGCAAAGATTATGGTCTTGCTTGATGCATGTTGTGCTGGCAATCTGTACATTGCTTTGTTGACTCAATGGGCTTGTGCAGGGCCCTTCAGATGAAGGGCGTGCTATCAACAAGACAAGCTGGGGAGGAGTTCCTGATTGGCACCCATGTATGGATTAAGAAGCCTTATGCTGATTGTGCTGGGACGGTAAGCTTTGCTGTTGCTTGAACTTGTGTGGCGGCATGCTTTTGGTGTATGCTGAACCTGAGCAGTCATCAAGCGAGTGAGTGTAGAAAGATCACTCGCACATGGCAATGCTGAGTGTCAACACTTACTCTGTGCTTTTGACAAGCCTGCGCATGATGAGCGTGTGCAGGTGATCAGCAGTCAACTGCTTCCAGTCCGTGAGGGTGCAAGAAACACCACCAAGTGGCTTTACACAGTGCGACACGAGGTGAATGCTCTTTTTGGCAACTGCTGATTCGCCTGTGCTCTGTCCTGTTGCAGTGCACTGCTTTGCTTTGCTTTGCTGTGCCTTGCTGTGCTTTGCTTTGCTTTGCTTTGCTGTGCTTTGCTTTGCTTTGCTTTGCTTTGCTTTGCTTTGCTTTGCTTTGCTTTGCTTTGCTTTGCTTTGCTTTCTTGCACCTTGCTGTGCTCAAGCTTTGCTCCTCTGGCAAGAGCTTCTTCATGCTGTTGCACAGATGCAGATGCATTTGCCAATGCTGAACTTACAGAGATGGCCACAGTGAAGTTACTGCATGCTGCAGGATGGGCGAACTGAAGGTGTGTACAATGCTTCCGCATTGGAGCAAACATAAAAGCCTGCCAAGTCTCCCACCGGGGTCGCTGGTGGCATTTCATATGCAATATCTAGCATGCTCATTTGGTTTGTAGTCATCAGATCTGCAGTCAGTCCCTGGCACCAACTTGGTGTCACCATCCACACTCCAGCTCCATTACAAATGCTGCAATCATGAGAGCAAAGCAACACATCATTTGCTGTTCTGGCCTGTGTATCTGTACTGAGCTGCAATGTATCGGTGGTAGATGTATGACAGAAAAACTTGTACATCAACACTTGTAATTGTTTAGCAAGTTATGCTTTGTGTGAATGCACTGCGGGAACTTGAACTTGCAGTATCTGTGCTGCACTCCAGACGCCATTCCTTGCTGCTCCTACAGCCCTGCTCATACTCATGCTGCGCTTGCTGTGCACAATTTGCATTTAGGAGGTAATGCATCTGTTGGTTTTTGCAGTTTACAATTAGGTAAGGCGTCAAATGGCTCACTACTGCACCCTGGCATGCAAACTCCTTGACATTTATGCCTTTTTGTCTGTTTGACCTCAGGGAAGAAACGAGAGATGTCTGCTTGCATGCATTCAAATTGCCTAAGCTCAGCAGAAGTTTCAAGCAGAAGTAGCACATCAATAAGCTCAACAGGCTTATTAGCAGGCACAAATAACATTAATGTGTGCATTACTTGAAGACGTGATCACACCAAAAAAAGGTGAGTAACTTTCAGTAACTACTCTAGTTTGTCGTCACCCTATCTACAACTTCAACATATAGCAGCCCTGAAAATCAGATTGAGGATGAGTGTCACACAAAAGAGGGCTTTATTCGACCTGTTTTTATTGTCGCCAACATGTTGCAATCAGCCAGTCTACTGATCAGGATGGCAAGAATGCCAGTCATCGCAGTAACGAGTTATGAACAGCGTTTGCCAAGAATTCAAAACTTAGCACTAATGTTTTTGAAACAGAGGGTGGAAATGCCACTGTAACTGCCCACGGCAAAAAGTTGACTACCTTGTACACACTCACAGACCGGAAAGGGAAGTTGTTACTGTGCTCGTGAGCAACAACACCATTGACAATAATCCCATCGCTGGCGGTGTGTACTTTGTACCTGCCCTTGTCTTGGACGTGACTGACGCTTACAATGTATGCTGCAACAGGGAATGTATTGTGATCTGGCAAAACCCACATTTTGTCACCAACAACAACCTCTTCCATCAACAGTGGGCTTGATTTAGCAAATGTGCGTCCACCAACAGGAATGTAGTGCCCAGCAGTTGCTCTGAGAGTGGCGTTATTGTCAAGAGCAACCTCCACAAAGGTGCTGATTTGGTTCAACTTAGAACACGCTCCTGTCACACTTACAGTCCGATACATGGCTTTTCCATTTGAAATTGCGAGCACCTGCAATATGTAAACTGTGTCACGATGAAGCCTGTTGCCTGCACAACCACATACGTTCCTGGACCTGGCGTCGAAGCTTACCTTGTCCCCTCTAACAAGGTCGCTGATCCTTCTGGGGCCAGATGGAGTGCCAACGACTGATGACCCAGGAAAGCAGCTGGGCGGTGAAGGTGATGAGGTTGGACTTGGTGGTGGAGGAGGAGGAGATGACACCGCGCTGACCTCCGCCTCGGGTGGAGGAGGAGGAGAGTTTATCGTACAAGCTTGTTGGTAAGATGTCCCTGTCGTTACTCCGGCTATGCCGACCGCGTTTACGTTGGTCACGGTGCAGGCGACACAATTGGTGCAGCTAGTTGAGGCAGCAGTGGAATAGTATCCTTCACCACAGTCCACACAAGCCGCAGTCGTGCAATCTACCTCTTGACCTGCAGGACAGCTGATAGCTACAGCAGTACCACACCATAGCACTGCAATTTAAGATTGCGATACCCAGAACGCTTGCATCTTAAAACTTATCAGCAGCTCGCGCGTGGGCTCAAGCGTTTGATTGCATCGGCTGCATAGAGAGCAACCCAGGTATATGGGTTTTGAAATGGGGACTGTTGCATTTCGAATCGTTGCATAATGGGCATCCCAGACGTCTCAAGAGTTCGACTACCCACCCTCAAACCGCGCGGGCAGGGGCCATGCCCTCGTCCGGCCCTCCTAAATTCATTTTTTGACCCCAAAATGAGCGCCCATGCGCGCAAAATGGCCGAGCTAGAGTAGAGTTCGTGGGCTTCGACTTTACGCAAAACACCGTGCATCACAATGAGCGCAAAGCTACAACGCACTCTGACAGGGGGCATGCTAGACAATGTGAGTTCTGGCCTGTTTAATCAACTTGCCTTAGACTTCACTGATTTGAAGTGTAATTTCACAGCAATCAAATGGTTCATTGCAATGATGAAGCAGATTGTGCAAGGTTTTCTGACAATGGACATGAAGTAGCTTGTGTTAACCTAGAACAGGCAACAGACATCAGTGATGATGAAAAAACTGGGTCAACTTTTTCACCCGTCTGGCAACGATTTAGGCAGTGTCTCTGTGGTTTGCGAAATCAATGGACAAACTGTGTATCTATCACAGTTATCCCATCACAAAACTACTAAAAACCTGTACTTGCAGCAGCGGTTATAGTACCAAACTCTCGCTTTCAGTACACTATCAAACTCTTGCTTTCATGCTGCTCAACCAACGCTACCTACTTTCTTGGAACACCGGGTGTTCAACACCCTTCAGATTCATTTTTGTTGCTCGTAGATCATTCAACTTAAATGAGGCACACACAAGCACCCTCAAGCAGCTGTGTCACTGCTATCTCCGCCACCAAGATTTCCTGTTCACACCAGACTCGCCATCATCACTTGTGACCCTGAATGAAGGGCCCTGCCGGCTAGCTGTGCGCCCTCCTTCACTCTGCATCAGCCATCACAATCAGTACCTGTCACTCTGTGCTTGAGATCAATGCAGTCTGTTCTGCGTCAGACAAAAAAATGCAAGCAGATGGCTCAGCTTTGCCCTTGTCATTGCAGCAGGCAGCATCATGCACACTGTCTACAGGTCCTGTTCTCATGTAAAGCCAGTTTGATAGCAGAGTAGACAAATGAAACCCAAAGTCTCTACTTGGCTGGTAAAATCTGCTGATACAAATGGTAGTCAAGTTGTGGCTCCAGATGCCCAAATGCCTATCTTCACACTATGAGAATTGCCTCTATGAAGACACCCACCAACTAGTCAACAGCGCACAACAAAGGACCTGGTAAGGATGTGGGCAGGTGAAGTCATACCGGTTGTGATTCCATGCGCTCAAAGATGCTGTCCAGGCTGCCGTTAGTCGTGCGTCGTCCCTGATTGCCATCTGGCAGCAGCGACGCTTCTTCATCTTCAGAAGGCCCAATGCTGGCATCGTCCCTGTTCAACAGGGCTGCACTGGTAGAGCCCTCAGGGCCGTTTACACCTGGCCCTGATATCCTGCCAGTAACCCTGCAGGCACACGACAAGCTCTGAAACACAGTTACAAGGAATGTGTGAGAGCGAGAGCTTTAACATGTGGCCTGAATGGGCAGTGCACTGTGACTCTGCAGGTACATTATTTGTTCTGAGTCACAGGGCTGCACTGGCAGAGCCCTGAGAGCTGTTCAGACCTGCCCTACTCGGTTTGCCAACGGCCCTTCATGTGCATGTAAAATCAGGGCTTTTCTCAGGGCCTCTGAGGGCGCAATGCATGTCAACAGGAGCATGAGCAATATGTTTTGAGAACTACTGCTGGCTGCAGCGCCAGATGTGGGCACTGCATGCTGTCATACTGACAAGCATGATGATCACGTGCTGTGGCTGCGCACAAAGGAAGGAATGAGAACAGCTAGGGCAAACATGAATAAACCCTGGAGTGGAATATGAAGAAATGAGAATACCTAGACAGTCTATCTCGGGCTTGCTGCGCAGCTGAGAGGGGGGCCTCACCATGTTGCAAATCCCCCTGGGACCCCCCTCTGGACCCCAACCCTCCCCCTCCTCCCCTGCCCGGCAGCCGATTCCACCACCTAGAGCCTGAGGGCTGTTCTGGCGGCATCAGCTCTGCATCCAGCCCTGGCCCTGCCCTCTCACCTGCATCAGCAACTGCGTTGAAAACACTGCAACGGTGGCTTTGGCTGAATGGCCGTACAGCACTGCTTTGCAGGCAATGAGCCAAAGTGCACCAAAACCACTAGAGAGAGCCTAACTTTGGCATGGCTGTGAGACCCACAGCATCTGCCCAATGTAGAAACACGTTTTTGCTGTCCGTCAGCGTTTCTGAGCTTAGCTTTCTTAGTGTAGGGATGACATTTCTGAATCAAAATATAGATGTTTTGGGATTGAAAAGAGCGGCTGTTTCAGACAAATTACAGCTGACAGGCAGGAATGGACCACATTGTCAATGGGGAACCAATGGCGGGCCAACAGGCAGCCTCATCTACCCCTGGAGTTGTGACATGGCTGTGAGACCAGCTACTTCAAACACAAAACAGTTAGTGGACAGAAGCCAGTCAAACAGGCAATGCGCCACCAAGAGCAAGCATGACAAGCATACTCATCTACCTCTTAAGTTTTGATATGGCTGTGAGACCAGCTGCTTCACGCAGAGACCAGCAAGTGGGCAGAAGCAGATCACAACGGCAAATGGGGAACCAAGGGCAAGCATGACAGGCAGGCTCATCTACCTCTTGAGTTGTAACATGGCTGTGAGACCAAACGACTAGCAAGTGGGCAAATTCAGGGCACAAAGGCAGTTGGGGGACGAAGGGCAAGCATCACAGGCAGCTTCATCCACCTCTTGAGTTGTGACATTAGCTGCCAGACCAGCTGCTTCACGCAGAGACCAGCAAGTGGGCAGACGCAGATCACAAAGGCAAACAGGTAACCGAGGGCAAGCTTGACAGGCAGGCTCATGTACCTCTGGAGGTTGGCATGGCTGTGAGACCAGGCGGCAAGCCTTTGCTGTGGTTGTCCAGCTCCTGGCGAAGAAGGCGAGTGCCGGTGCCAGCACTGGGCGAAACGGTCTCCCAGTCATCCTGGAACTCCACCATGGGACTCCTTGAGAACAAGCCTGCAAACCTGCAAAGCAGAGCTCTGTTTTCGACAATACAAATTGTGCAAAAAGCAGCATTCAGCCTGGTGCGTTCTTCGGAATACTCTGGAGCATCACCAAAAACTGCACAAACTCATCCCTGCGCAGTCTTGCTGGAGCGCCACCCTGAGATGTCTTGAATATAGACCCATGCAAACCTACAGGACAGACAATGCTGTTTGTGAGGTTCCAGCAATGCAAATGGGTGCAGGTGCTGTCATTGGGTGAACTGTTCCCTCAATGAACTTAGATATCACCAATGATAGAACAAACTTCTTCCTTGAAAACTGTTGTAAGACAAGTGCACATGCTTGCTGACTCAGCCACCATGCGCTCTGCATTCTGCGTGCCAAACTTTATACAGAACGCAGCCACTCCTATAGTGCAAGCATTGCAAGAAGAACTCTGCTTGAGCTGGTACATTGCATACACACTGTCTTCTCTGCATCATTTGTGCACTTCCAGCAGCATGGATGTCAGGTGCATGTGAGATCAGCAAGGGCTGCCGAGTTGGGATAGACAGGATGGACTTCCTGTAGACAAGAAAAACTGCAAATAGGATCAACAGACCTTTGTTGGAGACATCAAAGACAAGCATGAAGAGAAGAGAGAGACCCAAGGACAAGCAGAAACGCAGTTTGGAAAACACTTCTGGTGAACTGGCAGAAAGGGAAAAGTCCCAGACAGAAGCAGACATGGACATTGAGCAGACATTCCTGTTGAAGACATCGAAAACCAGCATGAAAGGTCTCAGACACAAGTAGCAATGGCAACCAGGAAGACATACCTGTTGAAGACATTGAAGACCAGCAGCAGCATGTATGGAACAATGGCAGTGGGCAGGTAAGACTGGAAATCCAGACCTATGACAGGCTGCCGCATCATCAGCTCCCCAAACTCAGCATAGAAGGCCTGCATGGCATCCCCACTACCGTGATATGGAGAGAGAAAAAGGGTGAACTTTGTGCTTTTCAGCGAATATGTCTTATTCAGGTTTTTGTTCTTTATTAATAATGACAGCTGCATCATCATCAAAATGATGGCAGCATATTCCTAAGGTGGCGGCCTGGAGCTATGAACATAGGCCACAGCGCAAAGGGAAAGGAAAAAGCATCAACCTAAGGTGGATCAGACCTTTGAAAATGCCTATGTGGTATGACCTGATTGGGCTGCTCCGTTGATGCCATTGATGCCAACAGCTGATGCACAATAGAACAACATTCTGCTGCAACAGCGTGCTGACAAGAATCTTTCATCACACGCTTGACAAATACAGATGACAAGCATGTGAGTTGCAGATGCCCAAAGAGCTCACTGTGTCTTGGACGTCGTAATCGCCTTCAGAGTGTCGTGAGGAAGGGGGGATGGCGACAGCTGCCATGAAGTTGAAGGCCAGCGGCGCTGCAAAACGGCACATCAGCAACCCATTCGCCAGCAGCGAGTAGGGTGCTGTATGTCTGCAAGGTCACACACATCGATGTGATTTTGGCATGTCAAATGTCCTGAAGGGCAACTGGGACCCAACAGACAGCTCTTCACAATCCACCAGTGCTTGCATTATGCTGATGTTGAATTGACAGTAGGAACAAGATGATGAGAAGGCCTTGATTGGCCATGTTACAGCTCTATGCTTGCATGATACAGGCCGATGCTTTCAATCTGGTACAAAAAGGGATTGAGCTGAGCTGAGTGCAAACCAACTGCATGACCATGCAAGGGAGACCCACTGTGATCAAGCCTAACGCAGAAAATGATCAAGCTGAATGACATCACATGAACAGCTATGCAGCAAAGACACACCACAGGCACTGCAAGGAAGAGCAGCAGCAGCATGACAAGGACACATTGCAAGAGCTGCAAAGAAGAGCAGCAGGAGCGTGTGATGAGGCAACATGAAACAAAGGCTGTAAACAAGAAAAGCAGCATCATGACAGAGAGCAGAGGAAGCATACCCAGGTACAAGCAGGTAGAAGTTGAATCTCCCCAGCTTGAAGATGGCGTAGTAGGCACACAGGCAGGGGTAGCAAAGAAACAGGAAGGTGAGCAGCTCTGTGATGAACTGGTGGTTAGCAGTGTTGTGAAGGATCTTGGAGAAGACCGACAGATTGGGGAGAGCTCCAGATATGGTTGCTTCGGCTAAGACTATGCAGAGGGAGAACGCGGCCAGCAGCACTGACACCAGCCTGCAGCATATAAGAGAGAGAGCTTAGCATGCACACCTTCACGGACAAAGTAACAGCTGGGTTGCATGAGCGTATTCCTTACAGGACAAACCCTTGCCAACCCAGGCAGCTTTTTAGGGGACAGCGGCGGCGCTTGCAGCAGGTGCGGTGACCGACTTTGTTTCAAACTGCAGTTCTAGATCTAGTGCATTCTAGATTGCCGCTAACTGCATCTTTGTTCAGGCTGATTTGTTGCTGATCCTGCAGTTTGAACTGGCAGCTTGGCCAGCAGTGTTGAGGAGACAGTTTACAGACCCCCAATAGGCTTGGAGTTCCCAAAAGCAGCTCATGTCCAGACTCTTCCAACTCCTTCAGTTTGCACCTTTGACACCAAATTCGATATCCCCTAGACCCTTCCACTCTTGCCTCTGCCTGAGTGGAGTTCAGACTCCAGTGACCCCCTCTCGAAAAGAAAAGAAAAGACTTTGCCTTCGGCGTCAATTTAATGAGAAGCCAAGTATTATGCCGGGCTGCCCAGGAGTGACCCCTTCTACCCTAGCCCAGAGGCCTACGACTACTCCTTGTCACCTACTCACTCAGGCTTGCACCCTGATCTTCAGCCTGCTTACCAATTCTTGCATAGTGCTTCACCCACGACCCCTGAGTACGACTCCTTTTACAAGCCATCTCCTTTTAGCCCCACTGCAATTTTGCCTACCTCGCTTGCACCATTCAAGCCAGTATCAGCTAAGGAGATAGCCGCAGAAGTCAAGCAAGAACTCAGTGTTCTGCTGTCAAACATATACCAACAGCTCAACAGTAGCATTAAATAGCAGTAGAACGCATCAGCCAACACATTGTCAAAACAACATTTGACCTGAAAAGTGACATTGGAACAAAAGTTGGCAAGTTCACCCTCTAACTTTGGTGCCAATGTCACTTTTCAGGTCAAATGTTGTTTTTGAAATGTGTTGGCTGATGCGGTCTACTGCTATATCAATGCTACTGGTGAGCTGTTGGAATATGGTTGACAGCATACATGGAGGTATTTAGAAACGTATATACCTGAACCTAGGAAGAGACACATGTCCACGCAATGACATGAATGAAGCCTTGCAGCTCAATTCAGCCAGCGTGGAGTCAGTACAACTTTGACAGTGGCCGATTTAGGAGATTTAGAGGCTGGTATAGCAACGATGCAATTGTTTTTGTGCTTTTGGGGGGGGGGGGGTGGGGTGGGGGGTTACAGGAGAACTGTCCACCCTCCAAAGATGCATTTTCATGTATGCTACTGACTTTGAGCCTCCGACCCAACCAAGTTGATGCCCTTTGCAAGTGTCAAGAGCAGCAAACATGGCCAATGGCATTACAGATCACAATGAGACATATCAACATTACTTCTCATGAGCATCAAACTGTGCTTGCAGATACCGACACTGTATGTAAGCTCCCAGAGATGGTTTGAAAGGTGTCTAGTGGTTTTGTACTGACTTGCGTCACACATACCTCATGTTTTAGTTATTACTATTACTATTGCTATTACTATTTAGTACTGTTACTACCGTATTACTAGTGTTTTATTATTATTACTATTATTAATAAGATGATGATGACGATTGTAACTATTATTATTATTATTGTTGTTATTGTTATTATAATAATTATAATTATTATTTATTGGTGGTTTTGCACTTGCCTCAGAACTGGCCCCCTTAGGACACACTTCCACCACCACTCCATGTAAGCCAGGAACGTGGGCAGGGCTCTGTGCAGGGTGGAGCTGTAGGGTCCCCCCGGGTTGCTTTGATTCCGCACAATGTCTTCCAACTCTAGATACTCCATGACAATGCCATCATAAAGCGCTTTCTCTCGCTCGTAGTTCTCAATGCCCTGCACATACACAATAACAGAATGTTACCTGAAGAAAGAAAAGAAAAGACTGCACCCTGCGGTGTATATATCATGAGAAGCCATATACTACTGCTCAGGAAGGTGTTACCTGACAACAGTTGGGCAATCCAGCAGCATATATATGGATAGGTTGCAAGTTGAAGCACTCAAATGAACCCACTGCAGAGAGTGTCTAGCTGTATGACAGGGAAGCGCGTTGTGTGCAGGCACAAAGGAGGGCAACTTCAGATTGTGCCCCTTCTGTGCACCTGGCACACGCTCTGTTGTACAAAATGCATTTGACTTCCATCTTGCACTCCAGCATGCAATAGGTTGCACTTGAACCCGTTGAAGAGCTATGCACAGCACGCGAGTGTGGAAAGTAAAACTTGGGGCGGAGGGGCGTGCTTTAGGCTTTAGGGAAGATGAGGGGGGGCGGGGGGCGGGGGAGCTGAGGG
>JAABUK010007024.1_pt1 | contig 16445 bp, 19 predicted proteins | sample 5559141 | NCBI WGS metagenome assembly JAABUK01 (sample SAMN10711869, study PRJNA513367) | rock metagenome | isolation source: Antarctica rocks | place: Antarctica: Victoria Land, Pudding Butte nord | collected 2016-01-03
TATTATAGAATTCTATAATAATATATTATATAATAATATTAAATCTATAAATTAATTATTATCTTTCTTAATATAAATTAGATAAGTTTAATATATTATAAAATAATTTTAAGTAGAGAAAAGTGAAAAATCTAAGTATTTACTTTAAATAATAAGAATATCTTATTTAAAAGACTTAATTATTTAATTTATAACCTCCTTGAATATTATATATATATATAATTATATAACTCTTAGAGTATATAAGTCTTATCTTATATATATTATATCCTTATTATAAAGTTCTTTATTTTATTATATTATAATTTAAATCTATTTATCCTTTTATAATTAATAATATATCTTATTCTTATAAGCTAGTATTTATATATTTCCTAATTTAATTAAATAGAAATAATTATTAATATTCTACTTAAATATTAAAGGTAGTATACGCTTTTAATAAAGCTATTTGATTTATAATAATTAATATAATAATATAAAAACCTTATAAGATTATAAGTATTATAAGTAATAAGAAGGTCCTAGGTTATAAGTCTATTAATATTACTAATCTTTTAAGTTTAAGTATAATAAAGAAGAAGCCTAGATAGAAATAAAGTAATAAATCTTTATAATTATTATTTTACTTATTAATCCTAGTTAATAATATATAATAGCTATTATCCTTTATTAAATCTATTACTTTTAAAAAGAAATTAATCTCCTTATTTAAAAAAGTCCTTTTTATAGACTTATTTATAAGATTACCCTTAATTTATATAATAATATTAGATTCTAGCGGAAAGCCCTTAAGGGCTTATAAGAAACTATAAAGGTATTCTTAATAAATATATTAAAATATAAGTTATTTATATATTTTTTATATTATTAATATTAATGATTATAATAGCTTTAAACTTATATATAATATATATAAAGCGTATTATATTATAATAAAAAGATATTTAATTATACTTATATATTATATATTCTTATAATTATAGATTCTTTACTTTAATATAAAATATAAGGTCTAAACTTCCTAATAATTAATAGACTTAGAAAGTATAATAATACATATTATTTATTATATATAATAACTTAATAACTAAAGTAATATTTAATATTTAAAATATATAATTTCTAATTATTATTTTAATTATAATATTTACTTAATATAATCTTTTATATAAATACCTAGCTCCTCTTAATAATTATAAGATATCTTATAAATATCCTATCTTATAAAGTAGTCCTATAAATATCCTATCTTATAATATTATCTTATAAAAACTTATACTATCTTATAATAAGATAGGATTAAAACCCCTAAACCTATTACCTTTTATAAGATAGCTAGGAAGACTTATATCCTATATTATCTTATATCTTTCCGGCTAGTATATATATCTTTATTAATTAATTATTTTATTTAATCTACCTTTTAAGCTTTATAAATAATATCTTAATAAGATTAAGATCTAATAAGTAGGAAGAGAGCTTAATAAGGATAATACTTAATATATAATAGATATACTCTAGTTCTTTAAAGTTATAAATTAATATATTATTTATAATAAATATAAATTAAAAACTAGGAAAAGGAGTAATTTAAGAGAGGATTATAATTTAAATAAAGTTATTAAAAATATTTAATATAATTAAGTTATAATATATTTCCTAATTAATATATCTATTAATAATAATTATAAGTAAGATACTCTACCTCTTATTATATATATAAATAGCTCCTTTTAAGTCGCCTTTATATTATATAAGATATATCTATATTTCTTAAAGCTAGATTACTTATTTATAATAGTCTTATTTAAGAAGACTAGCTATTCTACTTTTTAATTAGTAAGACGTAGTATCTAGTTAATCCTTAGGAATTAATTATATTAATATATAATCCTTTTTACCTACTTCTTACTTAAACTTAATTACTTAATTATTATATTAATTATTAATTATAATATATAAATATTAAATTTATTTTATAAAAATTATTATATCTTATCTAAATATATAATAGGCTAATATAATAAGAAATTAAGAAGCTCTTAAATATAATATATTAATAGCTTAAGATAATAGTTATTTAATTAGGTAATATATTTTAAATATTATATTAATTTATATTTACCTTAATTATACTTCTACTACTTTAAAATCCTCCTCTTAATTAAAGTAACTAATAATAATATGTTTATTACTATATTTATATAATAGATATCCTATAACTTCCTCTTATAAGCGAGAGCTATTCTAGTAAGGTATATAAAACTATAGGAAGGTAGGTAGGTAGATAGTAATAGGTAGGTAAGAAGGTAATAAGTAGTAATAAAAGTAGTAGGTAATAAGGTAAAAGGATAATATAATTATATATAACTTTAAAGATATTAATTATAGACTATATAGATATTAATTATACGCTTTAGAGATATACTAGTATTTATAGTACTAATCATATGGAGGTTTTGCGATTTTCTCCCGTAATGCCAAGACCGCCGCATGGATGTTTTTGCATGATAACTCTACCTGATTATTTGAGAATTTTCTTCCAATGACAGAGAAGAGCTTGGCAAGAACTTGGAGCCGAGCCTGGTAGCCCTCAGCAGATTAACGACGTGCTCGTTACAATTTGTGGCTAAAGGTCCTACCGAAAGGAAGTATAAATACTCATTGCCACAGTCTGTTGATTGATCAAAGCCCCTTCGGTCAAGATGTACATGTACTAAACATCTTAGGTAACATTGCCTCAGCATTTGCGGATACGTTGATAAAGCACGAAGAGCAATTCTTGAGGAATGCCTCCCCGACGGCTTTCGAAGACATCCACAGGGAAGTCCTTTGCCCACAACCGCATCATTGAGACTTCGAGCTATAATTTGTCCATGCCACTTTCACGGCAGACCGACCTTCCTCAAGAACGGTAACCTTCACTTCCCCCACAGGGATGTTATCTCCCCTCGGGACCCTGCAATGCGCCTCAAGAGGATTCGGGGCTACTTCTAGGCAATCTCAAGTTTTGACAATAGTCGCTAGCTAGACTATCGGTCTAAACGAATGCTTTTCATGCAGAGAGTACAGGGGTCATGATGTAGGCACCTTGATTCAGCAAGTACAGGGGGTGGCCCAGTCGTAATATAGGCACCACTAAATGACTCGTGGCAAATTGATCTCTTGCAACTAAAATCCCAATGCTAAGTGCAAACTTATTTCACCACAAGAGGACGATTTCCTTGAGGGTTAATAAGACCTTAGAGGCGGTTAAGATAACCCTATCTCTCTTTAAAGAGCAGTGGCGTCCTCGTATCCGGGAAAGAGCTCGTTTGATTAGGCACATCAGGGGGCCTTCTATCGACGCCCTCGAGGAATTTCATATCGTATCTTGTGACTAGTTGAATGAGCAAGCTCTTGATGATCTCCTGAACCAGAAAACGGCCAGGGCAGGCATGCGGGCCGCTACCCCAAGGCAACATGGTATCCTGGAGCGAGGCGAAATGGAATTTGGTGGCATCGCCTTCTTCCCTCATACGCTTCCAGCGCTTGGCGTCGAATTCAGTGCCATTGGGGTGGACGTCCGGATCGCGACTAAGAAGCCTGCTGGGCATGAAGATTGACGTGCTGGCTGGGATGTGGAGTCCGTCTTTGAAAGTCCAGTCCTCGAGCGCCCTTCGCTGCATGGTATCTGCGATCAATGTCAGCATACTTAATCTTTCCGTATCATGTATGCCTGCGTACTGAACTGTGCGGTATTCAAGCGCTGGCTTTCCTTCATGAAGCTGTCCAGAGTGCGAAGCGCGCCTAGCGCCTGACGAGTCCAGCTACCATACTGAGCATAGATTTGGGTGATCTCCTCCCGAATCTCAGCTAGCGATTCGGGCCGATCGACGAGATCGAACACGATGGAGAGCGCAGTCATGGCTGTGCTTTCCACAGAAGCGGCAACTATGAAAGCCTCGTCTTGCAAAATCGCCTCGGCTGTGATTGGCTTGTGCTCGGCCTTGTACGCATCAATAAGCCAACGCACTCCATCAATCACCGCAGGCTTTTCGCCCTTGGCGAGATTACGGTCCTCGGCCAGACGAGCATCTATCACGGGTTGCAAAAGCTTTTCGCCCTTCCGGCGAGCAGCGTAAATAGCCTTGACGTCTTTGTCAATGTACTTGGCCGTCCATCTTAGCCATGGGCGATATTCTTCACGAACGCGTTGGGAAGCCGCTTGGCCAGCTTGAGCGTAAGCTAAGACCATCGCATGCCATTCAGGGTTCATCCAGAGCTCAGGTCCTACAAAGATGCGCGCTATTATGGCGGCAACGAGTTGCAATAGGAGCGGATGAGCAGGTAACGGGATATAGTCTCGGCTCGGTGGAACACGCATCCCTAGCATTAGCGCGCAAACCTGCTGAATTGGCTCGACCATTTCGTCTGAACAGCCATCAGATTTTTCGTTTGCCAAATCATGTGGTGAACATACTAAGCGACTTATTCAGGTCTTGCCGGACAACGCGTGTGACACGGTCCGTGGCCAGAGGACCACCAATATCCTCGGCAACGGTGAACTATCCAAGTCGATTGCTCAGTTGGGCTACTCAGCAATGGAGAATACAGTGTACCTTATTAAGAAGAGTCGCAAAGTCGAGCTTGGTGGAGCTTGCATTTCGAACTTCCTCGAGATATTTGATGGGTAGTACGGCCATAGGGTTGGGCACATCCATACAATTGAACATGGAGAATGGCAAACCCTTTTTTAGGTACTGGTGATAACCCTGTTCTAGGATAGTCTTTGAGTCATTGTAGTAGTGTTGCATCGAATTGTCGCCATTCTGGAATTCGATATACGGCATATCGAGCTTCGAGTTCTTCGTCGGCTTGGCTAATTGTCGAAGTATCAACCAAGCCACCACGGCAAGCCCGAAGGCCAAGATGATTGCTGTCGCCATTGCTCTCTTGCCTATCGCCGTCAATGCACTGGACGCCTAATATTGAGGAAGTTTAAGAGAACACGCTGTCACGTGACGTGACACCACTTCTTGGCTTGCGGCGCCAACGGGCCTAATGAAAACAGTGGTGCCACTTGCGTTTGTAGAGCAACGCGTCGTCTCTAGCAGATGTGTATAGCCTGCCTCGATGAAAGGATGTCAGGATCGCCAAGACTGAGATTGGTGGAACACGCCGCCGCCGCCATCCGTTTGGCAGTCACACTGCGATAATGACGAGCTAAAGATTCTGGCTTCGGATGCTCATCCTTACTCCCCAACTCTCGAAAGCGTGCTTGACACCCCGTACACAGACAAAGGTTCATAATGGAGGACTACGTCATAGGATCGCTGAAAATGAGTAACGTAATAACGGTCCCAACTATTTGCCTCTCGCTGTTCTCACTGTTTATTGGGCTGTTTGTATTGAGACGAGGTGCTCCCTCAACACGCAAGCAATGGATCAGAGTAGGGCGCTCGCTGGGCCCCTTTGGCATTCATAGAATAGCGGCGAAACAAGACTTTCAACGACACGGGCGAGCGTTGGTGCGAGAGGGCTACCAAAAGGTGCGATATCCGGCACAAAGGTGATGATGAATCACCTCGACTAACCCATCATAAACAGCACAAGGACCAGAATTTCGTCATCCAGTCGGCCTTCAAGGAGCAGCTGGTCATTGCGCCCAAATTCCTGCCTGAAGTTCGCATGCTGCCCGAGTCGAAGCTCAGCCATGGGCAAGTCCTGAGTGATTATTGGGTTGGCGAGCACATTGGGGCAGATATAGCTATGGATGGTCACCAGCATATTGATGCCGTTCGCGGTCCTATGACAAAAGCTCTTAGTACGTTTCATCTCCCAAAAAAGATTGTTGTGGGCTTAGCTGACAAGTCGGTTCCGACTAGAACACATTGTCCCAGTAATGTTCGGCGTGTACCGAGCCACCAGCGAGGCTATCTTCAGCCAAGTCCCGAAAGATACCAGTATGTACTATCGTTGAAGGAAGGCACCACGTCAACTAAGGCATTGTTGCGACAGAACGAATGAATGTGTACAATTTCTGCTATAGCACGGTCGCCAGCATAACCTCGACGGTCATGGTAGGCCAAGAGCTCGCGTACGGGGGTGATTGGAATAACATCATCATGGCTTACTTCCCCGAAGCTCAGCGCATTCGCTCGGCTCTGTGGCCTTGGCCGCGCGCTCTCCGGCCCATTGTCAAACCCATACTTGTGCGCAATAATCAATTAGAAAAGATCTTAAAACAGGCAGAGAAGATTCTCGAGCCACATGTGCGGAGACGACGCCAACCAGACAATCAAGACGTCGACGTCCTGAAGTTCCTGGCCGACTATGGCGAATCTGAAAGAAAGATTGCATTGCAAATTGTGGGCATCGTTACAGGAGCCGTAAGTCGAGATTATTATGCCGTTCATAGATCTTACCAAGCTCGTAAAGTCTAATGATTTCGTCGCAGTTGAATACGTCCACCCACGCTCTTACGGTAGCCATTTATGATATCTGCAACCACCCGGAGTATATTGACAATATTCGTGCCGAAGCAAGCAGAGCCTTGGAAAGTGAGGGCGGGCAATGGACAATGGGAGTCATCAAGAAACTTCACTTTCTAGACAGCTTCATGAAAGAGTCGTTGCGCTTGTTCGCGCCTGAAGGCTGTAAGTACCCAGAGACCTATTGCCATAGCTCCAAGATGTACACAGGCTGACGGACCATGTAGTGGCCGTGACACGCGTCGCGACCTCTTCTTTCGGCCTCTCAGATGGGACATGGATCCCGAAAGGCACATACATAGCCGTAGCCGGTGAAGGCATGGCTCTCGATCCCTCATTCTACAAAGAGCCAGAGAAGTTCGATGGGCGCCGCTTTCTCGACGTTGATGGTAAACCCCTATCGCCCGAGCAACAGTTCCATGGCATCGAGGCCGGCAATGGTATGTGGGGAGCCGGTCGCCTCACTTGTCCAGGACGACATTATGCGAGCGCATTAAGCAAGCTCATTATTGCCAACCTGCTGCTTAAATACGACATCTCTTTTCCGGAAGGCCAGAAGGAGAAACGGCCTGGCATGGAAGATGACGCTAATCTCTTACCTGACATGGCTCAGACAATCGTCCTGAAGGAACGTAGCCTGTGATAGATAGTTCTGGATGGAGTATGCAAACCAAAGATGGATGCAAAGCCATCACTGATTGCAAGAGCGAATGATACTACCTACAGTCTGAGAGAGGTCATATTTAGCATAGCCTACCAAGTATATAGTACTTGGCCTTAGGATGGTGTTATCGATTTGTGCAGGCTTTCAATCTTCCACACGCACATCATAAGTGAAGCTCGTAATATAGGGTACCAATCTCTTGGGTCGTGAGGTACGCAACCAATAGAATGTGCGCCCTTCCCATAGCTCGTAGCTTTACCAAAAAAAGGAAACGTCCGAAGGAGCTCCAAGCCCGAATTCCGCAAGGTCATTACCTTGCGAACGACGAGACGGGGCAGGTCCTAGTCTCCTAGTGTTGCGAGCTCCGTGCTAGACATGCCTGACTATTGTTGGCGCTGCTGAATGTCAAGCAGCTGGATTGAATTGTCTGCATTCAAGCCGCTATATGCGCTTGAAGTCCCCCTCTCGTTGCAAGTCTGCTGCAAGCGTACACAGCTCTTTCTGGAAGGATTTGTTGTGTATTTCCTGCTTGGAAGCCTTTGCCGCATCCCCCTCGTGTGGGAATCTTCTGCGTACTTTGAAAATAGCTTTTGTCGCTTGCCCGCGGTACGCACAGCTTCTGCTGAATGCCTACCCAACTCAGGGCTTTCCGGTGTGTTCACGAGCGTTGAATTGTGTTTGCCGCGGAAATCTCCTGCCACAACAGGCGTTGTAACTGTCACTAGCTCTTGATTTTCCCATTTTGTCTTCGTCCGAAATGTAGTTTCCCTCGCGATCAGACACACATTGACTTTTCGTCCATTATATGATAGAGAGCCCCTGCTATCCAGCGGCCTCCCTTTTCTCACTGGACAGGGGTTCTTCCTAGGTTGTGGGCGTGACAATCGTGTAATTGAATTGACTGCCTGAAGAGGCGTTGACTGTATAGTTCCTTGTGGGTACAACGTTGTAATCCGTGCACACGAGGGAATCTGCAATCATATATATATTATGCCTCGTAGCGTCTATTGCTTGGGGTCCATGGCCTGTTGTGAACAATGGAGGGGCTTTGCGGAATTGCTTAGTCATCCACAAATAAGGCAGGAGAAAAGGGATCTGTCAACAGTCTGTAGAAGCACTGTTCAGAAGGGACGTTCGTACACTTTAGGTCACCATTTGCATATGCTAGAATAGTTCGACAAACTTCTGCACGGAGAAGCAACGCGCCAAGGCCTTAGTTAGCCAAGCATGCTGACGGCGCCACCAAACCCGTGCAATTACCGGGCTGGCGACCTTTCCTCCGCCAATAGAACCAACACCCACACCTAGCCCCACCGTCTCAACATCCGTTTCACGCTTACGTCTCGCTTCTGTTCGCCGCAGTCTGAGGAGAGAACCCCGATCCATACCCCAAGTTCACCCTACACAATGTTATAGCAGGAAGGAGGAGGCAGAGCCTATACCATAACAGGCGATTCCGGAGGAAGATCAAAGCCTGAAGACAATGTTGATCAAATCCTAAAACCACCGGCCTAGGCAATGATGCGTCGAAGAAGAGGAAGCAGGGCTGATGCCATAAGCATAATCGGGAGGGAGGGTTGCCGCCTGAAAACGCCATTGGTCAAACCGTACAGTCATCAGCCTACCCAGTGACACGGCCAAAAAGAGGAGGCAGATGGCCGATACCATAAAGGGAGTTGCGGAGGAGGATCAACACCTGAAGACAATGTTAGTCTAAGACAGCATTGCGGTATCTACGAGACTAGACCTCCGCAAGCCCCCCACAACCCAGGTACAAGATAACATTGAAGTTCCACCTTGTCTTTTCGTTTGCGGGCGATAAGACACCAATGAGTAGAAACTGGCTATAAAGCCTTGGGATACAGGCATTTTCGAGGTAAGGAAGGATCTGAGCTGGATATCTTCGACGCATAACATCAATGTTGACTAGACACGCAGTGGGAATTGCACGGCTTTCAAAAGCTGAAGGCTGGACCGCAGGCTCTATTTAGGCATGCGTCCTGTCGACTGGCAGCTTTGCAGCGGTTCACCAGCTCGAATAAAGTCTCGGTGAAGGTTATCAAACAGGACATGATGAGAGATTTACCATTATATATTATTGGAACACACTGACTACCTCAATGGCGATTCTAAAGGACCTACATTGACACAGCACTTTGCCTTGATATTACAGGCTCTCTGCATGTCACAAGATAGACCTTGATGATATGCCCCACCTTCCCTATGTCACATACTACACCGTCGTCATTGACTGTATGAGACGAAGCTGGTGGAGCTGGTATCTGGCAATGAAGGCACCAGGTTGATAGAGGAGTATACAACCTTCATATAACCACCGTTGGCAATGATACGTTCCCTGTGAGGGTCTTGAGGCGCATGCTTACCAGCTCTCTCAGTCGACTTGCACATCCTGTCTTCGATACTAAACATAGTATCCTCGACTCCAAACAGGTTATGGTGGTCAGTCGCGGCTTTCTCACCTGCAACCTGAGTTTTCCTTTACGTCTTGAAGCAACACGTATATCCATTCGGCACGACAACCTTTGCCATGACTGCGAAAAGCAAGTCCATGGAGTTATGAGTCCCGGCTTATTTGCGATTGACTTGCCATTGATTGGCAGAGGCTCCGCCAATGGACTTCATTCCAAATTCCAGAGAGCAGAGAACGACTTGCTCAGAGGATATTCGGATGGGTTCCGATTTCCACTGATGCTGCCAGTCTTGGACGAGTACATCTGGTAAGCCACATCAACCTAATCAGTCCACGTTGTTCCGGCATTGTCCTTACGACCACCATCAGTATTAGGCTCGGCTTGCTGATTCTGATCGCGTTGACTGTCCATTAAAGTCGAGAACACCGAGTTATGATCTCGCAATAACGCACGAGGGTTACCCGACTCGACAATTGAGCCAGTATCCATGACGATGACGTTGTCGAAATTCAAGATGGTATTGAGATTGTGCGCAATACAGAGGATCGTGTGATGCTTGAACGTTTCGCGTATAGCGAGCTCCATCTTCTGTTCGGTAGCTTGATCTGATTGGCTTGAAGGCTCATCCAGGATTATAATGTTTCCCTGCTGTAGAGTGGACCTGGCGAAACAGAACACTTGTCGTTGCCCGTGCGAAAGAAGCTCCTCGGTCATGACGGCGTCGAGCCCGCCTTTGGAAAGGATCGTATCCCAAAGGTCAAAGGCATCCAGTGCCGCAGTGATATCTTGGTCCTTACATTCGGGCTCATAGAGTTGCATGTTAAAGCGCACAGTTCCAGATACAAGCACTGGCTCTTGCGGCAAAGTGATGAATCGAGACCGGACTTGATCGGGCCTCAGAGTAGACATGTCGGTGTTGTCGACCAAGATCGTCCCATCATGCGGATTAATAAGACGCAGGAGTGTCGCCAGCAACGTGCTTTTGCCGCTGTCATCACCGTCTATTAGCTTCTGCTGTTCTACGACTTGTTCGTGGATTATACATACCTTCCGGTTCTGCCGCAGATCGCAAATCGCTGACCTGGCTTGATGTCGAACGAAACTTTGCTGAGTGCGAGCGGCGAATCTGACCTGGACAGCAATCTTTAGAAAACTCCCCAGGAAAGCTCAGAGCAGCCACTTACGTATATCTTGCAGACACATTACGAAACGCGATGCTGCCCTTTCCGTGCCACGCTCTAGAGTCGCCAGCCTCGGCAGCTTTGATCTTAGAGAGCCTTTCAGATGCGATCTCTCCGTATTCCTCAGAGGGTGTTCCATCTTCGAAGGCACGGACTCTTTCAACAGCAGCCATGCTGATCTCCAATTCTGTCCAGTGCTGAACCAACATCTTGGCTGAGGCGCCAATCCCGGCAGCACTCAACAGGGCCAACCCCAGTGTCACGTTATCGCTGGACCTTGTGGCCACTCCTACACACATGATAGCAACTGCGAGTCCGGCTGTGATCAAGTCCAGAACCAGGTTCAGCCAGTTCTGCGCCGTATATAACAGGTAAAATGGCTTTTGGCTGGCCCCGACCGCTTCAAGGTTCCTACGGGCATAGTCCGCGGTCCAACGCAATGCCCGTATGGTAGCAAGGCCATTGAGAGTCTCGAGGAAGTGGGAGAACAGCGGTCCTTTGGCTTCGATCTCTAGAATCCGCAATTGCCGCGAGGTCGGAAGATAGGCACGTTGGAGAAAAAAGACTGCGAGTAATACAACAGGAATCGCGATGCCAGACAAAGGAGATGCATAAATGATGAGGCCGAAACTTCCAATCACGGTCATTACTGAGATGACGGTCCCTAACAAATCATACGGCAACTGGGTGTCAATAAGCTGTAAGTCCTGGCTGAATCTGTTGATGGTATCTCCGGCGGCCGTAGAATCGAAAAAGGACATTGGCGCACTAGATCCAAAATCAGCCTGGACTCGTCCAACTAGCAGCACACAAGACTACTGGTGAGGTATTATGGACGGAGATGATTTGAGACCAACCTCAATACAGTATCCAAAATGACTCTATGGCAGCGGTCTGCCGACTTTTCGGAGATGCAGATGACGAAGAAGCTACATTTTCAACGATCAGCATTGGGCCAGCGAGGAGAAGACAGCAATTACGACATACAAAGCCGCAGCGCTCCAGGCAACTAGCTGGATGCCGCCAATGCCAAAATAGAAGCCAACGTAAAACCCTTGAGGTCGATGTGGGTGAATGACGCTGCTCGCGGCCCAGCGAACGACCCAATACTCTATTGAAGTCGACACAGCGCTTAGCAATCATAGCGCGGTTTTGAATGGAGGGCGAGGGAGACTCAACGGCTGAAGGTCATCGCAGACACGAAGATAGCGCACAATAGGAGGAATAATAGATACATCCGTCTACCCCCAAATCCGACATAGTACCTGTACACGGCTGGGTTGATGGCTTTCGCACTAGTCTTCTCTGGGGGAGATGAAACTTGCGGCAATGCTTTCATATAGGTGGATTGGACGATCTCGATTATGGATAGAGGACGGCTACCAGAGAAAGCATTGTCGATTGAGTCGACGAATTCGCTCTTCCGTGCAATACTCATTAGTTTTGGGGGCACTAATAGCGAATCCCTCTTCCGAATATCGCCAGTATCTGTGAGTGTAATAACGCGATCGGCGACCCGGACTTGCTCAGCTGCGCGAATGGTAAGCGCGTTCACGAAGGGAGATCATGCATACTGGCTCACTTGTGCTTGTCGCCCATACCACTATGGTCTTTCGCGTGCGCAGCAGCCCTTGGCGCCCAAGTATTGCTTCTAGTACGGCAGTCTCGGTGCGACCGTCGAGACCATTAAATGGATCGTCCAGGATGATGATAGGCGCTTTGGTGTAAATGGCACGAGCAAGAGCTACTCTCTTCTTCTGACCTCCACTAAGAGCAGCCCCTTCATTTCCCACAACAGTGCCGTCGCGTGACGGCATCGCCCTGAAATCTTCATCGAGTGCCGTCGCACGAACGACTGTGTTATACCAGCTTTCTTCAAAAAAGTCAGATCCCACGATATTGTCCCTAATGGATGCACACGTAAGCCACGGAGTCTGACTACAGTAGCCAATGCGCAAACTTGAAAGAGCGACTAAGCCGGCAGTGCATCGGGTTTCCCCAAGGAGCATATGGAGCATGGTTGTCTTGCCGCTCCCAATTGGACCAACCACGGCAAGGACTGTTGGCGAAGAAAGATCTAGATTGGCATTTTGGACAATAAAAGGCGTGTCTGCACTCCAACCGGCAGAAGCACGGGTAAGTCGGAGCGCTACAGGAGCATGGATTAGACCCCGGCTCAATCTCTTCATGCGTATTCGAGCACTTGACGGCATCAGCGATGGCGACAGCAATGGCTTCTCATCGTCATCCATTGCTGGGCCGGCTGGTGGTAGAAGTTCTCGGTTTTCCAGGCGCGTGTTGTCATCGAGCAAGAAAGACTGGATTCGCAAAAGGGCCGCCACAGAGGTGACGAGCTTGATCGCACTTTCAATTGCGATTGCGACTGCGTTGCCGAGCAGGTTGAAGATGGTTAAAGATCGGTAAACCACGGCAGGAGTTAGTGCCTGTCCGGTTCCTGGACGGAACCCGAAGGTATAGAGAGTGAAGCCAAGGATCGGGGCTACGATGACAGGAATCCAGGCCGCCCATGCAACAATCAACAAGATATATCGGAAGCGCCTGAGCTTTCGATCTTCGGCTTTCCGCAAACCCAGCAAAATTCTACGAATGTTTAATGCGACGCCTGTCATCTTGACGCCTTTCATTGCCCGAAGAGACTGGGTGGTGGCCGCAATACGGTTCTCCATAGCCTTCAGCCACTCGTTCTGCCGCTTCATCCCCGCCGGTAGGACTCCCATGGTGAGCATAATGAAGGTTGCCATTAATGCTCCAATTACGGCAACGGCGAGTCCCAACCTTGTTTGTAGGAGCCATATTCCTATGGCGAGATCAAGTAAAGACGCCCAACATTCGTGCATGTTCCGCGATCCACTCGCGAATTGCTCAACATCTGCACTCATGAGAGTTGACGCCGAGTCTCGAGAGGATGACGATGTACTGAGTTTCAGAGTGTGACCATGAATCATGCTGACCAGATCGGCGCGGATAGCAGTGATGGAGCGTACAGTACCTTGGCGATAAAGAACTTGAGTCACCTATACATCATTAAAAACTACAACATCACTCAAGGTGTGTGAACTAGACTCTTCCTTACCGCTATGCCTACGTACACTACCACGTAGGCTGCGATGAGACCACCGCCGATTTTGTAGGTGTTGGGGCCTGATGGTTCTGACATGTATGTTGACGCTCGCTCCACCAAGAACGGCTGTGCGTACATGAAGCCTGTATAACCAAGTCTTGGAAGGATGGGGCCTATCAGCAACGATCTGCGCGTAGCAAACAGATGATGAAAAATGGATGGCCTGCTCAAGTTTCCTCCCTTGCCCTCGACGACGACTTGGCATGGACCTGTCAGTGTGGGATCAACCTCAGGAAGCATCTCAGAAGTCAGTCTTGCCATCTTTTTCCCCAGACTAAACAGAGGTAGGAGCCACCAGAGAAAAGCGTGCGATAAGATATCGGCTTGTTGATCTGGGGTAGGCTTCCGAATGCCCGCCCGCACCGCTTTTCGTCTTTGCTCAAGGATAAGAAGCATCGACTTGCAGACACAACAAATGGTGAAGACAGCGGCGACGGGCAAGTTGCTGCGAGGCATGTTCCATAGGGTGCGAGCACGCGGCACATCCGCAAGAATGGAATAACCCAGGTAAATGAGCAGCAAGGTCGAAGCTCGCGCCGACCTAGTATGCTCGTAGTGGGAGACGACCGAAAACACCACAAGGCCGACGAAGCCCAGGAACGAGGCTGCAATCGTCGCCCGAGTCCGAGCTGTCTGAAGAAATACCTGGACGAGTAGTAACGCGAGCTGCAAAGACGCCGAAACCACATAGATGCCCTGGAAGCCCCATCGTCAGCGTAGTGACTCGAGAACAAACCTTCGAGGCGGCAGGTCGAAGAACTTACAATTTTGACTCCATAAAGCAAAGGAGAGGCAGCGACTACTTCTCGCCAAGCCAGCTGCCATATACGCCACGCGCCCAAAAGAATCGCAATACCCAAAGGTCCGATAGATAGGATAGCCTCTTGAAACAGAAGCGTCAGGTCAAAATCGGTTCCGCAACCATGGACCTGAGGACCCCACACATTTTCGACCTGTATTGAGCATGGCTGTACTGATCCCATCATGTCTTGCTCTGAGCTTTTCCCTTCCACTCTCCCTCTCCAACAAGCACAGCAGTGCTATCGGCGCGAGAACGAGCAAGATTCAGCGAAATCAGACGGGAGTGATGGGGTCAGAGCAGAACCCATCCAGTTGCATCCACAGTAAGATAGTATCAGCGAGCTTTCATAGAGCATCTTCGCGACACCACAGGGATGTTCTGACCCAACGTTCCGTGAACAGTGCCGTGCTAGCGACAGACTCGTCAGCGGGCTATGCAGGAATATGCAGCCTGCTTTAGCCCCGATGACCATTTTCGATCTGCCAGTCGGTGTTGGTGTTCGGTGTTGGTGCTAGAAACGAGCTACGAGGCTGTGCCTCTAGTTAGACAGTAGTTTCAATTTTCGTCGTCCCACTTTTGCCGTGTAACAACTTACTAGTACACCGACAATCCTTTGCCAAGACCAGTGCCACCACGGAAAGAGTGACGATAATATGGGTTTGAGAACGGCCTGAATAATAATACTCCCTCTCGACCTTACGCCTCGTATGGGAAGGGCCCAACTTTCCGCGCCGCCTTGAAGCGCTTAGCCACCCTACTATTAGGTTGACAAATAAGCCGATCACCGTCGGTGGCACCACTTGTGGCACCACTTGATATTGCATTCGCCATGGTCCGCAGCATCTATCTGCAAAGCAGCAAATCCCGGATAGACCCAGTTGACCACGTGCGCACGGCGCCAGGGTCAGAACGCCGGTGTTTCGTGGGCAACTGGTCTATGTTGTAGCAAACGCACGATTGGTGCATGGGAGTTACATAGTTGCCTTTCGTTAATCTTGTGAGACTTTTCTGATAGTCAGTGTTCTTTTCAATTGTATGTCTATTTAAGCGTTATGTTCTTATCCTACCACCCTAATTATCTATCACTATGGCCGCAAATCCAACGTTGCACGAGGATCTAGCGCTGTTCAGGCGGCTGTTGCAGGTCATGAATGTAGTGCAGAAAGAGGGCACGCTTGACCAATGCGGTGAACCAACTTCGAGCAAAGATTATCAGCCAGTATTCAACTCTGGGGTTAAAAGACGGCGATCCGAGATAGATTTCCAGGAGGAGGTGATGATGACTGAGGGGTCTAAGTCAGATGACGAGGAGGAGGAGGATGGGGGAGATGACGAGGACGAGGACGATATACAAGACATTGATACTGAAGAGGAGGATACTGAAGAGGACGAAGAGGAAGACTATGAAGAAGAAGACTTTGATGAAGAGGAGCTATTAGACTTCGACAATGAAGACGACTCCTCATCCTCCGAAAGCGACACTCTCTACGACAAACACGACGACGAACCGACTCTCCACTTCAACCCTCCCAGCAGCCCACCTCCCAAACCCCCATCAACTCACCACCCACCACCCCTCCAAACCCCACCTCTCACATCCACCTCACCCTCCTCCCCCCGCAACAATCCCAACCTCAGCCCCCCACTCAATCCAACAACACCCCCTCAAACCACCACCCCCCCTCCCCACCCCTCCGCTCAACCCCAACCCCCCACCGACCTCCGCTGCTACGACCACAACTGCAACG
>JAABUK010007025.1_pt1 | contig 16444 bp, 21 predicted proteins | sample 5559141 | NCBI WGS metagenome assembly JAABUK01 (sample SAMN10711869, study PRJNA513367) | rock metagenome | isolation source: Antarctica rocks | place: Antarctica: Victoria Land, Pudding Butte nord | collected 2016-01-03
TTGTGTTCGGGCTGACTTGTATGCTCTGGGAATTGAGACTTCCGGCGCAATTCTGAGTGTTGTTAAGTGCCTGACCAGGCTCAACGGCATCTTGAACAGGAACTGCTTGCCTATATAGACCCTACCTGTATCTAACCCTATACTCACAACCCTAGCGCACGGACAAGCTTCAGGCAGTTCGCGTAGTCGCAGCAAGTTTGCTGAGACTGAACTCTTGCCTACTAGGCAAGTCGCAGCACTCCGCCTCGCGTGATCTGCGTTTGCAGTCAAGCGAGCCGTTGAGCGGGTGCTGTGATGCAGTGAGTCTCGCTCAGCAGGGCTGTATAGTGTACACAGCTCCCTGCAAACGCCTTCGGCACATCGTTCAGATATTGTTAGTTGATTAGCAAGCATGGACAGGTTCACACATTCATCAGCACCCGTAAAGAAGGTCAAGGCGGTGCAGTTTGGTATCCTTGATCCCGACTTCATCGTAAGTGTGCACCTGTCTTGCGGTCATGTCGTGCCCAACAGTACAGTGTTTGTCAACACTTCCATTAGCAGCTGTTCAAACTCTCTGCGCACTCCTTGCAGCGGCGGTACTCGGTTGTCAAAGTTGAGGTCAGCCAGACATATGAAAAGGGCAAGCCCAAGCCTGGAGGCCTTAGCGACCTCAAAATGGGGACTTTAGACCGCAACCTAAAATGTGAGACAGATGGGGCAGGAGTGCAGGACAGTCCTGGCTATTTTGGCCACATTGAGCTGGCCAAACCCATGTTTCATATTGGCTTTGTGACAAATGTGGTGAAGGTCCTGCGCTGTGTCAGCTTTCACAGCTCTAAGTTGCTGTGCGGACCGGTGAGACACAGCTGGATGCCCTGATGGTGCATGTGTGCGCAATGCTGCAAATGTGCACCCTAACCTACATATGCCTGTACCCTGTCCTGCAATTTCACATCCAAAAGTAACCTTTCAACATTCAGCAGACACTGTATCACTTGCACATTACTCAGCATGCTGTGCATCGTTACTTCTAATGTCATCCCATCAGCCCCTCGTTCCTATGCCAAAGGCAGATCTCCAGAAGCTTGAACGAGCCTGGAAGGATCAAGCCTGCTTATACATGTTGGCCTTCACATCCAGCACGTGTATTGACTTGAGTGAACAATATTTCAGGATCACGCCAAGTACAAGATAGCACAGCGCGCCAGGAAGCCTGAGGCCAAGTTGCGCACAATCCTGAGTGCCTGTCAAGGAGTCACCAAAGATGAGCTCAGTGGTGCACCACAGCCAAAATACAGGTGAGCAGCACTTGCTGTTCATGTGTATACCACTTTCTGCTCGCAACTGCTCTATAACAGCTAGCTATCCAGGTACCAGGGGCCCCTTTGTCCTGATTCTACGAATGCAATCTAGCAGGCTTGTTTCCAACACGCAAAGGTGTGCAGACAATGTGGCAAGCACTGCCTCAAAATTGATATGGGCAATCTGGATATTCCACACGACACCAAATCTCAAAGATCACATGAAGATCACGTCACATCAAGATCACATCAGCAAATGTCCATTCATAGACAACAGTATCTGCTGCTGCTTACATCATTCAACTCTCAGACTTGAGAACCACACACCCACCTTGTCATACCAAATATTGGAAAACGCCTGCTTTTAGTTCTATGCCTGCTGTGGCCACCCCCATTCATCATGTGCATTTTCAGCCATTGTCACGTGATTGATGCGCAAGCCACACAGGACAATACAGGTGCCGCAGTGCATTTTGCGTCTGCACTCATGTTTATGTGGTCATGACCATAATGCCATGAATCCATTACTCTCTGTAGCCATTTGAGATGGCAGGTGCTTGCATTAGGATAATCGAGCATGCAGCAAAATCGTGTTGCTGAACAGAGGGTTCAATCTGGTGACCAGTGCTGTCACTGTTCAACAAGCTGATTGATGGCTAGGTGATCCTTTGGGAGTTAGTCATGGTCCCGTAACTGAAGATGTCTGTCTCGAACCATTCATGGATGCAGAAGCTATATAGGCATAGACCTCAAGTTGTGTCTTGTAGGCTTGATGGCTTGCGCATCATGATGGAGTTTCCAAAGCCAAAGGATGATGAAGAGCAGGCTGCAGAGAATATCACAGAGCGCAAGCAGGTTGGCACTCAATTCTTTGTTGCCTCACACATTGCCAATGAAACCCAGCCAGAACTGAATATGCAAGACATGCTGCACATCACAGTCTTATCAAAGCATTCAGCTTGCCTTTCACTGGTAAGCCTTGTTCACAGGAGCTGACAGCAGAGCGGGCGTATGAGATCATGAAGAGGATAAGTGATGAAGACTGCCAAGTCATGGGCTTCAACCCTAAGTTTGCGCATCCCTCATGGATGGTGTTGACAGTCCTTCCAGTGCCGCCACCCGCTGTCAGACCCAGTGTCCAGATGGACAGCAACTCAAGGTGCATCTACGGGAACAGCTGTCATTGCATTGACGCCAAAGCGTGCACATTCAACATCAGAATATTTCAAAATGCATGATTGTGCATACATGTGTTCCAATACAGCATGGCCTGCTGCATGCGTCATCAACACTTGCCATTTGGCATGGAATTGTTGGTCTGTGAGTGCTTGTATCTTGCTTGGATCATGCTACATCTATGGAATGTTCTGCATGGTTGACCCAAGTGCTGAGAAGGCTATCTTGTGACAGGTCTGAGGATGACCTGACACACAAGCTGGCTGAGATCATCAAGGCTAATAACAGGCTGAAACGGCAGGATCAGAATGGCTCCCCACAGCACATCATTAGGGAGTTCAGTCAGTTGCTGCAGTTCCACATCACCACCTACTTTGACAACACCAAGCCGGGACAACCAGTGGCTGCCCAGGTGGGTGAGAATGGCTGCAGTGTACTTTATGCCTGGCAGAGATGAGTCATGGGTAGTGTATACATCGTGACCATGTAGAGAGCTGCACATTTCTTCCCTGTTGCAACAGCCCTGTGGTTTGTCCACTTTGCATGTGTGAACTGCTCAATATGGCATCTGACATCAATCTGGCTGTGATCCCATGCTAGTGCTAATCAAGTGCAGCATGAACTGCTCAAGACACACTGTCATGACGCTGCATGTTGTCATGCAGCGTTCTGGCAGGCCACTGCTGTCAATTGGGCAGCGCCTGAAGGGCAAGTCAGGGCGTGTGAGAGGCAACCTGATGGGCAAGCGTGTTGACTTCTCAGCACGTACTGTCATATCAGGGGACCCCAACATAGCCATTGATGAGCTAGGTGTGCCATGGAGCATTGCTCTCAACATGACATACCCAGAGATTGTCACCCAGCATAATTTTGAGCGGTAAACATTCCATTGCACTGGCCTTGCCATGCAACCCATCCGTACATATTTGTGCACACCACAGATATGGTATGCATGTCTGACTGTTTATGCCACAGTGTACTGCAGCGGCTTAGTGGCGACCACTCTGTTTCTTCCAAATGATCAGCCAGACCCATGAGGCACAGTATGCTGTAAGATACTGCGCAAGGCCAATGTGTGATTGTGCACTGGCATGGGTACAGGTTGAAGCAGCTTGTGGAGAACGGCCCTCATCCCCCTCCAGGGCAGACCGGAGCCCGTTTCATCATCAGAGAGGATGGGCAGCGCATGGACCTGCGGTACAGGCGCAAGGACAGCGACATCCATCTGCAGCCAGGCTACAAGGTGGAGCGCCACTTGCAGAATGGAGACGTGGTGTTGTTCAATAGGCAGCCATCACTCCACAAGATGTCCATGATGGTAAGCACAGTCATGACTCTATCATCATCCATTATACTGAGTCCATGTGCTGCAAGGGCCCCTATACTCATGCTTCCAAGATGCTTTTGCAGATGGCCTTTGCAGATGGCTTTTGCAGATGGCAGATGGAAATCTTGCGATCAAGCTTTGCTTGTTTCATCTTCACCAGCTGATTTAGTGATGGGGATGCTTAGCAAAACCTGCTATAACAGAAGTTGCTGACATGAATGTTGGTTGTGCAGGGTCACAAAGTCCGCATCCTGCCCTATTCTACTTTCCGGTTGAACCTGTCCGTCACCTCTCCATACAATGCTGATTTTGATGGTGATGAGATGAACATGCATGTTCCTCAGACAGCTGAGGCCCGTGCAGAGACTCAGCAGATCATGATGGTGCCCCGCAACATTGTCTCAGCACAGGTATATGCACAGTCATTGCTGGCTTCCATGTGCTGTTTTATGTTTGATGTCAGACATCAGACATAGGTCAGTAGCATGTTCTGGTGTTGCATTCTTCAAGCAAAGCAAGCATCAGAGAGGCTGTCCAGTTGGTTTCTAAACAGTCCTGTGCTGCGCTGTTGGCACACTGAGTCCCAAAAAGCATGACTTCAAACATGGAGCTACCTAGGACTGTACAGCCTTGACCCTCGTGGAACACACATTGAATGTGTGAATGGATGGGCAAAGGATCAAACAAATGAATGCATGGATGTGGTGTTATAAACAATGCCACACCTGCATTTCAAGGCATGGCTGTCAGCATTTACCCCAGCTCCATAGCAGGCTTTATGCTTGTGTAGGCCAACAAGCCTGTCATTGGAATTGTGCAAGACACCCTGTTGGGGTGCCGGCTGATGACCAAGCGGGACTCCTTCATCAAGAAGGACCTGTTCATGAACATCCTGATGTGGCTGGAGGACTGGGATGGGCGGGTACCCATGCCTGCAGTCCTTAAGCCCGAGCCCTTGTGGACGGGCAAGCAGGTCGTCAACCTCATCATTCCTCGGGTCAATGTGCGCCGCAAAGCCGCCTGGAGCAAGGATCATGAGGATCAAGACATGACGCCATATGACTCTCAGGTACCATTGCCCCTTTCCTTCTGCCTTTGCTGTCAGGGAGGATCCTTGGTGGATGATATAAAGATACTATATTGTTGTCATCTTTAGATTATCTGCCAATTTTTCATCCTTTCTTTGAAATTTTGGTCTATTTGTTCAAAAATTGCATATTTTTGTGAATAAATCTATAAAGAGGATACACGAGAAAGCTTCTCTTGAATAGGTCTGTTTGCATCGTTGCCCTTGCTGAGCTTTACCTCGTAGATGCATGCTGGCGCAGGGCATCTACAGGTCTGCGTAGTGCCATGTATACAGTCTACTGACTGTGCACTGCTTGCTTTATGCTTGTGACCTGTTTCACATTTGAGCCTGCTCTGCAAACAGGTGCTGATCCAGAACGGGGAGCTGCTGACTGGTGGCCTGTGCAAGAAGACGCTTGGAGCATCAGGTGGATCATTGATCCACGTCATCATGATGGAGCATGGCCCTGAGGCTGCAAGAGCCTTCTTGAGTCAGTGTCAGTACCTGACCAACCACTGGCTGCTTCAGCACGGCATGTCTATTGGCATTGGAGATACAGTTGCCGATGCTCTAACCATGGGTTCCATCAATGACACCATCAATAAGGTATGTCACCTAGGACTACGTCTTACGTACTTCTTGCTTGTGCACAGGCCCGGTGGCAGCTAATGGTATGCCAGAGGCTCTACCACTACCTCCTATTGCTGGAACTTTCCTGTTGTCCTGCTGCTGTGTCATTTCTGTTATAATGGTGCATCAGTGTGTCAGAATGTGTCACGTATGGTTGTGCGTGCAGGCCAAGAGCGAGGTACAGAAGCTGATTGTGAAGGCTCAGGACGGGGCCCTGGAGGCTCAGCCCGGCCGAACCATCATGGAGTCCTTTGAGGGCCAGGTCAGCCTGCAATTCATCTTTCTGGCCATACTATTCAGTGCCACACTTGCAGAAGAGTCTGTGCATTGTACTTGTGTTTGCAGATCAGATTTCCTGCACCGCTCTGTCTCTCAATCACTCTGCACATCAGATTTCCCGCACTGCTCTGTCTCTCGGTCACCCTGCACAGGACAATGCCCAACAGCGCGACCCTGGGTTTTAAATGCACTTTGTGTGTGAGTGCAGGTCAATCAGGTGCTGAACAAAGCTCGTGATGATGCTGGTAACTTTGCTCAAGGAAGCCTTCCAGACACCAACAATGTGGTGCGCATGGTCACAGCCGGATCCAAGGGATCCTTCATCAACATCTCACAGGTAAGAATGTGCATTTATTGCGCTGATGCTTCTCAACGGCTTTTGTGACCTGCGTTTCTATCTGCTTGATATTGCAAAACGTGTGCATATGAATTGGAGAGCACAGGTGTCATCATGAACTCATGCTATCTTGAGGCTGCTCAGCCTGAGCAGGTAGCACTGCTGCATTCTCAAAGTTAGTAGGGCACACAGCAGGGTATGTGTCTTGCCAGCCTGACATGTGTTGTCACGTGCAGATGATTGCCTGTGTGGGCCAGCAAAACGTGGAGGGCAAGCGCATCCCCTTTGGGTTTGGGGGCCGCACCCTGCCCCACTTCACCAAGGATGACTATGGCCCTGAGTCTAGAGGCTTTGTGGAAAACTCCTACCTGCGAGGCCTTACTCCACAGGTGAACACAGGTCTCCTGCATTCTTGGGCGCCTCACTGCCCATCTGCTGCATGTCTAGACATCACAAGATGCATGGTCTTAGCAAAGTCTTGCTGGATCCAATCTCAACTGCAATAGTAGCCTATTTGCTGCACATGTGGACCTCAGGTATGTGCATGTGTTGGTGCAGGAACTCTTCTTTCACGCCATGGGAGGCCGTGAGGGGCTGATTGACACTGCTGTGAAGACATCCAGTACTGGCTACATTCAGAGGCGGTTGATCAAGGCCATGGAGGATCTCATGATCCAGTGAGTATCTGCCTGTCGTGTATGCAGGCTCTTGTGCTACAGCATCTTGACACATTCAACCAACAAACTATATGCCTGCCAACATACACCAGCATCATTTGCTGATGCTGATGCAGATGCAACGTCACACTCATGAGCGTGTCACAAGTCTGCCATGAGCTTGTCACTAGTCAGTCATTAGGCTGCCTGTTGGTTTGACCAAAGCTTACCAGGCATGATCCTGTTGCAGCTATGATGGCACAGTCAGGAATTCTGTGGGAGACGTCATTCAGTTCCTGTATGGGGAAGATGGTATGGATGGCGCCGCCATTGAGTCCCAGACCATGGAGCACTTGCGCTGGGACCGGAAGAAGCTGGAGGTATGCTCACCCTCCCTGTGTCAACCCCAGACTATACGCTGTCTGCCTTCAGCCTCTCTCCACTGGCTCATGCAATCTGATTCATGCTGCTTTGCATGACTTTATTTTGCCATTGTTGTGTCCCTCTTTGGCGCACATGTTGTCTTTATCCAACCCAGCTTGGAATGCAAACTTGTCATAACACCTTACATGGACAGCTGCACATCAGACTGTCAGGTCGATGTCAGCTCAGACGTTGTTGTGCACAGTATGCCTTCAGTGCGCTAAGGAAGCAAACAATACAATGTGTTGCAGGCCAAGTTTGGCTACCGTCTGGATGATCCCAAGTGGGCTCCTGACTGGCTGCCCAATGAGCAGCTGGAAATGCTACACAGCGACATTGATGCACGACAGATCATTGATGGAGAATTTGAGCAAATCACAAAGGATCTCGGGGTGAGTATCACTGGGTTGTGTGCCTGCCTGATCAGATTGCGCCCTGCCCGATCATTGCTCATCACTGTTCACCAACACCAAGATCTTCCTGCTAAGCATATGGTGCGCGTGTGTGCCTTACTAGATGTCTGTGCTGAATGCCAAAGTCAACATGTACATTTTGCTGCAGGTGTTGAGGCGTGAGATCATCAAGAGTGGTGAGCACAACATTCAGCAGCCTGTCAATCTCAAGCGCCTGCTGTGGAACGCTCAGCGTGTCTTTGACAAAGAGCAAGGTGGCAAGGCCCAATCAAGTAAGGCCGCTTGTGATGCTGCCTTGGTCTAGCTGCATCAAATCTGCCGGTGAACTCCAATGCCTGCTTTGCACACCTGCTATAATGGTGTGACTTTTTGCTGCTGACTGAAACCAAAATCTGTATCTACAAGCCCTCACCCGCTTGCAGTGTGAACGTGATAACAAAGCATTCATATCTTTGAACTCGCATTACTGTGCAGGCTTGAGTCCAGTGGAAGTCATCAAGCGTGTGAACGAGCTGACTCAGAAGTTGAGAGTGGTGGAGGGGCTAGACGAGCTGAGCAAGGAATCTCAGCACAATGCCACCCTCATGTTCTTCAGCCTGCTGCGCTGCATGCTGGCCTCCCGCCGAGTCCTTGAGGAGCACAAGCTCACCGACAGATCCTTCAACTGGTTGCTGGGAGAAGTAGAAACCCGTTTCAACCAGGTCAGTGCCCCCCACTGGTCACCACTTGACTGTTCGACACCTAATCAATGATGCAAGCAGTCTGTTTTACTCCTTGATGCAGACACTCTAGGAATCTCACTGCTGTTACTGCCTGCTGCTCTCAATCAATTGATAAATGAAATTTTCTGTCTTTAGGACTCATCAGGGGTTTCAACAGTCAATAACTGCTCTATCAGCATGCACAGCTGCTCTTTATCATGAGCAAAAATATCTCCACAATGTAGAAACTATCCCCAGACGACTTTCTGAGTTTAGATTTCCAGTTCAGGGATGACGTTTCCGACTTAAACTAGATGTTTTGGGATTGAAACGGCCTGATCCGTCCACAAGTCTGCATATGGTTCTGGTTGACATGTGTGCAGGCTCAAGCCTATCCTGGTGAGATGATCGGCACAGTAGCTGCCCAGTCCATTGGGGAGCCCACCACCCAGATGACCCTCAACACCTTCCACTTTGCTGGTGTCTCAGCCAAGAACGTCACACTCGGTGTGCCTCGCCTGACGGAGATCATCAACATCGCCAAGAACATCAAGACGCCTTCCCTGGAGGTGCATCTGCATGTGCAAAGGGAGGATGGCACCTGGGGTGCCTGCAAGGACAGAGAGCAGGCCAAGGCAGTCCAGTGCCAGCTGGAGTACACCACCCTGCGAAGGGTGACAGAGGCTACAGAGATCCACTATGATCCTGATCCTCAGGTGCCATGCTGTACATGAACTGCTGCTTGGCGCGTGGGCAGCTGCACCCACACCTGCGTTTGCGCTGCCATTCATGTTGAGAGCGGCATTCTGCAGCTTTGCTGTTTTTGCTAGGACTCCTTCATTGTGTCCACATTCAACTGCTGAAAACAGCAACACAGCAGGATTTCTATGCCTGACCACAAGAGCTGATCCCCCCTGCACGACCTGTAAAGCCAGCGTGATTGATGTACCCTGAAGTTTGCTGCAACACTTTGACTGCTGCGTGACCAGCTCCAACCTGCATGACTAAACGTTCAACTTCGATTTAGATTCTCGGCACTGTTGCTGAGCAGCGGCGCTGATTGTGAATGTGCACAGGACACTGTGATTGAGGAGGACAAGGAGTTTGTGACCCAGTACTTTGACATGCCTGACACAGACTTTGCCGACATGGAGCGCATGTCACCATGGCTGCTGCGCATTGAGCTGAACAGAGAGATGCTGACAGACAAGGGCCTCAACATGAGCCGCATTGCGGACACCATCACCTCAGAGTTTGGTGATGAGATGTCTGTCATCTTCACAGATGACAATGCGCCCAAGCATATTCTGCGGGTCAGTTCTGCTTGTTCATGGCTCTGGCATTGCAACTCATCTGCATATGTGCAGGATGTTGCACAGGCGTCAACCCTGTAGCACAGTCTGCAAGTCAATAATTCAATCTAAAGGGTTTGTGCTGTGACATTTGGGCAAAGGCGCTGACTGCTGTGTGTTTTCTTATGTAGTGCTGCAAACAATATTGTGATTGCAGATTCGAATGCTGGGAGAGGAAGGGGGCAAAGATGCAACTGGGCAACATGAGCATGGTGATGATGTCTTCCTCAAGAAGATTGAGTCACACTTGCTCACCCAGGTAACGTATCCAATCACAATGGCATAATTGTTGACATGCACACCTGCTCGTAAACTTGACGTTTGGCTGTTACTGACATCTCAGGTGTGCTTCAGCAACAAATGGACAATGACAAAGAGCATTGTGAAGCAAGATGTGTCGGACATTTCCTGGAAGCTCTGATACTGTAGCTATGGGGCAATATCTTTGGTGTGTGGCATGACGTAGGTAAAGCTGCAAGGCATTCCTGGGATCCGCAAGGTGTTCATGCGTGAGCTGAAGACCACCCACCTGGACCAGGAGGGCATCTACCAGAATGAGAACCAGTGGGTCCTGGATACTGAAGGCGTCAACCTGTTGGATGTGAGTGCGTCATTGTTGACACCATGTGCTAGATCCCTCTTCAAACCATACTTGGTGTTTTGCTGCATATGTCTTGAGCCGTGCATCATGCTTTGTTGTTTGCTGCATGTGTCTTGAGCCGTGCATCAGGCAGCAGATCATTTGGACTGCTTAGGTCAAGCAGCCAGAGCAAATGCCTCTGTGCATATCAAAGAAGATGAATTTCCAGCTGTGGGTCATCTGCTTTGTGCTTGACATACAGCGTGGTGGCTGCAGGTGATGTGCATGCCTGGGATTGACTACACCAGGACCACCAGCAACCACATCATTGAGACCATTGATGTCCTGGGCATTGAAGCTGCCAGGAATGCACTGCTGAAAGAGCTGCGTGGTGTGATTGAGTTTGACGGGTCCTATGTGAACTACCGGCATCTGGCTATTCTGTGCGACAGTATGACAAGGGGGGGGCACTTCATGGCTATCACTCGCCATGGTATCAACCGGACCGAGAATGGGCCTCTGCAGCAGTGCTCTTTTGAGGAGACAGTTGACATCCTATACAGGTACAGATCCAGCCCTAGCTGCAGATCCTGGCAAGGCTGCAGGTCTTGTGTTTGCAGTGATAGCTGTGTCAGCAACCAATGTGTGATGTGACGCATGACATGCTGCTGGGTGCATTCATAAGTTGAGCATCACGTTAGATTGGCACATATACTGAAATGCCTTATGTACCTGCAGAGCTTCCATGTATGCTGAGAAGGATCGCATGAAGGGTGTGAGCGAAAACATCATTTTGGGGCAGCTGGTGCCCATGGGAACAGGCAGCTTCGATCTCATGCTTGATGACACGAAGCTGCAGGATGCCATTGAGGTATTGCAACCCCTTGCTTCACCATGTTGGGCTAAGCAATCTCACGCAGCATTGGCAGCTGACACAGCTTGCTTTGTACACAGCAGCACTTGTTTCTGTGCTGACCGCTGAAGCCTGTTGCACCATCTGATGTTGCGTCGTCTGAAGTCTGCTGAAGTTCTTTTGGCTTTCCAGAATGACTTGGGACTGCTTGAGGAGAACATGATTGGTGGACGCACACCCGGCCACGGGACCCCTGGTCGCTCCCCCTTCGGCTTTGGCACTCCAGGGCGGCGGGATCCTGAGATGTACAACTCCCCCTTCCGATCCCCCCTGGCAGGCCTCAGCTTTGGGGGCTTCAGTCCAATGCAGACCAGCGGTTTCTCTCCCACCAGATCCCCTGGAGGGTTGGGCGGCACTGGTTACAGCCCCACCTCCCCAGGTCAGTTTGCGCATCCTGTCTGTCTTGATGTTGTTGGTCGTGTTGCTGCACAGCCTGCGAGCTGTATTCTGCTTGAGCTGGCTCTGGCCTGTGGTCATCAGTCCATCGTGAGGAGCGTCTACATTGCTTCTGCATTTAGTAAGGCAAATTCTGCATGAGTTGCTTTTCATACATCAGTTCCCTAATTGGCTGTACATATTTCCCTATACACCTGGAGCCCAAAGGTGCTGGAATCAGTGCTACATATGATGGCGACCCTGCTTATGATCATTTGTTGCACAGTTGTGGCTGTGTGTGTCTATTGTATATATGAACGTACCTGACAGGCATGCTCTTGTGTGCTTGCAGGATACTCGCCAACATCTCCAGGTGAGCCCAGCAGAGCTGCTCATGTCACCTGTGTCTGTGGTTTCTGCATGCATGAATTCATTCCACGCAAGCACTGTTTGGAACATTGGTGCTGGTCACACTTGTGATGCTCATGCGTTGTTGGCAGGCTTGTGACATTGACACATTGAAAGGTCGTCTTGACTGTGGTAGCGCTGCTGCTGCTCGCCAAATGACTGAGCAGAACTGCACAAATGCATCATGTGCCCATACAGTGGTGGCAGATTTCATGTGCACTGCACTGCTGATGGTCGTGAATATGTGAGTTGTGTCTAGTGTTGCAACGCTGTCAGCCTTTACTTTGTTCAACAGCAAGCTTGGTAGCAATGGCTGATTGCTTGTGCAAGAGTGTGTACGTGTAACTGTCAGCCTACACCTTGTTCATCAGCAAATACGTGTGGTTATGTGACAGCTATCAATCATTGTGTGTTCATGCAGGTTACTCTCCCACCAGCCCTGGTTATTCACCGACCTCCCCAGGTGAGGCAGCAACCTGCTGCAGTTGTGCTTGCACAAAGATCTTGCAAGCATATGTGAACACAGCATAGGCCTCTTCTGGTATAGTGCAGCGGTGCCTTGCGTCTGGGCCACCTGACTTTGTCATCTGCTCGAATGCCACTGTTCCTTTGCTGCACAGACATGTTTATTAGTGCAGCCCTTGAGCTTGCTCAGTTGTGCACCATGCTTCCCGACAGCAAGATGTAGCAGTGATTGGGGCATTGCACAGCTGCATTGGGAGGCTACATACAAATGCAATGGCAGCTGACAATATGTGTGTTGCCCTGCAGCTTACTCTCCCACCAGCCCAGGTAATTGGCTCTGCATTTTAGCGATGATGCAAGGAATTGTCCTGTGATACCTTGTTGTTGGTCAAATGCTGTGCCTGGCACATCAGTGGTGTTGATGTCCGGTCTGCACCACTTGGAACGTGCATGTGCTTGCATATTTGCAGCTTGTAAACTTGCCATTGCATGATCATACTGACAACACTTGACAGTGCCTGCTACACACAGCGTTTATGGCTGCCTGTACTTCTTGCCCTGATATGTGATGGGACACACAGTTGTGTCAAGGTATGGCAGTCTGTGTATGTGCTCTATGTCAGTACCTGTCTGTCCCAAACTGCGCCTGCATGCCTTTTGCTGACATGTTTGCTGAAATATTTGCGGTGTGTCTGAAGCTTACTCGCCAACAAGCCCCGCCTACAGCCCGACCAGTCCAGGTGATTGGTTCTGCTTGGTTACCACTTCTTGTATCATTGGTCTGTGATTGACTTTTTCTGTGCATCATGCTAATGTTGCAGCCTACACTGTGTTCACTTATCTTTACTTTGCTTGTGTCCGTCTTGTTGTACATCTGCTGCATGTAATAGCTTGCCTGCATGCCATCCCAGTTCATTTGCCCACAACATTGCTGTCTTCACACCTGATGAGAGTATCACAGCACCGCAGCTGAAAGTGTTAATCCTCTACTGCATATCACCTTAATCAGCACTAATTTTGCTCATGTGACCCACTCAGCTGAAATGCTGTTGCTGACAATCTGGTTGTGTTGGTGTAGCTTATTCGCCCACAAGTCCCTCCTACAGTCCGACTTCCCCAGGTGAGTCCAAGCAGTTGCTTGCCATGCTGCACATCATCATCTGTGATGCTCGAGTTGTTGCATAATCCTGCTGGCTCACTTGTGCTTCAAGCTGTTTGTCAGAAGTACCCTCACGCATGCTTGTCTGAGTCCCACACAGCATAATCCCTGAAAGTCCATTCCCTTGCAACAGCGCTGGTCTCGTGATGAATCAAACTGCAAAGCCAGCTATCTGCAACACCTATGCACCTTGACAATGCTTTGGGAATATTCAACTGCCACTGGCTTAGCAGCTTACACCATTGGCAATAATGACTGATGCATGCAACATGGTTGGATGCATGCATCCAACATTCACGTATACCTCAGGCGCCATAGGTTGCTGACAGCCTGTACTTGCTTGCAGCTTATTCACCGACTAGTCCCTCCTACAGTCCGACTTCACCAGGTGAGCCATTACTGCTTGACTCAGCTCCCTGTCCTTGCACGTGTCTCCTCATGTCAAAAGTAGTAAAGAAACGTGATGCCTTGTAACGGTGTTGTGCATTCCAATCTGTGTGATGTGTATCCAATGAGCAAGAGACATGGTCAGGGTCGATATACCGCTGCACAGCTATAGACTTGTGGTGTTAATGTGCAACTCAGATGGTGCTTTTCAACTCAGACAGCATATCTGCCAGACAGCACATCTTGCATGTACACTGATGTAAACAATTATGCTGACAATCTATGTGTTGTGCTGAAGCGTATTCGCCAACAAGCCCCTCCTACAGCCCTACTAGTCCAGGTAATTGGTTTTGCCTTACAAGCATGTCTGCACTGCTTGCAGCCTCTGTCACAGTCATGCCTGTTTCACTCATTGACCACGTCACACATCAGGCAAGAATCAGCCACACTTGCATGCAAACTGCTTGTGGGTGCATGACCATGGAGTCACACATCATCATGCAACTCCATGACCATCCTCTCACAGACAGTTTGCTTGTGATTGTGGCTTTTTCTTGCCTGCCCATCTGACCTACTTGGCAGCTCAATTGCCTGATGCAGACAAGCTTTGTGCAGCTGCCCAATTTCTTCACATGTTGACAGCTGCATGCCTGCTGCTGACAACTTGGTTGTTTTTCTGCAGCTTATTCGCCCACTAGTCCCTCATACAGTCCGACTTCTCCAGGTGCGTCAATTTGTTGTGCAGGACCTGCTCACTATCTGTTGTGTTGTCTTGTCGCGCATGCTTCACTGCTGTTGCTGGTTGTCACGATACTTCATGCACATCTGTCATGACCCATACGCAGCATGCATTCTCAAAGCAGATCCTGGTGTGACAGTATCAGTCTAGCCGTGAACCAGGTTGCAACCCCACCCATACGTCATGCCAATGCTTCAAGGCTATTGCGCATTTACCTGCCTGGCACATCCAGCATCTTACGGCTTGTCTGTCTGCTTGCAGCTTATTCACCCACTAGTCCCTCCTACAGTCCGACTTCTCCAGGTGAGCCATTGCTGTGTGATTCAGCCCTGCACGTCTTTGAAAATGTGCGCCCTTGCAGGGGCTGCTTTCATTCCCTGTTTGTGCTTACGTTTCACATTTCAGTTTCTTGGAAGTTCAGTTTCTTTCATTTTCTAAAGGCATGATGTGTAATGATGTTCACGCTCTTTCCATTTGTTTTGAGTGTTCGTGCACTGTACAATAGATGTCATGAGTGCTTAATGATGGCTACACCGCACAGCTCAAATGTTTTAATGGATGATAAAGGTTAACATATATAGTGTAGCACATCTGCAGGTCTGACAGCAAGCCACGCTTGTGTGATGCTTTACACGATCTTGCTGACACCTTTTATGTTGTCTTGTAGCTTATTCACCAACAAGCCCCTCCTACAGTCCGACCAGTCCAGGTGATCAATTCTACGCATCAGCATGCTCAACTGGTGGCAGCCTCTGTCACAGTCATGCCTGCAATTTTGGGTCATTCACATCGTTGACACACTTCGTTCTGCATTCATCGCGCCAACCGCAGGCTGCTTGCAGATGTGCAGGCAAGACTACAAAGCAAATAGGCTGCTTGCATGTCTGCTTTGAGTCTTGCCTGTACATCTGCTGCACCTGACTGGAAGCCCCATGCAAATCCTGTGCAGCTGCTCACAATTTTGTCTGTCTAACACCTGATGCAGTATTTCACTGCATCATATCTCATGACTGCGAGGCTTTGATGTATGTCAGCTAGCCAAGCACTTGCTGTTATATCTGTCTGTCTGGTGCTGACAGTCTGTTTGTGTTTGTGCAGCTTATTCACCCACAAGTCCCTCCTACAGTCCGACTTCCCCAGGTGCGTCAGTTTGCTTTTGTCAGTTGTTGTGCTGCTATCACTAGCTGCAACGCCCGTCTTGATGTGTACTGTGTCGCCAATTCAATTCCATCCAGTGTTGGTGGCGCATAAGATTACCATGCATCAGTTACTCAGGTTCATACACAGCACATATACCCTCACTCACAGCCTGATGTCAGGACATTGGCTGCATTAAAGCAATGTACCAAATCACACCCCCAGCAATGCAATACACTGCAGTTCCTAGGCCCCGGCATGCTCACTGACTGATCAGCTTCTACTGCGTGCAGCAGTTGCCAATGTGGTGTATAGCCTTGTGTAAGATCACTCAACGGCTTGTCTGTCTGCTTGCAGCTTATTCACCCACTAGTCCCTCCTACTCACCTACCAGCCCCGCCTATTCACCCACTAGCCCGGCCTACTCACCAACCTCACCTGGTGAGTTGTCCTTCGTACTTGCCAATGCAGACAGCATATGCACTACCTGCAATCAAAACTTCTTTCTGTCAGTGACACAGCTTATGCCACACATTCTTGTGCTTGTCTGCAAAGCATGTATGAGTGGCGCACTGTATCCTGTGCTTGGCGTCCTAAATCAAAGCACATCTATGCAGTCACACCTGTCCACGCCA
>JAABUK010007026.1_pt1 | contig 16443 bp, 15 predicted proteins | sample 5559141 | NCBI WGS metagenome assembly JAABUK01 (sample SAMN10711869, study PRJNA513367) | rock metagenome | isolation source: Antarctica rocks | place: Antarctica: Victoria Land, Pudding Butte nord | collected 2016-01-03
TCGTTCCCAGAGTTCATCCGGGATACGCCAGTCCCGGCGCACCGGAGGTCTGGCATCAACGCTGGCATTTGCGGATTTCTCGCTCATACAAACAGTTTACCATAGCCTATTAGGATAGGCTCTAAGGGATATAAAATTGATGCCCTTGCGAGTTGCTGTAGCTGACCAGCGCCCGCATTCTTCCCCAACAATTCTAAAAGCCATTCTAAATCAGAATCCGATATACTGCCTTCCTTCTTGATTTTTCCTCCGATTAGTTCAATTCTTAGAGTATCGGAAGCTCGCATAACGCCCATACTTTCATGTATTTGAGCTACATGGTACTGGGTTTGGAGTGTCTCACGGTTTTCTAGCCATCTTCGGCCTACAGGGTAAAGAACGATGGCGAGGATGAGCATGGCTGAAATCAAGAGCGCAAGACCGATGGTTTGTTGTTTGGTGAGTTTCATAGGACGCCTCTTAGAATGCCGTGCAAGCCATGCCCCCGGATTGAAATCCGGGGGCAATGACTCTAAATGGGGCTAAATGTGGCGGCGAAGTTCTTGGGGGGCTGGCCCATCTGCCCGGTGCCCGCCGCGACCCCGCCGCCGCCAAATGTGCCGTTCATGTTCTGGTCTGTGTTCGGGTTCGGAGCCGCAAAGCCGGGGGAGACACGCTCCGGGCGCAGCCATTTGACGTGCCCGTCTTCCAGCGCAAAGTTCGCCCCGCCCGCATGAATGCCCTGCGTTTGGTCCCCGTACCCGCCGCCGTTTGCGCCGTCATTCAGAGCAGGCTGGCCCATGATGCCGGTAACCCAGTGGGCGTTTTCGCCGCTGTAGTCAATAAAGCCTGCGCCGCCGTCGTTGCCATGCCCCCCGGCGGAGTTGCCCTCCAGCGGATCGCGGGGGTCGGCGGAGATGCCGTAGGCTTCGCTCAGGAGAACGGTGTTTGCGGGAGCCACCGAAGCCACCAGAGCGCCGTTCGGCTGATGGCCGTCGAGGTTGCTGTTGAAGCAGTACGAGACAGCAGGAGCGCGGGTCGGGTCGTCCGGGCAGCGGAACACTGCCCCGCTTTTGACATAAGGGTACACTTCGCCCGCCCAGCCGCGCCCTTGATAGCCCCAGGGGTCCACATAATTCCCCTGCGGGTACCGCTCTTCATTATCCTGCGTGTACTGGATCAGCGCCAGCCCAAGCTGCTTCATGTTGGATTGACACGACGCCCGGCGGGCATTCTCCCGCGCCTTCAGGAAAATCGGCAATAAAATCGCCGCCAGAATGGCGATGATAGAGATTACGACGAGCAGCTCAATGAGCGTGAAGCCTTTTTGTTTGACCATTTTTATTTCCTATGCTTTCCTGTGCTTTGTTGTTCGGGTCGGGGCGGTAAACGCCCCGTCTATTTTGAGCGTCCTTCGGACGAAGGGCGGAGAGAAGATGTCGGTATCTTGTCCTCGTCCGAAGGACGTTTCCCAGACGGGGCGTTTACCGCCCCAGATGCCTGTGCTGTCCTAACTGATAGGCGCTTTCCGTGCCAGAACGTCTTGCGCGAACTCACGAACATCCGCATTGGGAGATGCCAGAAGCGTCTGAATTTGTGCTAATGAAGCACTTGTATTCAAGCCCTTTAAGACCAGGCATGCTCCCGTTGGCACACTCTCCATTTTTACCAAATGGCCCTCCACAACAACAGGCTTATATGTTTTCCAAAAACTGATCTCATTTGTAGCGAAGGCAAGTACCTGACCACGGCGCGACACGGGCAAACGAGTGGAACCGGCGAACTCAAACACACGGGCTACTCTTACAAGTTTAGCGCCTTGGAGGTAGGCGTTTGGATTTTTTCGATACGCCACAGATAGCAGCCAATCTACGTCTGATACAGTCAGCGGGGCGGTCCGAACCTTGTCAAGAAGGGTGTTGATTCTCGTATATTCACTTTCTGTCATCGTTCCTGCTGTTACAAGATACGGCACAGCAGGCGGGGCATTGTTTGCGCTCTTATGACCACACCCGGAGGTCAGACACAGCAAAACCGCTCCCAGCACAAGCGGGATGAGAAGAAAAGGGCGCACAGTTCGCATTTTAAACTCCTGACTGACACAATCGGTAATAAGTAAGAACGCGGAGCCGTGTGAAAAGGGTTCGGTTTGTGAAAAAAGATTTTTCTTGGCTTTGCCCTGTATAATAAGTCCATGAAGTTTTTACTTGCCGCCGCGCTGCTGCTCGGCATTCTGGGAACCGTTCGTGCCGACGCGCCGATGCCGATGGAGACGCGCATCAATAAATTGCTGGGGCAGATGACGCAGGCGGAGAAGCTGAGTCTGCTGGCACTGGACAGCGCTAATGACCCGCTGAAGCTGAACACGCCCGCCATTCCCCGGCTTGGCATCCCGCCCCTGCGGACGATTGATGCCCCGCAGGGGCTGCGCGATGGCCCGGCGACGGCGTTTCCAATGGAAGTGGTCATGGCGTCGTCGTGGGACACGGGCTTGATTAAAGAAATCGGCGCGGCGATAGGCGAAGAGGCGCGGGCGAAGAACCGGCAGATTGTCTATGGCCCCTGCCTGAACCTGCATCGGACGCCGCAAAACGGGCGGTTTTTTGAGTGTTTCAGCGAAGACCCGTACCTGACCGCCCGGCTTGGCGTGGCCTATATCGAGGGAATGCAGGGCGTCGGGGTGGCCGCCTGCCCGAAGCATTTTGTGGGCAACGATCAGGAAACCGGGCGGCACACGATTGATGTGGAGATCGCCGAGCGGCCCCTGCATGAGCTGTATCTGACGCCGTTCGAGGCGGCGCTGCGCGAGGCGCACGCCTGGTCGCTGATGAACGCGCTGAACCATATCAACGGCGTTTATCTCTCCGAGAACCGGCCCCTGCTGACCGATTTGCTGCGGGCGCAGTGGGGGTGGGACGGGCTGATTGTCGGGGATTGGAGTTCGCAGCACGACACCGTGGCCGACATCTGGGGCGGCGTCGATCTCGAAATGCCGAACCCGAATGTCTACAGCCCCGCCGCGCTGACGGCGGCATTGACGACAAATAAGATTACACAGGCGCAGATTGACGGGCGGGTGCTGCGTATCCTGCGCGTTCTGGCCCGGACGGGGCAGTTGGACCATCCCCCTACCCCGCCCGCATCGGTCATGGGCAGCCCGGCCCACCGGGCGCTGGCCCTGAAAGCCGCCCGCGAAGGCGTCACGCTCCTGCAAAACACCAGAGCCATCCTGCCGCTGAATGCAAAAAAACTCAAGACGCTGGCGGTGATTGGCCCGAACGCCGCCGACACGCCGCTCGGCGGACGGTGGAGCGCGGACATTCCAACGTTCTACACCGTGTCTATCTTGGACGGCCTTAAAAAAGCAGCGGGCGCGGGCGTCGCCGTCACCTACGCGCAGGGCTGCCCGCGTACTGCACCGGGCACGCCTGCCGCGCTCGCTGAGGCCGTGGCGCTGGCTGCAAAATCTGATGCCGCCGTGGTGGTGGTCGGCACGGACAACACGTATGAAGGCGAGGAAATGGACCCGCCCACCCTGCACCTGCCGGGCGATCAGGAGGCGCTGATTGCGGCGGTCGCCAAAGCCAATCCGAATACGATTGTCGTGCTGAATGCCGGGACGCCGCTTTTGGTGAGTGCCTGGCTCCCGAACGTGCGCGGCGTTGTCAATGCCTGGTACGCCGGGCAGGAGACCGGCACGGCGGTCGGCGAAATCGTGTTCGGCCAAACAAACCCATCGGGCAAGCTGGCCGACACGCTGGCGGTGCGGCGCGAGGACTACTCGGACTGGGGCAATTACCCCGGCGACGGCACGACGGTTCGCTATACCGAGGGCGTTCTGATGGGCTACCGGCACTTTGACGCCGCCCGCATCACGCCGCAGTTCCCTTTCGGCTTCGGGCTGTCCTACACGACATTTGCGTACAGCGGCCTGCAAGTGCCGAAAATAATCAGCGGGGGCCGGGCGGCAACGGTCAGGGTCACGATTCAGAACACCGGGCAGCGGGCCGGGGACGAAATCGCGCAGTTGTACCTGCGTCCACTTTCTCCCGCGTCCGGCGAGCCAGGACGTCAGCTTAAAGGCTTCGCACGCGTCTCGCTCCTGCCGGGTCAGAAAAAAGCCATAGCGTTTTCGCTGGACGTCCGTGCGTTTCAGTACTGGGACACGGCCCGGCACGCCTGGCGCACCGCACCGGGCCGCTACGCCGTGGAAGTCGGCGCATCATCGCGTGATTTTCGTGGGTCGGATGTGGTAACGGTCAGGTAGGGACGGGGAGGCCTCTCCTACCCCAGCCCTACCTGCGCTGCGCCGACGATGCGATGCGAGTCGCGGGCCTGCACGAAGACAACCACGTGCAGATGCCCGCGCTGCCAGGAGGGGTCCAAAGAGACGGTCGGCGCGGCGGTGTACCCGCCGTCTTTGACCGTTCCCAGCAGGCTCAGGCGGCGCACGACCGCACCGTGGTCCAGCCGCCGCCCCTGGTTTTCTCCGCCACGCACCTGCGAACTCAGCCCATCTTCCGTCACGGCCAGCAGAACGTCCACCGGGCCGCGCCCCGCCGTCGCGGGCAGGTGGCTCACCGACACTGAGAGCGTCCGCCCCGAGGCGGTCAGCCCGACGGTGGCCTTTGGCGCACGGGCCGCCTGCGCGACCGCCTCGCGGTCTTCGGAGGCGCTGCCGCCGTCGTGGATTTCATGGCCGTCCACCACCACCTGCGGCGTCCCCGCCCGTGCGTTCAGGGCATTCGCGTACGTCTCCTGCCGCTCACTGAACTTGTGCTGGGAAAACTGGTCCCGCCAGCCGCCGCCGTCCCAGTAGTCGACGTGTTCCCCAAGCGCAATCACCGGGACGCCCGCCAGCGACGCGGCGCGGGCATAGCGCGACAGCAGGGCATCGGCGGGCGGGCACGACGAGCAGCCTTCGGAGGTGAACAGTTCCACCACCACCGGCCCGTCGGCGTGCGCGGGCGTCGTCGGGAGCATCAGTACCCCCACCGCCAGCGCAGCGGCGAGGGTCGGCACGGCAAATTTCAATGTATTAAGTTTCATGGGTTGCTTCTCCAAACGGTCTCAGTTGACTGTGTTTCTGCCCGTCTTTACAGAAGGGCGGCGGGAGAAGTTCCCTGTGTCACAGGCTGTGACACAAGTGTGACACAAGGAATTACAGCGGCACGTCTTCACCGGGAAGCGGTTTATAAGGAGTGGACACGCGGCCCATTTTGTAGGCGGTCGGCTTGGGATTGGAAGATAGGCGCATCCGGTTGTCACCGCGAATGAGGCCCTGGCCTGCGCCCGCCTCCGTCAGCTCTTTCCGCAGGTCCCAGTACAGCGGCAAAGATTTGGGGCCGTCTGCTAGGAACTTCTGCCAGACCAGCGGGTCTACAGGAATGTCTACATTGCGATCACGATAATCGCTGGCAGCGACCGCCCAGCAAAACAATACTAGAGGCTTGTTTTGGTCCATTCCCCTGCGCTTGTTGTATTTGGGATAATGCACCTCAAAACGGGCATTGCCTTCGTGCATGCGATACACCTGCGCTACAGTCTGTGTATAGGGGTGTGGCAGGTGAGCCTCCGCCGCCGCGTTAAACTGCCCTCCAATACTGCCCCAGTTGAGCAGGCAGTTCATGTTCATCTCGGAGAAGTCCTGCGCGTGCGCGAAGTGAGCCGCCGTGAACCCGGTCACGACATTGGTGACAACCAGCACGGCCAGAGCGGCCAGAATAATGTGCGGCGGGAGTGTGAGCTTCATGTCGTCCTCCAGGTGATGCCAGGTTGGGGTGAGTGAGAGGGGAAACGGGATGAGAAAGAGGATGTGGGCCGGCCGGGACTCGAACCCGGAACCACCTCATTAAAAGTAAGATGCTCTACCATTGAGCTACCAACCCACAGACGCGCCCCGCGAGGCGGGGAACAGAAATAAGTATAGCACACCGAACACTTGTTTTGCAAGTGTTCAGCGTGTTTTTTCAGAGAAAAAGACGAGAAAATGCGGAAGTCACAGCAAATCGTGACGGCCTTGCGCTTTGAGTTCGTCCACGATTTTTTTGACGTCCTCCGAGCGCGATTTTGGGCAAATCAAGGTCGCATCGGGCGTGTCAATGACAATGATGTCGTCCAGGCCAATCGTGGCAATCAGGCGCTTAGGGCTGTAAATCAGAGACCCCGTCGTGTCCACGCCGACATGATGGCCGATGACCGTGTTTTCGATCTCATGGCCCTCTTTTGCCAGCACTTCAGCCAGCCGCTGCCACGAGCCGACGTCGTTCCAGCCGATATCAGCGGGGATGACGGCCACTTTGTCCGCCTTTTCGGCGATGCCGTAGTCCACTGAGATTTTGTCCAGCGTCGGGAAAATCTCGTCCATCAGCCCTTCAAACCCGTCCGTGCCATAGGCGTCGGTCAGCCGGGCGAACGTCACTTCCATCTGCGGCAGGTGGGTTTTGTAGAGCGTGCGGAGCGTGCCGACCGAGGCGATAAACATTCCGGCGTTCCAAAAGTACCCGCCGTCTGCCAGATACTGCTCGGCGACTTCCCGTGCAGGCTTCTCTTTGAATTGCTGGACGGCATAAACGGGCACGCCCGCCTCGGTCGCCTCGCGCACAGTCTCGCCGCTTTGAATATAGCCAAAGCCGGTGTCCGGGCCGGTGGGGGGGATGCCCAGGGTCACCAGCCAGCCTTCGGCGGCGACTTCGGCGGCAGACTGCAAAATGGCCCGGAAATGGGCATCGTTCGGGATGACATGGTCGGCGGGCAGGGTCGCCATGACCGCGTCCAGCCCCAGCGTCTTTTCCAGCAGCGCGGCCATCAGGCCAATGGCCGGGGCCGAGTCGCGTCCCACCGGCTCGCCGACGATGTTTTGCGCGGGAACACCCTCCAATTGGGCACGAACAGCTCCGGCATGGCGGGCGTTGGTGATGACATACAGCCGCTCCGGCGGGACGAGGCCGCGCACGCGGTCGGTGGTTTCCTGAAGCATGGTGCGCTCGGAAACAATGTCTAAAAACTGCTTGGGGGTTTCCTGCCGGGAGCGCGGCCACAGGCGCGTCCCGCCGCCCCCGGCAGGGATGACAACGGCGATGTTTGGGTCTGGCACAGGGAGTTCTCGCTTTGGGATTATGATACTGTCACGCTCAGTGTACCAAATCGGCGGGCGGGTGTCAATCAGGAGACCCCCGCCAGAGTAGCAACCTCTCCCCCCGCCCTCTCCTTCAGAGAGGGAGCCGGATTGCGGACAGGAGAAGAAGGCAGGGACAAGCCAATGCCCCTACGAATTTGTCTGGCTCTTATTCCGGCTCCCTCTCTGGAGGAGAAGGCGGGGGGAGAGGTCAAAAACCCCGCGAACCCTTTTGCCCCCGCCGTCCGTTTCCATCAAATATGCGCTACAATTTTCCTATGCGACACATCCGACGCCACACGCTTCTCTGGCCGCTGCTCCTGCTCGGCGTCGCCGGACACACTAGGGCACAGACTCTTCCTGCCGTCAAAGCCCCCACGCCGCTGACGCTTGCCCTCGCCCTTACCAAGCTGCCGCCGCCAGCCAAAGGCGTTCTGCTGACCGTCGGCGTGGACAAAGTCACCCTGCCGGAAGGCACACTGCCGCCGCCCGCCGATGCCTCGCCGACCGTGCTGGCAAACACCTTCGGCGACATCACGCAGGGCTTCGGCAGCGTCACCGCGATTGCCCCGGCCACCCGCGTTCTACTCAACGACAATCCCGCCGCGCCCGATTTGTTGGGGAGTGTTGGGGTGTTTGAGAGCTTCAAGATGCTGGCAGCGAGTTTGGACGACGTGCAGTGGAAGATGCTCACCTCCAAAGGGGGGCTGGGGCTGCTAGAGCTGACCGACGATATGCAAAAGCTGCTGTTTCACAGCCTGTTTCCTGATAACGTGCTTTGGGTCGCCTCGCAGGACCCGGCGCAGGAAAAGCGGCCCAAAGAGCAGCGCACGGATACGCGCAATGTGTCCGACCAGATTGACGGCGTGCGTGTGCGGCTGGGGCAAACCGCGCATATTTTTATCAACGACAAAAAAGGCGAGACCATCTTCTTTTGGGGGCCTCCTGCGGACACGCCCCGGCTTTGCGCCTGGCGTCCGCCGCAGGATTCCGCATCGGCTCAGAACAACGTTTACGGCTCGCTCATGCAGGCGGCAGTGGGTAACACGCCCAAGTCGAGCGGTTTGTCACTGACCAGCGCCAGGTTCCAGCAGTCTGTTTCGCTGACCGGGGTGAAAACTGTAGAAGAATTGACTGCGCGAATTGCCGCCAAGACGCACACGGAGCTATACGCCGACCCACATTATGCGTCGCTCCTGCTGACCGTCATTGGTCCCACGCACGAAGCCCCGGCGGCAGACTTGCTGAGGGCGCTGGCGCTGACTGTCGCTGGGACCTACCGGCAGGTCGGTCCCGCGTTCGTGCTGACGGACGATCTGGAAGGCGTCGGAACGCGCCGAAAAAGGCTGAAAAACTGGCAGGAGGATGCACACAATGCCAAAAACAAGCTGAATGATCAGGCGGGCGCGGTGCTGTTGAAACGCCGCGCTCCGCAGGCGCATTTGCTGTCCGGGTTTGGCGACCCGCAGGCAATGACGCTACAGCAAATGGCGGGCTTCAAAGATGATGGGTCGATGCCCGGTATTCCCGGCGGAGACGAAAATTATTCCTACGCCAAGCTGACCCAAGCACAGCAAAACCAGGTTCGAACACTCGCCGATGCTTACGAAGACCAGCAGGCCACATCAGACGCCAACAGCAGCAGCGGCGATCCGCCGCAGGAGCCGGACCGGACCGGGGCAGTCACTTTGATGCCCCTTTACGCCGTTCAGCTTCTGATTCCAACCGTGGAGGGGCCAGTGGATGGCGACACTGGTAACTCACTCTCGACACTGTACTGGCCCGGTATTGCCGTCGTACATGCAATGGAGGCAGAGAAAGCCGCAGCGTCTGCCCCTGCTGCGCTGCCGCCCACACCGCCGCTGCTGCCTCTGCTGCACTCCCGCCCCCGCCGCGCCGTCCTCGGACACCCCACCACGCCCGCCGCCGTCGATGCCCTGGTCGCCGCCATGCAGAAAGTTGGGCTGAACGAGCTGTGGCTGGACGTGTTTTCCGGGCGCAAGTCCCATCTTGACGCCAAAGGCACGGACATCTTGACCGAGGCTTTGACCAAAACGCAGGGCACGGGCATCACCGTCTATGCGGACCTCAGCCTGCTTCAATGGGGAGGCAATCCGCCCAAAGACACCTGGGACCTCAACCTTCTGGGCGAGAACAGCCGGGCGGCAGACAGTGCCAAGCACGCCCGAAGCCAGGACGGGGACTATGACGCGGCGGGGCGGCCCATCCCCTATGTGCCGCCGCCGGTCGTTGCCAGCCCGGCTTCGGCACATCTCAAGAAGACGCTGATGGACATGGTGCGCGGTCTGGCCTCGCGGCCTGGTCTGGCCGGTTTTGTCTGGGAGGATGCCGAGCGCGGCGATGACCTCGGCTACACGCCCGAAATGCGGCTGGCTTTTTTGCGGGCCTTCCATGCCGACCCCATAGACATCACGCCGCAGGACTACCCGCGAGGCGACGTGAGCCTGCCGATGTTCGATGATAAAGCCGTAGACACGGCGCTGCGTGACTATTGGGACGACGCCCGGCTCAATGCGAATACGCTTTTGCTGACACAGATGCGGCAGGCCATTCCCGCGTCGGCGAACAAGCCGATTTTGATGCAGCGCCGCGACAACTCAACGGACTGGCTGGCCTCCTGGGACGACCCGCGCCAGATGCCGCCGCCTCTGCGGACGCTGTTCAAGGGCAACGATTACCCGTCCGACGAAGACGTCCGAGCGGTGGCCGCCAAACAGGGTAAGTCGGCTCTCGTGGTCGTCCCGGTGCGCGATCCGGCAAACACCGACTCCCTGGCCCGCGCCCTGCAAGCCGCCCTGCCGCCGCCCTCCGCCAAAGGGAAAGCCGCGTGGGACGGCTACGTGCTGGATTTTTCGGACAACCACGTTACCAACAGCACCGAGACGCTGCATGATCTGGTACGTGCGGCGACACCGAAGCCGTAAGGGGGCGGGCCGCCTTGACACCCGGCCCGCGCTTCTCTATAATAAACCTATGCAATTCCCCGTTACCGGTCTGCTGGCTAGTCTTGCCCTGCTCCTCCTGCCCCTGATGGCTGCCGCCACGCCTTCCCGGCTGCACGCCCAGGGGACGCAGATTGTCGATGCTGCCGGGAAAGCGGTCGTCCTGCGCGGCGTCAACCTCGGCGGCTGGCTTATCGAAGAACCCTGGATGATGCCGATTCAGACCAAGCCCCCGGATGGCTCGGCTCTGCCCCCGCTCAAAGACCACGCTTCCCTCGGCCTAATTTTAGAAAAACGATTCGGCGCGGCAGGGGCAGCGCGGGTGCAGGCGGCGTTCCGGGAAGCGTGGCTGAACGAATCGGATTTTGACCGGATGCAGAAGGCCGGGCTGAACTGCGTCCGCCTGCCGTTCCTGGCCGGGCAGATCGCGGAGCCGGCGACGCTGGCAAAGATTGATCAGGCGGTTGCGTGGGCGAGTGCGCGGGGGATGTATGTGGTTTTGGATATGCACGGCGCTCCCGGCAGCCAGAGCGATCAGGGGCACACGGGAAAAGCGGACCGCAACGAGTTTTTTAAAGACCCCGCCAACGTCGCCCGCGCCGAGGCGATCTGGACACAAATCGCCCGGCGCTACAAAGACAACCCCGCCGTGGCAGGCTATAACCTGCTGAACGAGCCGACCGGAACGCCCAACTCGGACACGCTGTATGTGGTGACCGACCGGCTGTACCGGGCCGTCCGCGCCGCTGACCCGACGCATTTGGTCTTTATTGAAGACGGCTACACCGGCGTTCAGTGGATGCCCTTTCCCGGCCCCTGCGGCTGGACCAATGTGGTATACAGCACGCACTATTACCGCTTTACCGCGAAGTCCGCCGACGACCAGCGTAAAGAGTTCGCGGACTACATGGCGTCCGCCCTCAAAGAGCGCGATACACGCAAAGTGCCGTTTTATGTGGGGGAGTTTGGCTTTGAGCCGCACGGCGACGCCGCTGTGGAAGCGGAGGCGGTCCAGCAGATGGACGCCGGGGGCATCTCGTGGTCGGCGTGGACGTACAAAGTGATCTTTGGTGGGGGTAGCCTAACCCTGTGGAGCCTGATCGGCAACAGCAAGCCCGTCGAGAAGCTGGACCCGTACCGGGACTCGGAAGCGGAGATGATCCGCAAAAGCGCGGCGGTGCGCTCGGAAAACCTGGCCCAGAATGAGGCTGTCGCGGCGGCGTTTCGGTGAGATCGGGGCCTCAGTCCGGCATCTCCTGATCCACCTGATCGCGGGCGGCGTCTACGATTTCTGAGGCTTCATCCAGCTTTTCTTCCAGCGCATCCAGCACCGCCCCGGCATCGGTGGCCTCGGACATCGCGTCCGCTTCCGGGTCTATCCGGTCGCGGACCGACGGGATGTCCCGGCGCAGCTCCTCCACCAGCGCAATGAGCTTTGCGATCTTCTGCTCGGCCAGCAGGTTCACCTGCAAATCAAGCTGCGCCCGGCGCTCGGCCAGCCGCGCCTGCCGGTTCTGCGTGATCAGCACCAGCACCGTCAGCACCAGCGCCACCGTCCCGTTGAAGCCTTGCAGCCAGAAAAACGGGGCCGTGTCCGGCGGCTCTTTCCAGCCGACTGTGTGCGGGGCAAGATTGACCCCCACCCAGACGGCCATGGCAATCAGCATGACATTGAGAAACAGCGGGCGACCCAGATTAGCCGTGACTTTTTCAATCGTCCGCTGATGCAGGCTGATGCCGCTTTCGCCGCGCTCCTGCAGGGCGGCCACGGTATCAATATGCTGGGAAATATGGCTGGGCAGTTCGCTTTCGGGTGTCACAGGTAGTCCTCAAAACAGGGACGAGCGGGGTCGCGCTCAGGTTCCTTCATTTGGGACCGAGCGCGAATTTATCAATCACGGTGCCATCGGGACGACGAGCGGTGAAGGTGACACGCGAGCCGCCGACATCGCACTGAACGACATGAGGGATCAAGGCATCGTAAGCCGCATCGCTCAGTGGCTTACCCCGCGCATCAGTGTCGCGGATATAAACGTCGCCGGGAATGGCAATTTTTGCGTTTTCAGGCCGGTACGGGGGTGCGCCGCCGCCGCCGGTGACGATGTACGTGACGCCGTCGCGGGTGGTCCGGTAGTACAAATGGTCGTGCCCGCAGAACACGGCGCGGGGATGGTATTTCACAAACAGCGGGTGCAGGTACTGACGGGCCTCCGGCGTCGGCCCATGCGGCCCAACCGAGAACGGCGCTTCATGAAATGCCACAAAGAGATTGGCAAACTGCGGCGTTTTTGCCAGCTCTCCGACCAGCCATGTATGCTGCGGGCTTCCCGGCGCATAGCTCTGCATACTGTCCACAACGACGAAGCGGTTGTTGTGCCGGGTGAAAGCGTAATAGTATTTATGCAGTTTGTCGCCTGAGTCAAACGGCTCGCGGACATACTTGGAAAAATACGGCCCAACGTCATGGTTGCCGCGTGCCGGGTAGTAACTGATATAACTGTCTTCCAGCGGGCGGATAATCTGCTCAAATTCCTTCCACTGCGCCGGATTGCCGCCATCGGAAACCAGGTCGCCGCTTTGCAGGACAAACTCCGGGTGCGGCTCAATATGCACGATTTCATTGATCACGCGGGCATGGATGGCGGGGTTTGTGCGGGTATCGCCGTAGGCCACAAAAGTAAACGGCGGCTCCGGGACCCGCTTCGGCGTCCGCCGGGGCGCGGCGTTCGGTGCGGCGGCGGGGCCAGTCAGCAGCAGAAGGCTGAGGGCGAGAAACGAGCGTCGGGAAAGCATGGGAGCGAGTTCCTTTCGGCGCAGCAGCAGCGCAGGCAGGGTATTGTACCCGGCCTGCCGAACTACGTGCTATGCCCACTCAAAAACCAGTATTTGAACCGCCCCGTGACTGGGAGCCGGTCTATGCCGCCTCCCCGGCGTGCCACTTCGGCGAAGAGCCGAGCCAGATTGCCCGCACCGCCGTCCGCTGGTTTGAGTCGTTCGGCGGCGAGGCGAGCGCCTCATGCGTGCTGGATTTAGGGAGCGGTGAGGGGCGCGACACGGCGTTTCTGGCGGAGCTTGGCTTTTCGGTAACGGCGCGGGACAGTGCGCCGACGGGGCTGGCAAAGACCCGCGCCCTGCTGGCCCGGCGCGGCATTTCTGAGAGCCGTCTGGATTTGGCGCTCGGCGATGTGCGCGAGTACGGGTTTCCCGAAAACCACTTTGACATCGCGCTGGCCGCGAACGTCTTTCAATTCCTGCCGCCCGCCGAAGCGCCGATTTATCTGGAACGCCTGAAGGCCGCGACAGAGCCAGGCGGCATCTGCGCGGTCGGCGTTTTCAGCCCGGCAATGGGCGCCTGGGGCGCGAACATAAGCGGCTTCTGGACACAGACCGCCGATGATTTACTGGCCCGCTTTGCCCGCGAAGACGGCTGGCTGGCTTTAGACCGCACGGAGTACTGGACTTACCGCGAAGCCGAGGCCATGATGGCGTCGTTTGCCTACGTCGTCGCTCGTAAGGAATTGATTAAGTGACCGGACACCATTTGTACCTGCTCGCGCCCGGCGCATCGCTCGAAGGCATCCGCCGCTTTTACTGTGACACGCTGGGGCTGGCCGAAGTGCAGAAGCCAGAAAGCCTTGCCCATACCCCCGTGCTGTGGTTCTCCGCCGGGACCATTTTGCTGCACATCGGCCACCCCGAGGGGGGCATCGTCGGCGACGGCCACACGGCCTTAGCCACGCCCGACGTAAGCAAGGCCCGCGCCCGGTGCCTGGCGATGGGTTACCACGTCGACGACAATGTTATCCCGATGGGCTACGACCGCTTTTATGTCCACGACCCCTGGGGCAATCAGTTCGAGATTTTGCCTGAGAGTCCCCCCCGCCCCAATTCTGGGGAGCCGGAAGTTAGGAAAGAGCCGGATTAGGACCCCCTAATCCCCAATAATGGGGGAACTCGAGTAGGGGCGCTGCTTGCCGCGCCCTTCTTGTCTTTTCCTATTCTGGCTCCCTCTCCTTCCGAAGGAGAGGGCTGGGGTGAGGTTCCCTTCTTTATTCTTCCAAGAAGGAAATCCGCCGCCGCATACGGAACTACCTGCCATGAAGCTCTCCCCGTCAGTTCTGCTTCCTCTATCCCAGCTCTTACTAGCCCCGTTACGGCCCGCCGCCGCGCAGACCTACACCGTGACCGACCTCGGCACGCTGCCCGGCGGAACGTACACTTTTCCCTCGGCCATCAACAACCTCGGCCATGTGACAGGCACGGCGGATGCCTTTGTTAATGTCAGTGCTACAAGCACAGAGCGAGGCGACGAGGCGTTTTTCTGGCACAATGGCAAAATGGAGGACATTGGCAATCATAATCTCCTGATAAGCGGTGGCTATGCTATCAACGACAAGGATGAAATTGTGGGTTCCGGGATGGATTCCTGCGGAAATACCTCCGGTTACTGGAAAAAGGGGGCCAAGTATCCCACTGTCGGCAACTATGGCTGTGCCTACGGCATCAACAACAAAGGACAGATTGCCGAAGACACGCACGCTTACTATGCTGCGCTCCCTGATGTCCATGAGGCTGCCATTAACGATGCCGGGCTGGTGGTCGGCTCTGCGGATGTCAGCGCCAAACCGGGCACGGAGCCGCATCATGCGGTTCTATGGCGCAAAGGTGTCCGGCAGGATTTGGGAACGCTGGGCGGGACTGAAAGCCGGGCGCTGGCGGTGAATACGCCGGGGCAGATTATCGGCATCAGCAGCATCGCGCAGGCGGCGGCGGACGGGAACCCGCTGTACCATGCGTTTTTCTGGAACGCGGGCAAGATGACCGACCTCGGCACATTGCCCGGCGACAAACAAAGCGGCGCAAACGCCCTTAATGCGCGGGCTGAGGTCGTCGGGGCGTCCGGCGGACGCGGCTGCCTGTGGCGCGGGGGGAAAGCGTATGACCTCAACGCTCTTCTGCCTGCCGGGTCGGGCTGGATTTTGCAGGGAGCCTCCGGCATCAACAACCGGGGACAGATTGTCGGAACGGGGCTGCATAGGGGCAAGAAGCGCGGCTATCTGCTGACACCGAAACGATAACGGGCATACATAACGGGCAAACAAAGAGACTTTAAAGGGACTTTATGGAAATCAATGAACAGGCGATTGGGCAGTTTAAGACCGACTTTGCCCGCGTGAAGGCCGAGGCGGGCAAGGTGATTGTCGGCAATGCGGATATCGTGGACGGCGTTCTCATCTGCCTGCTGTCCGGCGGGCACGCGCTGCTCGAAGGCGTGCCGGGCTTAGGGAAAACCCTGCTGGTTCGCACCCTGTCGCGGGTGCTGGACCTGTCATTTAACCGCGTACAGTTTACGCCTGACCTGATGCCCGCTGACATCACGGGCACGAATATCCTGATGGAGGACGATTCGGGGCGCAAGATTTTCCAGTTTCAGCCCGGCCCCGTGTTCGCCAACATTGTGCTGGCCGATGAAATCAACCGGGCAACGCCCAAAACGCAGTCGGCGATGCTGGAAGCGATGCAGGAGCATTCGGTGACGGTCTCCGGCAAGCAGTATCTTTTGCAGGAGCCATTTTTCGTACTGGCAACCCAGAACCCGATTGAGATGGAAGGCACCTACCCCCTGCCCGAAGCGCAGCTCGACCGCTTCCTGTTCAAGCTGATTGTGCCGTCGCCGACCCTGGCTGAGTTGTCGTCCATCGTGGAGCGGACGACCGGGACGGAGACTGTGGAAGTCAACAAAGTGCTGGACGGCCCGCAAATCCTCGCCATGCGGCAGGTGGCCCGCGAAGTGCCGATAGCCTCGCACGTCCGCGACTTCGCCGTCCGCGTGATTTTAGCCACGCACCCCCGCTCCGAGGTCGCCTCGCCGCTGGTCAACCAGTATGTGCGCTTCGGGGCGTCCCCACGCGGGGCGCAGGCGCTGGTGCTGGCCGCCAAAATCCGGGCGCTGCTAGATGGCCGCTTCAACGTCGCCTTTGACGACATCTCTTCCGTCGCCCCAGCGGCTTTGCGTCACCGCCTGATTTTAAACTTTGAGGGCGAAGCGGAAGGCATCGGCGCGGACGCCATTGTGCGCGATATTCTGACCCGGCTGTCGGCATCATCGGGATAGACCTACCATCTTGCTTCGCAGGGTCTTTCCTAACCCTTCCCGTTTTGGGAGGGGTGGCGCGAAGCGCCGGGGTAGGTCTCCGGCTCCCCCAGAATTGGGGGCGGGGGCGAACCCTTCCGCCCTGGTTCCCCGTTATATGGCTGGCTATGGATTTGGCTGCGTTGTTGTTGGGTGCTTGTTCTGACGGCGCTTTTCGTGCCGTGCGCTCTGATTGTTGTGTTCGTCCACCAGCAGCAAAAAGCGCTCCAGAATGTCGGTTTCTCTCTTGG
>JAABUK010007027.1_pt1 | contig 16442 bp, 19 predicted proteins | sample 5559141 | NCBI WGS metagenome assembly JAABUK01 (sample SAMN10711869, study PRJNA513367) | rock metagenome | isolation source: Antarctica rocks | place: Antarctica: Victoria Land, Pudding Butte nord | collected 2016-01-03
CTGTGCAGAGTCACGGGCAGATCGGTTTTGAGGTGCAGCGAAGAACCACAGTAGCGTTGAACGTCGAGTCTTGATGGCGGAAATGTTTGAGGAGTTTGAATGATTTCGATATCCTGCATGCATGACTCAGTATCGAAGCAGCATTTGCTGCTTCGATATTGAGTTGCAAGCGTCTCTAGAGCACCAACGCGAGCCACACTCCATGAACTCGCAATAAAATGTGATGTGCAGCACGACCATCAGAATCGTCAACGGCTCAGTGCTGCAGACGACGCAGGATGCTCTGCCGGCAAAACTTTTCCACATACACCGCGCTACTGCATGCACCCATTGTGCAGCAACAAGGCCGTGCTTGCATCACGTGGCGGCAGCCGTGCGCAGGAACCGCTGCACCAGCGGCATGAGCTCGCAGCCGGGAAAGCGTCCCAGGCCGCCGGCCGCCGCCGCCGACTCCCCAAACCGTCGCACCCCGTCCCCGCGGCATTCCCTGCTGCTTCCTAGTATAATGCTTCTGTCCGCTGCAGAGAGGGGCATTGCGGTGTCCAACGTCGTCCGCCTGTAGCGCGGCAGCCGCTTTCGGTTGGGGGGCTGGATGCGCTGTGCATGCATGATGCACGTGAGTGGCGCGACAAAAGCTGCGGCGGGCTGCGGCTGCCGCCCGCAAGCCACCTGCGCCGCAGATGAAAAAACGGGAATTGTAAATTCACTCGACTGTGAAGCTTGCCTGGCGTCCATCCGATGGACGCCAGATGATCTACTCAGCATGCTCCACGTCGGCGTGAACGAGCTGCAACTGGCTTGCACCTGCGAATGGTCGCCACCAGCACTGACTGCCGGCGGCGCGTCATGCACATCTTACACCGAGCGCCGCCCGAGGGGGCAGAAGACTCTTCTGGCGCCGACGCCGCCCTTCCCCAGCAGCCGGCAATATGCGTCAGCACAGGCGGAGCGATTGCCGCGGTTCCGCTCGCCGGCCCAGTGTGTGCTGGCGGGCCCTGCAATGAAAGAGGGATAGCAGGTTTGTATTTCTTGGCCCCTACCTGGAGGAAAAGTAAAATGCACAGCTGGGTGCGGGCCATGCAGTTGGACGCGCGCGGAACGAGTTCGTTTAACGCGCCGCATTAACGGCGTTGCCGCCGCCGTCGCAGACATGACACGCGCCGCCGTGCCGGCGGGCCTGCAGGCCAGCATGGCCCGGCGGGCAAGCATCATCGAACGAAAGACGGCCGTGCGCTGCGGCTCTGCGCACGTTGTTAATGCACCAGCTGCTCGTCTACTCGTCTCTGTCCGCATTTGCACCTCTATCGTAATGGCGGCACCATGCTGACCATCCAGGTTCTGGACTGCTGAGTTTGAACAATGTGCATCATGCATGCCCATGTTTGGCAGCATGAGGCACCCAGATGGACATGTGCCGGATGAAGTTCCTTCCATCGCTGCGGCACTTACAAATTAACTTCTAACTTGACAAGTTGAGTACAAGTTAAGCTAATTAGCGGCGACCCGCGAGATTTTGCATGTGCCGCCTGCATGCAGGTGACATGCGGCTGCAACGGCCTCTTCTGTGTGCACAACCGCTGCTGCGTACCTTCGGGCCAGCACTGCAACCACGATGACGACTGCTGCGGCGGCCTCGACTGCGGGCTGCTCCACGGTGAGGAGGCACAAATCCAGTGTTTCTAAAACATCATTCACTTGCCACGCAGAGCGCATGGTTGAAGGTTGAAGTGAACTGAAGACTTGAGAGCATCATGAAAGGATTTGAAGCTTACAAAGCGCATGAAACGGCCTCGTCGTAGCCGTAGAGCGGGTGCTGCATGCTGAGTCGTTGAACGCATGAGGTGCTGATGGCTGCGCTCTCAAATTTGTGCGGCATGTAAATTGCTGTGACTGTGCGCGCTGCAGGGAACACCTGTCACTAAAGGCGTGGGACTGCTGAAGCCCGGCGATGCAATGACTTCCAAGGCGCAAAGACGTGTAGCGTGAAAGCGCCACATGCCATGCAGCACCATGCAGGAAGGACACGTACAATATGATTAATGAGCACAGTGTTGATGCTGCGCTCACTGATGGCGGTCTGACACTCTGGCGGCGATTGTGGCAGCACGCGCAGTCATAAGTATCTAGCTTAGATGGTCGAACAGATTGGAGTCACCTCAAAAGCTGGCAGCTCCCGTCGAGTCCGCCTGCCTGCCGTAGGTGTAGCAGCGGAGCCGCTCTGAGCCCAACAGCATGGTTCCAAGCAAATAGTTCACAGCTTTCCACCTTCTAATCGAGTGCACAGCAATTATCAACCATGTGTACTTGATCGAATCAAATCCAGCAAAGCAGTCAGCAGACTCACGTCTGCCGCGCGTACTGATGTGCCAGACACCGCGCTGATTGTAATCCGGGCCCCGCTTACTGCAGAAACCACCAAACCAGCTGGAGTCCTGAACGCTGCCTGATGGCACATGTGCGCCTGATTGGCAAAACCCTAGAGACGTCCTTCTGATGTCCACCTGAGCCCTCAATGAGCTGCCTGCCTGCCGCCTGTTTGGGCCGTGACAGCAGGTTGTCAGCGGCTGTCACTGCCATGCCACCCCTGATGTAGCATGATTTGCAGAGCTAATGCGGCACATTGCCTTCGTCCAGGAACATGTAGGCGTCGAAGCTAGAGAATTCTCCTTCGAAGATATCTGTAGCATCAGCTGCAGGCGCCACCGCCACTAACATAATGCCAAAGGAGACGTCCTCGCCGCCGTCGCCGGCGCAGCCGGCCTGCTACACCGGCGTCTTAAAGCCGTGTTCAACGCTGCGGGCGGCGAAGGGCAGCGGGAAGCTGGCTAAGGGACGCAGCAGCTGCTGCTCCTGCAGCGCCGCAAAAGCAGACAGCGGATGCGCGGGAGCGCGCCAGCCCCCGCATTTGACCGGTGCGGCGGCGGCGGCGGACTGCCGAGCCAACAGGCGACTGCAATATCTGTTGTGGCGTCCGCCGCCGCCGCCGCTGCCGCCTGAAGACTCCTACATCTGTTGCTACCGCTTGTGGCGCACGCGCTGCGCCAACTCCATGTTGGACGCGCGCCTGCAGGCGTTGACATTCAGGAATTTGTAAACAAACATTGACCAGGAGGCGGACAAGCCAGAGCGGCGGGGCGGCGTCAGCAATAGGGCTGCAATTTGCCGGCAGCTGCTGTCGCAATAACCTTTTCCAGCGACGTCTACACCGTTGGCCGGCAGCGCAAGAAGGTGCGGCCCCTACTGAATTTCTGAAGTCAGATAGCGTTACTAGGCACACCAGGCGCCACACCCCCCGTGTGACTCCCCTATGTGTGCATGAGCCACACATCTGCCGCTGTCAAGCGGCCCCTCTGCTGCTGTCGATGCGGCTGTCCTGCTGGTCACTGGGGCGGCAGCGGTCCCGCGGGCGGCTGCCGCCGCCGCTGCTGCTGCTGCTGCTGCTGCTGCTGCTGCTGCCGCCGCTGCTGCTGCCGCTGCTGCTGCTGCTGCTGCCGCCGCTGCTGCTGCTTCTGCTGCCGCTGCCGCTGCTGCCTGTTATAAAAAGGTAAATCTGAAGCTGTTGACTTCGCCACAACAATGTTGAGCTGGCCGCTAGCTACAACAAAAGTGCTCTCAGTTATTTGCTCGTAAACACTTTTCTCCAGGTGCAGAACGAGCCCAATCCTCGTCAAAATAACGAGAAGCCCTGTCGCCAGACGCAGGTGGGTCGTCCAATCGCCTTCAAAGGATATACCGACCTGACGGCCAATGAGCGTCGCCACATCAAATGCTCCGCAGCGGCACGTCAAATGAGGTCTCTTCATGCTTCGTGAGATGTTGCATCGTTGAAAATTTCTCGTCGAGAAAACTGACCTGCCTTGGGTTGAGACTGTACATAATGCCGCACAGCTAGTGGCGCATGTGCCGTCAGCAGCTGCCTTTTGGCTCTGGATGCTGCCGCAGCGATAACATCCCTGTCCTGCATGTCCGCCGTTTTGCTGCCTGGCCTGCAGAGCAGCCCTTGCCTCCTGAGGCGTGCTGCCGTCATTCACCAGGATCAGCTCTACGCAGCCCCCTCGTTGTGTGGTTGTCAATATATATGTGAGCACACATATATGTGTGCTCACTTCTCCTGAACACGGTTGCACTCACCCTCTGAGTCGTGGGCCTGAATCCAGTGATTCAGATTGTCATCAGCGACATGCACCTTTGTCCGATATTGCAAAAGATGTGTGTAGGTGCGCCTTGACACATAAAAGAAGCCGAGGCTGGCGGCGTTGATTCTGCAGCCGGCGTCAGCCGGTGCGCGGCGGCAGCTCGACACTGGCGCCGAGGAGTGCTGTATTTTCAGCGGACCGGCGCGCCGCATCCGGTCTGGCTGCAGGCGTGACCAAAATCATCATAACGATGCAGTGGAAGCTCGGGAGAGCTCCTACACAGCCCTGCCGGGGCGTTTGGCTGTTGTGCACTGTATGTTGATGAATGTGGCGAGTGCACTGCTGGCTGTGCTTCCAGAATCATTCAATCTCCTGTGAGTGTGTGCTTGGCGGTGCACTGCAGGCAACACCTTGGCGGTCCTGTCGCTATACAACCACATCCCATGCGCCTACTGGAGTTACTTGCGCAGAAGAGCACTGCTTCTGCGGCAGAAGCTTTAGGTTGTGCGCAAAGCAGTTGCAGTCTGTGTAGCAGACTGTCGAAAACAATTTATGAGCCTTCGGCGAGATGGAACATCTGATCAGCTTTCAGATAAACGATGGACAAATCACTTACCGAATGTTAAGGTTTCAGTCCGTCTTTCTGCAAAGTCTGACAAAAAATGCGTCTGCCAAATCAGCCAAAGCAGCTTCGATTTCTACGCGATATCTGAGCTGCAAACACTTTCATGAGAAGAAAACATTCTCTAATGCTAGTACACAACTGTCTCCTTCACAGAATTCCACACAGCACCACGATATCAGCAATAAGCCTCGAATCAGCAAACAGTCACGACCAGCGGCCGCCATATGGCGTAACCAGGCGGCAGTCGACTGGCATCACGTGGCGCCAATTTCGTTGATATGTATGACACACTGCGTGTACATGCAAGGTTCACAAACAGAGGCGCAGTTTCACTCTAAGAGTACGATGTCACTCTCGTACGTAGGAAAGTTCAAACTGAACTGTTCAATCAATACGCATCTACCCACGCACAACTCTAGCAAACTCCAGACATGTCGCCGCATCACTCAGACAAGAACGAGTAAATGGCGATATTCAGGCATTACGTACTACGTAATGCCGACTAGTAGCTACTAGTGACTATAGTCAGCACATTCTGTGGGATTGTCAGCTGCCAAGTAATTGAACAAATAAACCGCCTGGCGTGGACCTCTCCAACATATCTACAGGTTCACGAAGTTGGCTGCCAGCTGGGATTGTCCTGCACTTGCTGATTCAAGTCTCTCCGAAATCCCGAGAGCCTGCTGCTGACATCTACATGACGCCGGTCTGCGCCGGAATTCCTTGGTATGAGCAGATGGGATCTGTGCCAAACTGTGCCATCGGCGGTAGGGTCGTTGCTGCCAGAAACACTGCACGAGGCTGACCATGCTTTATGTGTACATCAAATGTGCAGAATGGATACTGCATCGGCAGATCGGCAGCAGCTTCGGTTCATGAATTACCTAGGTACATGAAAACAGCGCATACACGCCCAAGCAGCTCTGGCAATTTCCGGGCACAGGCCAAGCCTTCTCGCGGCAGGGTCATGCATGATCATGTACCCCTCAAATCTCTTTCTCTCACTTTCTCTCTAGGTATGTACAACAGTCCGTTCAACGTCACCAATCGAGGGCCATGGCACGCGGCCAATGGCAGGCCAATGACTGAATCTCATTTTCGCTTCCTTTGCGAATGAAACCAAATTGGCGGGGCGGCGGCGGCTGCCCATGGGTTAGAAGGCCGCCGGCCAGCTGCAATGCCCATGGGTAAAAAGGCCGCCAACCAGCCGCAAAAAATATAACACAAAGGTTGCTGCGTGGCCGCAGATGAGCTGCAGGACAAGAGCGCGCTACTGTTCAGGCCCCTGAAGACTCCTCAGCCTACGGAGCCCTCCAGCTTGAGGGACATGAGCGATTGCACCTGCGGAGGAGTTTTCACGTCAGATCGGGTAAGCCCACATGCCCACATGAGCACCGCGATGCGCATTTCGCATCAAGCCAGCTCCCCGAGATCTTCTGGCAGGACCCCGTGGCACAAGGCTGCACGAGCAAGACTCTAGTCTTTGCAACACAGTATGCAAACAAGAGAGGTAGGCCGGGAAGCCCTCGGGAACACTCGGGAATTCGGCACAGCAGCAGAGGTGGACTGGGATGCAGCAGCGCTGGCGAGGGCGCACCTCCTGTGCAAACTCCATGGGCAGCTCTTGGAAAACCTCCGCGCAGAAGCCTGGTCGCAGAGTGAAACGACACCCATTAGGTCGAATTCTTCGGAATCAGCAGATGTCTTTGCTGCGCCCTTCACATGTGCCGTCAGCGCACAGCAAGCTGCCTGTGCTTCGTCTCGCCGTCAGGCGCGGCAGCGGGGCAGCGTCTCGCAACTACACGTCAGCACGAGGGTGCCAAGCACAGGCGGCGCAGCTGCGCATGTCCAGATGTGCAGTCTGTGGGCTCCCAGGCGACGCGCCGCCACCTGTCATGCTACGCACTTCCCACCGGACGACCGACAGGCGGCAGACATGTACACAGGCAAACCATATGACGAGACAGGCACCAACAGAAGGGTTGTGAAATAAAAAAGGGTTTTGCGCACCAGAGATGATCATGGCGACGGCCTCCTCCATGGCGATGCCACGCTGCTGGAAGTAGAACAGCTGGTCCTCCCCGATCTTGGAGGTGCTGGCCTCGTGCTCCACGCGCGCGCTCGGGTGCCGCACCTGCACCCGTTTCAATTTTGGCAGATGTCAGCTTGGCTTGCTGCTTGAGCGCTGCGGGGTGGTGAGCTGTTGAAAGTGCACTGCCCTCAGCGCAGCAACTCGTGCTGGCGTTTCTCTCGCCCAGAGAATCCGGAGCCCCTGGCAGCACCCTGTCGAAGTACTCCCAGCCAGGCAGGCTCATATCCCCAGTCCCGCAGGAGCAAACCTGCGCTATCCACAGGCCGGAATACATTGCAGCAGACGTGTGGACAGGGACCATCCTGAGACGCGCGCGCCTACCTGGATGTACGGGTAGGTGTTGGCGGCTGCGCCGTCGCCGATCAGCATGCTGTCGCACTGCGAGTGGTTGCGGGCGCCAGAGGCCGTCGGCGCGATCTGCACGACAGGAACGTCCCTGAGACACCTGCTGCGCGGGAACGGCAACCACATTGCAAATGCAAGCAGCAAGCGGTGCACTGGCCAGGCAGGGTCGCCGAGACAGCAAACGAGAGCAGGAGTCGAAGGCAGGAGAGAGGAAGGCAGGAGAGCGCAAGAGAACTGAAGACAAGAGCTCGACTCCAGAGGTCCGTGTGCGCACCGACACGAGGCCGCGGTAGGCGTTGCGGCTGCGGCCAGCGGAGATGCCCTTCGACACAATGCGCGAGCGCGTGTTCTTGCCGATGTGTACCATCTTGGAGCCTGCGCATGAGATGGAACATAGAAACACGAACACTGAAAAGCCTTACCGAATGTGGCATCGTGTTCCTGTGACGTGTTTCAAAGGGATGCGGGTCACTCTGAACGAGACGCCAGCCAGAGTGGTGGCACCTCCACACCTGCAAGATACTGCAGTGGCCGCCAGGTGCAGGTGTGGCTAGCAAGAACCAACGCCAGAGGCATGAGGAGGAAAACTGCAAAACAAAGGATGGGGCACCTGTGTCGGCCTGCTGCGCGTTGTTCGTGAGGGCCACCGAATAAAACTCGCCGACGCTGTTGTCGCCTTTCAGGACGCACGAGGGGTACTTCCATGTGATCGCGCTGCCCGTCTCCACCTGGTGGAGACCAACAGGCACAGGTGATCACAAGGCCTCCGGTCCGCGCAGATGCCAACAAACTCTGCCAACGAAGCTGACAGGTTTCGGCCGGCCGGAAAGCTGCGAATCACTCGCATAGAGGCAGGACTAACCTGCGTCCAAGAGATCTTGGAGCTCTCGCCGTGGCACAGGCCGCGCTTGGTGACGAAGTTGTAGATGCCGCCCTTGCCGTCCTCGTCGCCCGCGTACCTGCAGAGACGAGAGGATATGCTCTAGCAGTGGGTGTTCAGTGCATCTCTCGGCAGGTGGTTTTTCATTGGTTGGACTGCTGTTGTGATGCACTTGGTGTCCCTGCCAAGAGCTCGCACCAATGCATGTTTTGCTGGCGTCTCCCCCTTTCTCGAGCCCCTGCGGAACTCCGCACGCGCTGAAACAGATGGCTCCTGCTGCAGGCCCAGCTTCACTGCCACCGCAGCAGCCAGCGACGGGGGCCTTTGGGGCAGACGCCACCGCCGGTGGGGGCGACGACACCGGCTTGTCACTGCCACCGGCGGCTGGGGCTTCAGCACAAAGCCCTCTGAGAGAACCGCACCAGTTCTGGACGGTGGAGTACTTGATCTCGGCGTTTTTTGCGGCGGACAGCTCCACCACCGCCGCGTGCAGCGTGTTCTTGTCGAACGCGGGCGCCGTGCAGCCCTCCAGGTAGGACACGTAGCTGCCCTCCTCCGCAACGATGAGCGTGCGCTCAAACTGCAGGGGCAAAGAGCTGGAAGCTTCAAGAGCCAAGAAAGGTGCATTTTGGCTCTCTGTGCAGCCCTCCAGGTAGGATGCATAGCTGTCCTCCGCGACATCGAATATGCGATGTCACGAGCCGACAAATATGCATTTGGTTCCGTACAGCCCTCCAGGTACAACGCATAGCTGTCCTCCTCCGCGACAATGGGGGTGCGCTCAAACTGCGGTGGAATGAGTGAGTTGGTAGTTCAGGTCGTGGGCTGACAGGTGTGCAGATTGTTGTGATGATTTGTTTATGGGCAGCACAGCGCGGCTTCGCAGGCAGAAGGCGCAGACACCCTGTCTGGCATGCGCTTGGTGTGCGGCTGCCATGCCATGCGAGGCGGCTGCATCTCAGTGCATGGGTGCGCACAGACCATCCGCAGAGCTGCTGCAGATGGGAAAGAAACAAAGGGAGATGTAGGACACAAAAGAAGGGCGGTGGCACCTGGCCCGACTCCTCCGCGTTGATGCGGAAGTAGGTGGACAGCTCCATGGGGCAGTTGACGCCCTTGGGGATGTACACAAAGGAGCCGTCGGAGAAGACCGCGCAGTTCAGCGCCGCATAGTAGTTGTCCCCCGGCGGCACCTGCGCAGGCGCGAGGTTTGTGGTCAACACTGGCACGCGCCGGGCGGGGCGGTGTCGAGGACGGCTGACGTTGCTGTCTGGCAGGCGCCACGGAGCAGCAGAGCCTGGACTGGAGAGCGACTGTTGATCGCTCTCTCTTTCATGGAGGCAGGGTGAGCAGAGAGCGCAGCGAGCGGGTTTAGGGTTTAGGGTTTAAAGCGCCCGGCACACCCAGGGGGCACAGGGTCCGCAGGAGGAGCTGTCACAGAATGTACGGTATTGATGAAGTTCCAACGGCAAAGAGCATCTGATGGAATTCTCAACAGGCCCTTCAGATCATTCAGACGGAAAAAAAGAATGTCAGCGGTCAGCGAGCATCTCTAGAGTCGCAGCTCGATGGGCGAGTCTCCCCATGCACAGGGAGCTGGGAACGCACCACGGAGTCCAGGTGATGGTGCACGGGGTCGAAGGTTTTGCCTGACAGCCTCAGGGGTTCGCCCACTGGAGTCTGGCGACCAGCCACTCTGCAACATTTTGCAGAGCATTTCGCAGTCAGATGCCAGCGCACCACGGAGCCCAGGTGCTGGCGCACGAGGTCGGGGTACTCCCGGACGGCCTCGGACATGGAGCAGAAGATGACGCCGGATTTGGACAGCTCCTCCCGGAAAGAAGTCAGGATGGAGGCCGAGTCCCACACATAGTCCATCGCAACCGGCTTCACGTTGCCCAGTCGCTTCTGCGCGGCAGCAGAACATGCGTTTGCGTTCGGATCATCAGAGTTTGCGTTGAGAGCGCAGGCTTTTGGAAGCGTAGAGACGGATTGCGATTTCCAGAGAAGATGGCCGCCTGCAGGCTGCACCCATCACAATCCCAGTGGACCAGGGACCATGAGTGGACTGGCAGCCATGCCAAAGCCCTCTTGTCAGCCCCGACGCTGCAGGGTAGCGCGCATGTGGATCCAGGGGCATCTGCCCCAGCAGCAATAAGCACGGCACTTACTTGTGGCAACAGGCGTCGCTGGTGAGACCCGTGTGCTCAGCAAGGCAGGTGGCAGACATCCAATTGTGGGGCGGGCCGCGCACCTGCTCGCCAATGGGGATGCCCAGCTTCTCCCAGGCCTCCCGCATCTGGGGGTCGATGTCGTCCAGGGAGCCGACCTGCGGCTTCTTCTTCGGCGCGCTGTGGTACCGCAGCGCCTGGTAGTCCGGCTTCTCGTACCTGCCATGCAGTTTGGCGGCCAGGAGCTCAGGTTCCAGAAGGCGAATGCGGGTGTGGCTTGACTCTGGGTTTTGGTTGTGCGTTTTGAGGCCCTGCATCGTGCCGCAGCGCCTGGTAGTCCGGCCCCTTGCAGCAGCAGTCTGGCTAGTATGTGCAGCAGTGAATCCTCGTACATGCACCTCCACAAGACGGCAAGGTGTTTCTATTCTGAATGGCGGAACCTCGGTACGCGCGCGCGCTGTGTGCTAGCTCTCACTGCCTCAGGCTTCTCCCACAGCAGCAAGCCAGCAGCTCCCGCATTTGTGGGCGGCTGAGCCCCTGTGTATGACGGCCAGCTGCTGCAGCTCATGCTTCGTAGCCCCAGTGATCACCTGTTGTCCGACCACTTGCTCCTCGATGGTGAGCCAGCGGCGGTAAGCGCGCAGCCGCAAGTCCAGCACTGAAGCATTAGGCAAGAGAAGCCACCACATGGAAGGCCCACGTGGTGTCCAGCCATTTGAACCTCCACGGTGATCCAGCGGCGATTGGCGCAGCATTGGGCAAGAGATGGACACAACACACAAAGCCCACCTGTTGTCTGACCACTCGGGCTCCTCCATGGTCAGCCAGCGGCGGTAAGCGCGCAGCCGGAAGTCCAGCAGCCACTCTGGCTCGTCCTTCACCGCAGATAGCGCGCGCACGATGTCCTCGTTCAGACCCAGCGGAAACTCGTCGTACTCCATGATAACGTGCCAGCCGTGCTTGTACTCCTTGTTCATCATGGTGCTCAGCTCCTGCGCATGCAGGCGTTGGACTTTTGATGACGCCTGCCTAATGAAAAAAAAATGGCTGCGGCGTGGTCGAATGTGGTGCTCAGCTCCCGTGGTGCTCTGCGCCATGCGCTGGGGCAGGCCCTGTACCTTGCCGCGCAGATGGCGGCGCAGATGGCAAGCAGCAGTTGGGTGCCCTTGAGCGCTTGCTGCGCTCAGCCCAGCAACATGTGCCTCACATAAGCCCTATGCGCATCCTGGCACAGAGGCCTGTTTCAATGGCCTGCCCCGGCGTCAGGACAACAGGTGTCGAAAAAGAGCCACACCCGCTTCTCGTCTGACATTGCAGGCGGTTCCGCCACGGCTGTCGCTGTCGGCGCAGACGGCCTTCGCCCGGCTGCGCCAGACTCGCGCTGCGGGCTGAGGCTGCGGGGCATCGCCGGCACCGCGCCAGGCTGTAGTCGCTCACGTAGGTATGCGTCGCCCTGCGGATGCGCCACCGCCCGGATGACTGTCTGCTCGCGCCACGCGTTCCTGCGGCTCGAGAGAAATAAACCATATGTCAAGCAGAAGATGCAGACGGGAAGGCAACCTCCGGTGCCAGCTCCACTGCTGACACAGATGCAGTGAGCTGCAGCATACATGCGTGCCAGCTCTCCATGGACACAGCTGTTTGAAGCAAGTGTTGGCACGTGAAGCAAGTGTTGGCATGCTAGCAATGTTTTGTCACAGTTCAGGCTGCGACGCAGACGAGGCCGTGGGCAACTGTCTGTATGTGATGAGAGGCAGCTTGCTGGCGTGTCTGCGCTGCGTTTCAGCGCAGCAGGGTGGCAGGGGAAATGAAGCTGCACCTGCTGCGACCAGCGTGGCTACATGGAAATTGCGTGCCGGTGATGGAGACACCTCTGCCGCTGGTGCTGCACTGTAAGGAGCCGTCCCTGCTTACGCGGCTGCAGACCACCCGGCTCAGCGCAGGCACGGCCGTTAGGGCTGCCATTGCTGTAGTAAACCTTCAGTCCAGGTGCCACGTTGTCCACCCTTGAAGATGCTCAGCGCTTGCTTGCGCTCGATTGGTGAGTGCTTCAGATATGGAAGCAAACAAATATCACAACAGGAAGCTGTGCAACTGCGCTCGGCAGCAATCTTCAGGCCGGGTTCTCGACGCCTCGTCGATAGTCCCTGGCTGCCAGGGAGGGTGTTGAGGTGGGACAATGTCGGGGAAAGTAGCTTGAGCGTTTGTCTCTGTGCGCCTCGATCGCGCATTGACAGCCTGCGCCGCCGGCGTCAGATCATCGGCTGTGACCACCGGAATGTCTGCGTCGCGCCTGCGCCTGTTTCACCGGCTAGACGTTGAGTGCTTCTCCTGCACCGCGGGCCAGGGCGCTCGCCAGGCACTTCGGGCAGTGCGGCATGCGGACTATTGACGGTGCAGGCAGTGCACATTGGACGAATCATCGTGCGCACCCATCCGACGCTGCAGCTGCAGCCACAGGTGGGAGGAAATGCAGCTGGAGGAGTTTCACGATCTAAAACTTGACATCATGCCAGTCACCCCCAGCGTCCCTGATCCCCTGGCCTGAAGACATCCTTTGCAACTTGTAAGTACCTTTATTTCCAAAGCTGGGCGTCCAGCGAGGCGATTCGCACAAAGTTGCCAGGGTGATGGTGTCAAAGATATTGCTCCATGCTTGCCCGCCGCTGCAGCTGAGTGCCGATCGCGGCATGCGTATGAAACATGAGCCTGACTGCAAATGACGTGCTGCGCCAGCGTATGCGCGTGCGGCAAGCACGGCCTAGGGTGCTCTCTTGACGCCCCTGCCTACCGCCCCTCCTTGCCTTGTGCCTTCTGGCTAAGGCGAGGTGGTGCACGCCAACCCAAGACTTTGAAGGATTGCAAGACCCTGCACATCCACACGCACGGCGCTAGACAACGTCCTGGCAGCCCACGGCAACTCGCTGCAACCCCGCTATGTGCACAGGTGCCGTCCCGGGGGCTGCGCAATACCGTCGCTACGACCAGGAGCAATCGAGTGGTGCGCATTCGGACACTGGAACACTGCGCCATCGTGCGCAGCAGCAACCTCGCGCCCAGCCACTGTGCTGGCTGAAGGATGCTGCGGTGTTGAGGGCGTGTGTGCGGCTGCGTGCGCCTGCTCACTCACCGCAGTGCATCTTATGACTTTACTACAACCCTTTGGCACCAGCTCCAAACGTGGGCGCATGTTTCAGCCCAGCCGCCCGCCTGCAGGGCTGTGTTGTAGACCTCGGGAATGGCACAAGTATGTTTTCAACAGCAGCCCTGTCCTCTGGCCGCAGGTATCATGACTGGCCGAGCAAGCGAGATCACGGCGAGTCTCCCCAGCCCTCGTGCCCTGTTGCAGTTTCTTGCGTGCGCCGCTGTGTCATATGCCCACTGCGTGCGCCCCTGTGACGCGCTCGGTGGCAGTCCATGCTTGGCCACACCCTCGGCAGTGCGACTTGTGAAGGTACAAAAGCCAGAACCTCAGTGCGTGCGTGCAAGCCTGGCCGCCAGTGTCCACCAAGATACTTCCAAAGTCCCTATACCGCTTGTCTGACGCAACCCTTCACTGCCGCAGGCGCTCGAGGTTGATGCCTATGCCAGCGTTCACGACATGATACACGCCGCTATCATCAAGCACGGCCCCCAGGCCACGCTGCGCGAGGTGAGCGCCAGCCGCCGCCAGCGCCGCCGCCCAGCCTGTAGCCGCTTGCTGCCCTAATACTGAGTCACGTCAATTCCGCCATGTGTCTGTCGAGTCCAATTACTTCGTCCGTAGCGTTGCTGGAAAGTCCAGATAGCTTCGTTTCAGTGGACAACTGTCTTGCAGAAGACATTCCTCCAAATGGAAATGTGCAGATATACCGAGCGTGCGAGGAGCGGGGCCGTATTGCTTACAAGCGCTCGGGCGGCTCGCGCCTCATCACGCACAACGACCACTGGAAGAGCCAGATCCGGCATGCGCTGTACACCTGCAACCGTTTCAAGCGGTATGGTCACGGCGTGCTGACACCATGCCATTAGGCGGCGCCCACTCGTTCGTAACCACGCAAGCCTCTTTCCGCCCCCCGCAGCGGCTGGCAGCCCAGTGTGCTGTGATGTGCTCTGCTTGTCACTGGGCAGCGATATGAAGCACAGCTGTACAGCCTCGCCATCGTCGAGCCATGCATCATTATCAAGGAAGAGATCCCTGAACATCGTGTTGATGCCGCTGCAGTGCCGGGCTGGGGGAGGACTACTGGGCGATCACAGAGCCGTTCCACAACGTCATGCCTGCCACCTGCAAGGTACCCACAACTCGTTTGCGATTTGCGACTGCCACAACCATGGAGTGTCGAGTCAGGATGAACGGTTTCTGTCCTCCTGCCCAAGCATGGGACCTTTCAGTCACTGCATTCGCCAACAGGGTGGATGGACATGTGTACACCCCCTGATGATATGGCCGCAACTCCAGGTGCTCATCCGGCCGGAAGAGGACCCGCGGGGGCCGGAGACGCCCGGGCCCACGACGGTGCGAGCCGCGCAGCCGCGGGGGGCCGCCAGCGCCGCCTCCCGCCGCCCGCCGCGGCCAACCACCGCCGCCGCGTTTGGCGGCACGCGGGGCGCTCGTGCTGCGGCGGCGGCACCGCCGCCGCCAGCCCCCGTCCTGCGAACCCGGCGAGCGACGTCAGAGCGGCCGCACTACACGGCGTCGGTGACGGGCAAGCGGTCCAGGTCAGCATCACCTCATCTATCTACCTCCTTATGTCATTGCATTACCGCCCACCTGGCACCGCTGGGGGTTGCTGAAACAGCAGGCTCTGGCAGCCCAACAACAACAGCCCATGCCACGTCAAAGCAACGCCAGTACTTCCGTCCTATAGTTCTGCAGTTCGGGTTGTGCTTATAATGCCGCACTGCACAAGACACAAAGGTGAACTGGTTTGAGGGAAGCCACCGCCCAAAGCTTCTGGCATTCATTTGGACGCAATCGAACGTGCTCCAACTGAAGTGTGCTGCGCCAGGAGCGCCCGCCCGGCCGCGCGCTTCAGCAGCCCGCCGCTGCCGCACGCACGGCTGGTGGAGGATGTGGCGGAGGCCGCCGCCAGTGAGAGTCCCGCCACCTCTGCCGGTGCCGTGCGCCACGCCGCCATGTTGTCCCGCGGCAGGCAGGCTCCCGGTTCCCAGAACTCTGCCAAAGTGTTTTGAGGCTTCCTGCTGGCGGACTATGCAGTTGTTGGCATGTGCGATGGCATCTTTCTGAGGAGCTGACGGCCATCCTGCTTGGTTCGGCTGACTGCACGGGGCTGCACCTGCACCTCATTCAGCTTACATTTCACATACACCTTTGCCAGTAGCAGTGGGGAGGACGACCCGCTTCATTACGCGAGAGGCCTTCGGGGTCAAATTCTTGATCCCGATCCACCCCCGTTCTTCTGACATCGCCGTTTCTGTCCATGTGCAGCATGCCGGCGTCAGCGTTTGCGGCGCACGGCTCGATGTATCTGCAGAACCCGTACGAGGATGTGTCGGAGGGCGAGGACGAAACCAGCCACACCGGCGCGCTGGGTGGTTTCCCACCCTTCAGCGGCGGCAGCCCCGCCCCGGTGAGCTGCGCGCGCTTGTGAAGCCTGAATGACGAGACTGCCGTCTATTGATTGGTGGCAAGTCTACTTGCAGCACTGTCGGTGCATGTAGCATGCGACAAGGCAGCCTGGAGGCGGCTCTCCTGTCCAGTGATGCCGCGACAGTCGCATGTGCGCATGTCACTGGTTTAGTAGAGCCTGCCTTGCAGCAAGACAGAGTCCTTTCAGTGCTGTTTCCATCTGGCACGATGATGTGCTGCCGCCAGCCTGCAGAGTCTTCATGTGTTTGACGGATACGTGCTCTCGCCCTGCAGCGGTGCAGCAGTTACTCGCTTCATGGCCAAACGCAGCAGCCGCTGGCGACTCCGCGGGCAGCGGCGGCGGCCGCGGCCGTGGCACCGCCGCCGCAGCTGCGCCACGGCAGGCAGCATGGCGCGGCGGCGCCGTCTCTGCAGCAGCCGCGGCTGCCAGACCACCTGCACTTTGGTGGCGCCTCTGGCGCTGCGCACGCGGACGAGCTGACCTTCAACAGCACCATCAAGGGCCGCGCGGCAGGTGGCAAGGGTTTAGGGTCGTGGACACCTTCATAGGCCTGCTCTACCTGATGCATGGAAGATTTGGCATTGCCAGAAACATGTGTT
>JAABUK010007028.1_pt1 | contig 16438 bp, 21 predicted proteins | sample 5559141 | NCBI WGS metagenome assembly JAABUK01 (sample SAMN10711869, study PRJNA513367) | rock metagenome | isolation source: Antarctica rocks | place: Antarctica: Victoria Land, Pudding Butte nord | collected 2016-01-03
AACAGATGGAGTCTAGACTTGGGGCATGATTTGCTCCGGACAGCACTCTTGAAAACGTCAAACTGGTTGTCAGCAAATGTTCAGAAAGTCGCAGCGTGGTCTTGCACATGACCAGGGCAAGCTTGCTCTGTGATGCACAATTTTGGAAATATCATCAGGCAGCTTGGCATCTTTGCAGCTCTGTGGACCGCGGCAGGAAGGAAGGGCTACAGAAGATCTTCATGTGAGTTGCGCATGTTTTCATTCTGCGCACAGAGCATCTTGTGCTGGCAAGACATGTGATGCAAGCATCTCGTACATGAGTATATGGACCAAGGTGTGCCTTTGCATCCTATTTGCTGCAGTGCATTTGTGCTTGATAGTATGATTGCTCTTTTGGCAGAAGCATTGCAGCTGCATACCCTGCTCTTGATCCCTTCTTGATCCCCTCTTGATTCCCTTTTGATCCTCTGCTTAGGTTATATCCCATGGCACAGTGGGAGCTGACAATGTGATGCCTGCTGTGCAGATAAAAGAGGTCATGCAAATGATGCCGAATGCCAGGACAACTTTAGCGTGCTTGTTGCATGCTGCTGCACCTGTCTTTATATCATCCTTTGATGCACAGTCCACTTCCAGCAGCTTATGCACACAATGTGTCAGTGCAGCAGCAGCGTTTTGGACCTTGTTGATGGGCTGAATGATGTTCAACTTATTGCAAGGTGCAGCAAGATTTCATCAGGCCTTCACCTACGCAGGGATTTGGAATTTTGACGTAGCTGCACCACAGAGCAAAGCTGTGGAATCTGCCTTGCAGACATTGATATTGCACATGGTGTCCTTGCCTTAGCTGCTGTCTCTGTGGTAAATTATTATCATCATTGTATAGTTCGTCAGTTTGCTGTAAGTCCTGCTTCTGTTCTGACATGATTTTGGTGGTGTGCAAATGTTATTAGGGAGTTTGATGATGCCTCTAACTCCTTACCAAGACGTGCACGACCCGCAACATGTTCACTAGCACATGCACTGGCACGTGCATGTGTGGCAGCCTTCAAGGCGAGGCTGTCAATAAGGCACATGTCCGTCCAGACCTAACGGTCCCAACGTGCTTGCGCCTCACCACGGGGTCACGGGGACCCCGTGGCATGTGGGGAAGCACGCATAGGCAACTTCCCTAGCGACTACAAGCCATATGATTCTCGCCCTATCTGGGGAATAATTTTGCCGAACGATGGTCCCCATGAGTCATAAAGAGCCCTGAGTGCTCATGCCTCAGCATCTCTGCAGCGGTTCGGATGTGTCCTTGAGACGACTTGTCCTAAGCAGGGCGAAGCAAGGCGAAGGGGTTGCACTAAATTTGCAGTTGTTTTGTTATAACTTTACGTGTACAAAGCTCTTCAGATTACTTGCGGCTCTGCACATTACCCAGGTAGCAAAGCCTGCTGTGTGTGTGCATCGAGTACGTGTGTGCACGCAGCACCGTTGCGGCCCTACGTCTCCCAACTTCGGGTGTGGCATCGAATCAACAAAAGCGGATCTGTCTACCCAATCCGGCTGCCTGGTGGCAACCTTGAGACTTTTCAACCTGCAGCCCGCCCCTGCATGCGACTCGTTATTTGACACGCCGGTGTCATATCTGCGATAATGCCTGGCATCACCTATACGGAGAAAGGAAGTCAGGTGCAACACTGGCTCGCTACAATCGCTCGAGGCTTCGACAAGCTTCCCGCAGTTACACATTCAGCTAGTGCTCTACCTGCAGGTTCCACAAGTCTGGAACAACACAACTGTTCCTTTCCGGACAGACGTCTGCATACATCAGCTCTTTCAGCAGCAAGCTGCTGCACAGCCTCATGCAGAATGTCTCATCTTTGAAGGCAATGCCATAACTTACTCTCAGCTGGACCAAAAGACCAATCGGCTTGCGCATTACCTGCGAACTCTAGGGGCAGGCAGGGACATTCCTGTGGCTGTTCTCATGGAGAGATCATTCGATCTGATTGTTGCTGTGATGGGTAAGCATTTGATGGCGCTTTCATTCTGCGTATTAGATTCTCCATTATTCCTTGTCAAAATGCCTACCTGTCTGCAGCTGCACTATATTTGCCTTGTTATGCCATCTCTAATCAAGTCACAGTGTACTTTGTATCCGCAGCTGCACAGTGATTCCCTTTCCTCTTTGCCATGACCACAGCCCAACTGCAACCGGCTGAATCAAGTCAACCAGTGCAAGCAGAACTCACCCCACCTCTTTTCGCAATGACAAATCATCAACACACATGCAACACACATTTATTATTGCTGCCACCCTTGATGTAGTCACCATTTGTCCAGAACTCCTGCACACATGACACTGATTGACACTGCTTGACACTGCTGCAACCGGAGTGCAGAACTGCAATATCATCTTGCCTCCTGCACACATGACACTGCTTGCATAAGGTGTGCAGGTGTGCAACATCCTCTTGCCTGCTGCAACCGGAGTGCAGAACTGCAATATCATCTTGCCTCCTGCACACATGGCACTGCTGTAAAAGGAGTGCAGATCGGCAACAGTCTCTTGCCTGCTGCAGCTGTGTTGAAGGCTGGAGGGGCATACCTGCCAATGGACCCCCATTACCCAGAACAGCGGTTGGCTTACATGGTCAAGGATGCAAAAGCGCCTGTCCTGCTGACTCATCAGGGGCTGCGCAGGAAGCTCCCAGAGGGTGACCCGGACATGCAGGTAATAATGATATTCATGATAAATACACAATTCTTAATAAGATTGATTGAAATGCTTTGTAGCTCATGGTGGGCTAGGTACGCAGGTCACTCCTCACTTGCAACACGCTAGGCTTCATGCTTTTCCCTTGTCTTGGGTTCTGAATTACAGCGCAAACCCGCAAAACGCAGAGCTGTTGATCTTGTGGTACTGCATGCACCTCTCCTCAAGGTCTGCACATTGCTCGCTGTCCTTTGAGGGGGCTCTGGCACGGTGTGTACACTCCCAAAGCTGTGTACTGCAGCATGCATGGGGGTTGCTCATTGCAGTGAAGCTGTGCCGTCATGCTGCAACAGCTGCATTGCATTGCAATCAGCAGCTGGCTGCATGTCTTTCTGCAGTTCCACCTTGCATGTTGTTGGCAAGAGGTAGCTAGCAGCAGGCATTCATGCTTCTACAGTTTCACCTTGAATGTTATTGGCAAGAGGTAACTAGCAGCAGGCACCCATGTGTCTGGCCCAGTCTTGGCATGCACACCTCTCTGCCTGCAGTCGAGTATCTGAGCACATCACCATGACTTTTGCAACAGCGTGACTGATGAGTGTGAACAAAAATATGGTCCCATCAGCTGCTCGGGAATGCCAGCATGTATACATCATCATCGTTACTAACACCACCATCATCATTGTCATTAGCATTGTCATTAGCTACGGGCTGCCGCCTTAGGAGGCTCTTGCTGTGATCCATGAAAACTGTATTCTTTTCTGTGTTTTTCTAGCATCATCATTGCTGTTAAATGCAGATTGTGGATGTGGATGAGTGCTATGGGACCATAGCAGAGTGCTCCTCAGAGCCACTCAACCTGCCATGCAGCCCAACAGACATGATGTACCTCATCTACACCTCAGGCAGCACTGGCAACCCCAAAGGGGTCATGCTCAACCACAACAGCTTGGTCAACCTCATAGACTGGTCAGTCAAGGAGTACCGACTGTCAAGCAAGACCAGCATTCTGCTGAAGACTGCTGTCAGTTTTGACCCCTCAGTGTTTGAGATCTTTGCTCCATTGGCTGTGGGGGGGAGGCTGGTGATTGCTAAGCCTGGGGGTCACGAAGACCCCGCCTATGTGCGAGATCTTATCACAGAGACCGGGTAAGCTACACTGTGGCAATGCTGTTAAGGTTTTGGATCAATAAGGCACAAAGAGCAGCAGAATGTGCCAGTACTGGTTGTGCATGGTGAATGTCCAGTCACAAACACGTGTGCAGCATGGATGCGGCGGCATCAAGTCACCGTGTCAGCACATGCTGCCCTTGTGAATGTAAACGTGCATGTGCATGTTGCCAAACTACTACGCACAGCTCCCCAAGCTAAGCTGTATGAGGATGGAGATGTGATTGTCAAATTGCGCGTATGACTCCCACTATGCATCTACTCTTTCCTTCTTGCATTCCATTGGTGTCTTCCCATAGGGTGCAGTATGTACAGTCCTGAGTAGCTTCCTGTATGAGGTGCTGTATTGGCAGTCAGCTTACTGCCAATAGTGTCCGTGCATTACGCAGGGTAGCTGGTTTACTGAAAATCATGGCCATGCAGGGTGACATTTGCCATCATGGTGCCTACAGCATTGCCCTTCTTCCTGGATGCATGCGAGCAGCAGAGCTCGGCATGCCACGGCCTCAAGCAGCTGTGCTTGATTGGCGAAGCCTTTGGCAGGTCAGCTGATTCAACCACTCATTCATTCATTCAATCATCCATTCATCCAATCCTCTAAGAAATAAATCTCCAAGGGTCTGTTACATACAGTGCTTCCGGCATGAGTTCTTTGTTCCAGCAGGTGACTGATTGTCAAGCGCAGCTGCAAGTTTTTCACACTTGGTGCTCACTGGCTGCATGTAAATCTGCAGCTGTGCTGAGTCAAATGAGTGCAGCTGCATATTTTGATGGCAAAGTTTGCCATCTTACACAACTCCTACAAAGCAAAGATCCAAAAAACTGCGCAATTATGCGTTTGCTAGGCTTTGTGTTTATAGCTTGCAAGGAACACAAGTACTCAAAAGTATAGCCCTGGTGTCTGTCCTCTGCAGTTGAGAGGCTCAGCAATCAAATCAATAAAGGACATCTGAGCACTCTTCAGGGGCTAACATTTGGATCAACAGCTGGCATGGCACTGACAACCGCACAGTACCACATACACAATCACTGTTGAGACTGCATGAGTGTTATTATTTTGTCGTGATAGGCCTATTGTACAAGGCTTCCCCGAGGTTGACAGCAACTCCTGCTGAGGCTCAGGCCCTATCCCGTGAGGGGGCATCGGCTCTTGTAGACTGCATGAGTGTCTGTCCTGTGCAGGTGTGTGGCTCAGCGAGCATGTGAAGTGCTGCCTAACACAGAGATCCACAACATCTATGGCCCAACTGAGGCAACCATCTGGGTCAGCAGCTGGCACTGCAATGGGGGCGACTTTGAGGGGGTGGCTACTAGCCCCATTGGGCCCCCCATGGCTAACACCCAGCTGTATGTTCTGGATGACAAGCTGCAGCCAGTACCTGTAGGTGAGGCAGACAGGGTTTACTGTTTCCAAATAGGGTAAACCCTAAGGACATTTGTAGGCTCCAACACAAGGTGCTTGTACTCTGAGTGCTGAGCGTTTGCTTGTTGTGCAGCTATGTCTATGAGCTTGACAGCCCACAGTGCACCTGCTTGCAACCTGAGACTGCCAGCAGCTGCTGTATTGCATCCTGTGTGCACATGCTGACATGAACGTCCATCAGCAGCGACGATTTATCAGTGCAGTCAATCACGGATTCAGGTGTACACGCTTCAAAACCAGCTATTAGTGCTTGGCAACACATGCCTGCCGTGCCGTGCCATGCCATGCTATGCCATGCTATGCTATGCCATGCCATGCTGTGCTATGCCATGCTGTGCTATCCTATGCTAGGTCACGCTATGCCGTGCCATACTGTGCAAGCTGTCTCACTGGAGCTGCAAGAATGAAGCATGCAGGCATGTCCGCAGCATATCCAGCCTACTGACTGCACACCATCTCACTGCCGCCCATGCTTGATGTGGACTTACTCTTTCTGTTCCTTGTTTTTGCCTACGCAACTCGCCTGCCCCTACAAAGGAAATATTTTGGTCATGTGTAGGTGAGAAGGGTGAGTTGTACATCAGCGGCATCTGCTTGGCAAGGGGGTACAAGGGCCAGCCAGTCATGACTGGGGAGCGCTTTGTCCCCAACCCCTTCAGCAGAGGGGAGGAGCAGCACACACGCATGTACAAGACTGGGGATGAAGCCTGCTGGCGTGGGGATGGGGTGCTGGTCTTCCTGGGGAGAGTTGCCAAAGACCAGCAGGTAATACCGGCCTTACGCTGACAGTAACATGGTGATCTTGTTCTTGTGTGTCTGATTGCATTAGCGCAGTGCATGGGTAACATGGTGTTTACTGTCAATGCATTTAATACCAAGACGTTCAGGTGGCAACTGCTGCAAAGCTGAACAGGTAGCGCTGCCCAGTTCAGAATGCAAGCTTCCAACATGCAGTGTAGAGATTTTGAAACCCTCAGCCCAAGACCCTACCCCCCCTTTCCGTAAATGCTGCATTGGATTCCCATATATGGCTGGCAAGTGTGGTCTAGCCATGCTGTCATGGGTCTAATGACTGTTGCAAGCAGCTTATACATCTGTGGCAGCATTGATGCATCACAGCAACGCAAGCATGAGCCTTGACAGCATGCTGCTTGCAGAGCATGACTCACCCATGATGAAGCTGTCTGTCTGTCTGTCTGTCCATCTGTCTGTCTGCCTGTCTGTCTGCCTGTCTGTCTGTCTGTCTGTCAGTCGTGCAGATCAGTGCTGGTGCCTTGACAACTATATCAGTTCACACTTGTTGTGGATGATACCAGAGTAAGCTGCGTCAATTGTCAACGAGCATGCTTGATGGAGCCGCTTACACATGACTCACCTCTTGTCATTGTCTGAACCCACAGGTGAAGCTGCGTGACACATGACTCACCCCTTGTCATTGCCTGAACCCACAGGTGAAGCTGCGTGGGTTCCGGATAGAGCTGACAGAGATCGACCACCACCTGTCCACATTCAAAGGAGTGCAACAAGCCATTGCCATTGTCCACAAAGACAGCCTCGGCCAGCAGCACTTGGTGGCATATGTTTCGCCCAGCAGCACGGACATCACCAAGTTGCGCCAGCACGCTACACAGTTTCTGCCCAAGCACATGATCCCGGAGACGTTTGTGCTGTTGGACGAGTTCCCAAGGTTGCCGAATGGGAAAGCTGACAGGAACAGCTTGCCTGAGCCCAAGTATGGAGACATGGCTGAAGCTGATTATGTGGAGCCTGGCAGCCAGTTGGAATATGAGGTGAGTCATACCACACGAATCTGTTGTGAGTATGTGCGTGGGCTGAATGGCAGCTGTGACGAGCCTGCTTTGGATGCCTTTGGCTGTTTATGAAGTTGCATCGCTCCTGTCTTGTCTGTCATGAAAGAGTTAGGCTAGGTTAGGCTAGGTTAGGTCAGGTTAGATCAGGTTAGGCTAGGTGAGGTTCTGTGTCGATGCAGTGCAGCATGTTCTTACATGCAATGGCGTGAGTGTGATTTCGACTGCACCATGCAGTGTCATGACTACTTGATCATGTGATGTGAAGCTGTCAAGTTGCTTGTGGCTGCCCTTGAAAATGACAAATCTGGCATAGACCTGAGGGCTGCTAATGAGTGACTAAGGGCATACATCATGTGACTGCAGATTCAGCAGCTGTGGTCAGAAGTGCTGGGCATCGACCGCATCAGCTGCTCAGCCAACTTCTTCCAAATTGGCGGGAGCAGCCTGCTGGCCATCATGCTGGCCTCCCGAATTCAAACCTCCCTAGGGCTCCAAATTCCCGCCTCCCAGCTCTTCATCAGCAAAACCATCTCTGAGCTGGCAGCCTTTGTGACTCAGTCCAACCCCATCTCACGAGCCAACTCAGGCAGCATCCAGCAACCAGTGGTTCCCAATGAAAGGCTGACAGCCACTCAGAAGTCACAAGGGGTGTACTGCACACTGAACCAGGAAGTCATGATCTTGTCTCATCAGTTGTCTTCCAGACCGAGCGCGTTCAGCATGCCCTTCGCAGTGCGACTCAGCGGCCCCTTAGATGTGGACCTTCTGCAGCAGGCGCTGCAGTTAGTCATCCCCCGCCAGGAGGTGCTGCTGTGCCACCTGACAGGGAAGCTGGTTAGTAAGAACTTCCTGGGACGCATGGTGAGGTCCATGATCATGACCAGCATGGTCAGCAACAAAGTGGCCCAGGGCTTGTTGAGCAATGCCCTGGTGGCCAAAATGGTTCAGAAGCGCATGCAAGGCAAGGCGGGCTTGGGTACTAAAATGGTGCTGCCTCTTGTCGCACCACAGGTAAACTCTTGACTGTCAAGACTGCGCCTTTGTCATCATCATGACAAGACCTGTAGGATTTGCATCCAGCCGCATGGCCTTGAACATGTGGCCTTTGTGTGCAGTTGGAGTAGTCATCTCAGCAGGCATATCAGGAATTTGGTGTCCTATGAAGTCCTGCTCAGAGGCATTACTTACCGGTGCACTGTGCTGCCAGATGAAGTCTGATGCATCTGCTGTACAAGCGTTGGCATACATGGTTGTGCATGCTATGTGATGCTATGCATGCTGTGCATGCTTTGCCTGCTGTCCAGGCAGGCTGGCTTTCACCACCTGGTGCAACTATTTGCATGCTCAAACATCCTGTCATTGCTCCAATTTTTCCCTGACAGCGCTTTGTATACTGTCTGCAAATGGGCCTATGCTCTTCAGCTTTGTTACGTGGACAACTCAACAACATTCAGCATTGCACACCAGAGACTGCAGTCACAGAAGGGTGACATTGGCAATGACTACACAGCATTCCTATCAGTATTCCTGTTCTCACCTCAGTTGCTTTGTGACAGTTTTGAGTATACAGGAAAGTTGAACATACCTACCCCTTGCGCAGATTTTGAAATTTAGGCTTGCCGCATGTGCTGGCTTCCAATTACCCAAATCACTCTGCATCAATGGCCAAACGCCAATTCATGCATGAGTGTGCAATCTTCGCAGATGCACCTTACACCGTATACATACAGGTGTTACACCCACGCAACAACTCAAGACTGCCAGCCAGCATTATTTCTTCTGCCCGGTGATTTAATCGAGTGCATTTGCAAGTAGAGGGAACTGACTTGCGTCGCACGTACCTGATGCCTGCTGGCTAAGTATACCTTATTATCATTATCATTATTGTATATTATTGTTATTGTTATTATTATTATTGTTGTTGTTCTTATTCGCGACTGAATGGTTTCTCCTGCAGGTCAAGTTGGAGCCAGCCTTGCCAGTGAGTGAGACCAAGCTGCGAAAGGCCCTAGCTCAGGCCATTTCCCCTGCATTCGACCTCACCACCGGCCCTATGATCCATGTGACCTTGATTCCCTTGACTGAGAAGCAAGAGCATGTCCTGGTGGTCAACATGCACTATGCTGTCGCTGATGGTTGGTCATTGGGAGTCCTGTTCAAGGACATCAGTCTGGCCTACAACCAGCTGAAACGCAGCAATGGTAAGCTGACTGCTATGTGCATCTGCATGGGCTTTAGGGCTGTTGAAGCTGCTGTGTGCATCTGCATGGCTCTGTTTGGCAGAGGCTGTTGAGTGCATCTACATGTGTCTCATTGGCAGAAACTGCTGTGCGCGTCCGCATGGGTCTCTTTGGCAGAGACTGTTGAGTGCATCTACATGTGTCTCATTGGCAGAGGCTGTTGAGTGCATCTGCATGGCTCTCTTTGCTAGAGGCTGCTATGTACAACAGTATGGCTTTCATGGGCAGAGGCTGCTGCGCACATCTGCATTGGGTGCACTGCTTGAGGCGTCTGCATCGATTTGTTGGGTATAGGCTGCTGTGCACATCTGGATGTGTCTCACTATCAGAGGCTGCCATGTGTGTTTGCATGGTTCTGTTGGGTAGAGGCTGTTTCGTAAATCTGCATGGGTTTGGCAGAGGCTGCTGTATGTATGAGCATGGCTTCCAATGCTGGAGGCTGCTATATGCCTTTGCATGGGTCTCATGGATAAAGGCATGGATATCATCTCAGCTTTTGACCACTTGCAGAGCCGAAACTGTTACCACCAACATAGTGGGATTGTATGATGTGAGACTGCAAGCACGCTGCAGATGCTTCGCTCAGTGAGCTGTCAAACAGTCTCCTCAGTTTGCCACTACCTAAAACATCTCCACAATGTAGAAAAGTGTTTTTACTGTCCCCCAGACGTTTATCCATTTAGATTTCCAGTGTAGGGATGACGTTTCTGAAGTAAAATAGACGTGTTGGGATTGAAAAGAGCTCATTGCCAGGAAGGTGCTGAGGCCTCAAGACCTGGTTTGTCAGCTAGTTTCCTAGCACATGCACAGTCCAAATAAGTAGTGACACGCATCACAGTGCAGCTGTGATCTACCATTCATTTTGTAGAAGTTGTCTTTCCTTGTAATTTACTCATTTTCTGGATTATTTGCGTTATATAAAACCGAATTGAGGAAACGTTTTTTTTTGCAGATTTCAGTTGGGGTGACTATTTGTGTGACGTGTAGGTGCTGGAACTTCCATTCCTGGACTGCCAATCAGCTTCCTAGAACACGCACAGTACGACCGAGAGTTGATGCATTCAAAGCGCATGGCAGATTTGAATTGGTGGTGCACTCAGCTGGCGGGCGCCCCTCTGGAACCCCTGCTGACAACCGACTACCCCAGGTCTGGGCGGCCCAACATTGGTCAGAATCAGGGAGACATTGTCAAGGTACGCACCAGCCCTCTCTTTCTTTCACAAAGACGCCTACTCAACTTTGACTTGGTGCAAGCGCCAAGCACCACCCACCCAAACAAAGTCTGCAGCTGGCGGTGCGACTCAGCATCAATCAAGTCAGGCATGTACAGCCCAGTATATCACTTGGTGCCTCATTAAGGTGACGCTGAAAGGCGTACTCTTTTCTGTTCTTCTCCATTTACATTCTTCATGTCCCTTCAAAGGTTGTACTCTGTCTGTGCTGTTGGTGAGTGCAGTCTGGCGGCTGTGGGCTTCAAAGCTCTGTGAGTCTAGACAAGCATTATGTTGACATCCAGCCACCAAAATTGTGGCTTAACCTGGAGACTGATGTCTTGTGTTTGATATGCAGCTGACCATACCAGTGCAGGGCAACGACCAGCTCAGGCAATTGACACATCACTGTGGCAGCAGTCTTTGCGTCATGGTACTAGCTGGGCTTCAAGGTAGTACTGGAGTGTCAGGTCTTGTTCTTGCTGTGCAGATGAACCCGGCTAGTGTGAAGGGTGCCCAGCTCCTGAGGCAATCTGCATGGCAGTATGGCTGCAAGCTGCTTGCCACAGTGCTAGCTGACTCGAAAGCTGCTGGCTCAAAAGTGAAGGCTCAGTCTTGTTCTTGATGTGCAGGTGTGATCATACCAGTGTGAAGAGTGCCCAGCTCCTGAGGCAATCTGGGCAGCACTGTAGTTGCTAGCTGCTTGCTAAAATGCTAGCAGCCTTCAAAACTGCTGGTTCAGAAGTGCAGGCTCAGTCTTGTTCTTGATGTGCAGGTGTGATCATACCAGTGTGAAGAGTGGCCAGCTCCTGAGGCCAATCTGGACAGGCAGCGTTGTAGCTGCAAGCTGATTGCCACTGTGCTAGCTGACTTGAAAGCTGCTGGCTCAAAAGTGAAGGCTCAGGTTTTGTTCTTGATGCAGAGGTGACCATACCAGTGAAGGGCGTGGAGCAGCTAAGGCGTTTGGCACAGCGCTGCAGCAGCAGTCTGTTTGTTACAGGGCTAGCAGCCTTCAAACCTGCTGGTTCAAATTCACAGGCTCACGTCTTGTTCTTGATGCACAGGTGACCACACCAGTGAAGGGCGTGGAGCAGCTGAGGCGGTTGGCACAGCGATGCGGCAGCAGCCTCTTTGTGACAGTGCTAGCAGCCTGCAAAGCTGCTGGCTGAAAAACACATGCTCAGGTTTTGTTCTTGATGCTCAGGTGACCATTCCAGTGAAGGGCGTGGAGCAGCTCAGGCGATTGGCACAGCGCTGCAGCAGCAGCCTCTTTGTTACAGTGCTAGCAGCCTTCAAACCTGCTGGCTCAAAATCGCAGTCTCAGATCTTGTTGTTGATGCACAGGTGACCATTCCAGTGAAGGGCGTGGAGCAGCTGAAGCAATTGGCACAGCGCTGTGGCAGCAGCCTCTTTGTTACAGTGCTAGCAGCCTTCAAGGTGCTGCTGCGGCGGTACAGTGGCAGGGATGATCTGGTGGTGGGAACACCTAGCTCAGGCAGGAACAGGCCAGACCTGGAAGGAGGGCTAGTGGGCTGCTTTGTCAACTTGACAGCATTGCGCACTGACATGACAGGAAGTACGCTGTTGCCGATGCTGCTGATTGTGTCTTGGTCTGTTCTGTGACACCTTGCACACGGACATGACAGGAAGTAAGCTGTTGTTGATGCTGATGCTGCTGAACTGTGTTCTCGTCATAGAGAGTGCTTGTGGTCTGTGCTGTGATGCCTGGTGCTTTACACCTTGATGCGTCTGATGCTGTCTGCTGTGTACATGATAGAAAGATAGCGCTGATTGGAGGCTCCCCCTCTTGCATGGCCACAGCAATGTTCTGCATCAGTTCTTTACCTTTTTTGAACATTGGCTGGGTGTCAGGGAGGTCTTATGTCCGCTGCCCCCCACCCCCCCCCCTGCCCCCTGACACCCATCCACTTCCTCCATCAGATATGGTCACTCAAATCTGCTGGTCTGGCAACCGTAAACAGCACATACTGCTCAGCGCTCTATCAATTTCAACTCATCAAAATGCTACATGCATGCATTTTCGCATACTGTACAACCTCAATACTGAGTGACTTGCCCCTGTGACAAGCAAGACCGCTTTTGCTTGCAGGGTCTTTGACCTTTGTGGATCTGGTGCAGCGCGTGCATGAAGGCGTTGCTGCAGCTTTGGCACATGCAGATGTGCCCCAGATGCAAGTGGTGGCTGAGCTGGCCAGGAGACAGCAGCTGCTTGCCTTCAATGCCATTCCCTACCAGGTAAACACACTCTGTATTTCCGTCGTGTCCAGTGTTACCTAGTGTGGCTGAGAGGTGCTTGCCTTCAACGCCATTCCCTACCAGGTAAACACACTCTGTATTACGGTCGTATTCAGTGTTACCTAGTGTAGTTGAGAGGTGCTCGCCTTCAATGCCATTCCCTACCAGGTAAACACACTCTGTATTACGGTTGTATTCAGTGTTACCTAGTGTAGCTGAGAGGTGCTCGCCTTCAATGCCATCCCCTACTAGGTAAACACACCCTGTATTACGTTTGTGTTCAGTGTTACCTAGTACCTGAGAGGTGCATAATAACCATGCCAGATACATCGTGATCACATGACCAGATCAGCTGAGACTGAATTGCGGCATGGCCAGGTGCTCTTTGCGCTGCACCCCAAGACACTGCTATCAGGCATGGAGCTAGATGGCGTGACCACAAGGAGTGTGGAGCCCATCCACACTGGCAGCTCCAAGGTTGACATCTTCCTGGAGCTGTTTGAAGCAAGCGATGGATCAGTCGTGGGACACATCGAGTATGACAGTTCACTATGGCAGCGCTCCTCCATCGTGGCCCTTGCTGCTGAGCTGAACGTGAGCCCTCTGCTTGTTCTTTGCTCCTTGCATGCTGGTGCATTGTGGCTTTTGCTGCCGAGCTGAATGTGAGCCCTCTGCTTGTTGATTGCTCCTCTTGTGTGTTCTTGTGTAGTGGACAAGTTTGTTGAGCTGTCAGTCCTCTGCTTGACTCCTTGCTGTTGCATGCTGTTGCATGCTCTGATGCATGTGGTTGTGTTTGCTGGAATGACTGACCTTGGGGCTTCCTATCGTGTTCACTGCATGTCTGCTGATGTCTTTTGGAGAGTTCTCTCATGTGCTTGTTAGGTGTGTCTCTCTCTGGGGGTGATGTATACGCCCTGTTGGACTGTGTGTACTTGTGTCATGTTACTACATTGTAATGCACCGTGCTGTACTGTCTCCCTTTGACAATGCACCACACCAGGACATGTTATGTTGTCATGCAAATTGTGTCATGTTACCGTTCCCTGCGTGACAGTACAATGGCACCACGTGGGACAGCATGTATCTTCTGCTTATGCCATGATTGATCCTGATCTTCAATTGGACCACCCAGTTTTGACTTCACAGGCAGCATAGCATGCTGAGCACAGCGTGCTGGGCATGACTAAGCTGACTAATGCTGCTGTGGGCTGCAGGCCACTCTGGCAGAGATGACTAAGAGGCCTGAGGAGGTGTTACGGTTTCGACAGTCTGTTCAAAAACAAAGCTCCTTGACCCGTCGGGGCAGTGCCCCGCTGTAGGGCAGCACCGGAAGGGCCTACATTACTTTGAATAAAAGCCCCTGAAAAGGGCAGGTTCAGAAAGCAGCTGCAGGGCACCGCCTGGCTGCCCTGATCATATGCAATGCTGTCATGTTCAAGCAGGGTCAGCTGCTTTGACCATGAGCTACAGGGCTAGTCATTGCTTGGGGGGAGCTGACAGCGCAGATCCTCAAGTGTATTATTTTTTTGGAACGTTACATCAAATGTTATGTACACATTACATACATCCTTGCCCTGTGCAGATGACGGCATGATGTCTTGCAATTCGTTTTGAGCAGTTTCAAAGACTTCTGAAGGGTTTAATGGTTGTGTGATGTGATTGTCGGTCGTGTCAGATGTTGCTGTTTCTGACATGTCACAAACAATTTGAAATACGCATGCCGCTGCCGTTTGTGTCTCCAGGCTCATGAGTAAAGCTGAGCGCAGCTTGCAAGGCGTATCCTTGCACTATGTGTGTCAGCTTTACTCATTGTCTTGCTTTAGGATGCTCCATGAATGAAGTATCTGCATTTGCAGGGAGTCGTTGCTGAGGTTTTAAACTACAATAGCAAGCAATTGTTATCCTAATTTTGGTATCATGCTGTCTCTGGTGATCCACCTGTCACTGTGGACCCGTTGCTCGTTACCACAATTCCTTCTTTTGAATAAGTGTATGCAACCAGCAGGGCAGTAACCATATGTAAACGTATTAAGGGTCCAAATCAGTACAGAACAGTACAGTCCTAGAACAGGCATATCAGTGTTCGATGTGTATGTACAATTGCAATGCTGTGTATGCTGCATGGTCACCTGAATGCAGTTCAACATGTGGTACAGTTGTGTCCACTGTGCAAAAGACGATTGATGTTGCGCAAGTGTGCATGCAGGAAATCTGATTATACCATTTGCCCACTAACGGTCAAAACGGGTGCATTACACGGGTGCTGACCAATTTGTATCTGGCCCATGGGCGCATTTGCGCAGCAACAGAACTGCCTATACTCCTCTTGAAATCATGATCATCAGTCGGAACGTCTGGCACAGCCCACCTAAGTGTTGCAAGCTTTCCAACGCAGCCTGTCCAACACTCTGTCTTCCCAAAGGGAAGGCCTAATACCCATACCAGTTAGCTTTGTGCAAACACCAGAGAGACAACCGATGTCAGCAGTCAGCCGTCCTATTGCAGGACTTCCAGCTACATCATGATCAGTCTCAGATAAAAAGAAAACCTGGAATCAATATCTTGCCAATCAAATCGAATGTTCTGTTGGCAACTAGTACATGCTCTTCATAGCAGAACTGCTGTTCAATTGCATTTCAAGTGTCGTTGGTATGAAATAACTCAAATTAACAGCTCTAGTTGGCCAGATCACCAAGTACGTTGCAAATTTCCACATGCAGCTCCTCTGTTTCATGACTTCTCAGAAAAGATTATTCAGGCAGGTAACTTCTCAAAAAGACTTTCCAGGCAGGTGTGTATTTATTCAGAGAGAGTTAAAATACCTCAGCCTCTGCACAAAGCGCCGCAAGTACAACAGGAGCTTTGCACAAAACAATCAATCAAGAGAAAAGCTGAAATACAGCAAACAGCTCAGCAAAGCTCACAGTACTTAATTTTACAATGACAAGAAATGATATTGCATTTGGAAAAGGCAAAGTCTGTCATATGCTTGATCTTCCATGCCTGTAACACACAGCAGGTCCAAAAAAGAAATTTCCCCAGTCCCCACCAGTTTTCAGTCCCGCAGTGCTGACAAAAAGTTGACAGGCCATCCCCATCTCCCCATGAGAGGGGCACTTTCACTTCTCAGAGGGCAGTTTCAGCCCTCAGCGAACACATTTTCAAGCCTTGTGGAGTGCTTTCGGCTGTCACAGGGCATTCTCTGCACAGGGCATAGGAAAAGTTTTTTACTTCAATCCTCAGAAGGCAGAATCCGAAGGCCTGATTGGGAGTCCAGAAGGGTGTTGATATGGGCGTCTCGGGCAACAGCAGCCTTTGCATGATCCCCAACCAATTGCATCAGCCCGGGCAGCCACACCTTAAGCATCTGGTTCCGACCATTGCTCCCTTGCACCTTGATGTTTGCCTGCACCACATACACACACACTCACACACTCACTCACCTGCACACCATGTTCAGAAAGAAATGGAAAGACTACGCCACTTATGCAGTGGTGTTGTATATGGGGGACAAGTGTGTGAAGCACTGCCCCCCCCCCAGTTTACCCCCTCTCTCTCAGTCCATGCAGCTGGCACCCCGGCAGGCTGGATGATGCATGACCACTGACAGGCTGCATGATGCATGATGCATGACCACTGAC
>JAABUK010007030.1_pt1 | contig 16436 bp, 19 predicted proteins | sample 5559141 | NCBI WGS metagenome assembly JAABUK01 (sample SAMN10711869, study PRJNA513367) | rock metagenome | isolation source: Antarctica rocks | place: Antarctica: Victoria Land, Pudding Butte nord | collected 2016-01-03
TGAATTGTTCGAGGAAGGCGGAGGTTGGCGAGCGGTTGGAGCTTGGTGAGCAGGATTCGGGGGGGGGAAGTTGAGACTCGGGGACTGTGCCGCGGAATGCTACGTAGCCGGCGTAGGTGCGTGGTGGCAGGGGAGAGATGTTGGAAATTGAGGGGAGGAGGGAGCGGATTTTGGAGGAGGGACCATCGGCTGCCAGGAGGAGGTCTGCTTGCACGGTGCCTTCTGAAGGAGAAGTTTGGTCTTGTCGTGTATTTGACCATGAGATGGAAACTTTGTTGTTTTCCGCCTCCTCCACTGCCTCTACCTTCCTGCCAAATTCGTACTTACCAATACCTTCGTTGGAATTTGGTTTGGGCGGCTCAGCGCCGTTCAGATAGTCACTTCCAACGGCATCGAAGTTGGCTCGCAGAAGATGGTATACTAAATCCCAGCTTGTCATTTGCTGTACGCTGTTCTCTTTCTGGATAATTCCACCGTGCTGGTCAAGGTGAAGTCTTAGCCTGGAAGTGACAGCGTATTCCCGTCTCGTCCGATCGTGCCTCGCCAGGAAAGCTCTTGTTTCATTTCCTGCCACTATTCCCGCACCCTGGTCGTGTAGTAATGGGGTAGGAGACCGCTCGAGAATAACGACATTGTGACCGAGGCGGCGAAGAGAAGTGCCAGCAAACAAGCCAGCAAGAGATCCGCCGACAATGACAATGTCAAGATGCTTTTCTGGAGAGCTGCTCATCATGCGAATGCCAGTGACCGATCTGAACATTCGACCATGCAGTCTGCCTCCGTCAATTCATACGACAAGGACGTGGTGTTTGCTTATCAGTAAAGTCTAGTATCTGCAGGGGGCCATTGCGTAAACGACGTAACGATGAGACGATCTGACGCGACGATCGCCTTCGACGATGGAGCTAGCTGAAGTGCATTAGATGACCTACCAGTGTGCCAGGACCGGGCGAGCGGGCTGCAAGCAACATCATTTCGGAGAACGAGCCGAGGGAGAAGCATTATCGATGTTGAGGTCCCTGTTGTCACTCTTTCAAAACAGATCTCCGATGCTCGAAACCGGGAACCGGCACGAGTAAATACAATGTGATAGAATCTTGAGCCCCCTAGATCCGTATAGAGCACATGGAATCTGGTTACGGGCTCCACTGGTTCGGTTCTTGGGATGATTGCGATTGGCTTGCCACTAACAAATGGCGAAAGAAGGTCCTTGGATCAGACGGCGGAAAAGGCAGAAGATCTTCCAGGTCCACCACGAATTTCGACTCGTCGGCATAGCTAGAGTACGGGTAGAACTGGGTAGAACTGCCCAAAGTCTGTGTGGCTTGTGTTGCTGCATGCTGGCTGCACGAAGCAGGGTGGACTATGGTGGATTGGCCAGTGTGATCTGCTTTGAAAGGACACAGGTCGAATCTGCATGCCGCTGCGGTCGACATTGTGGACTGGGGGCATTGTGGTTGGTGGCTGGGATTCGGATGAGAAGAGTGACGCCTCCTCGCCCTCTCGCTCTTTTTCCCGCCCTCTCTATGGTCTGTGGTTCCATTCCGTCAATCTTCTTCGACGTTCCAGCAACCTCGTCCGATCCACCATCCATCTTTGGCGTCGCAACATATTCGTGCCTTTTGGCAAATTGCCCTGCCATTACGTTCCTGTGGAGAACCGTCGACACCATTGAACAGTCCGCATTACTTTGTACCACATGGCCCAACCCGCTCTTTGTCGCTCCTTTCTGATCTGCGCCTCATAAGCCCCCCCACCTCTGCATCGCAGCCTCCATTGCGACAGGCTCTCTCCTCCTCTATCGCAATCCCGCATCGCAAACATCAAAATAGATCTCCTCTGGCGACCTTGAATGCAACATCGTGTCGTTCACAAGATCCTGTTCAGTCATCGGAGTCGCAGAAGCGGCAGACCAGTCTTCAGTCGCATCGAGGGAACGAGCAGCTTACATCAAGTCTTTGCTGACCAAGTTGGGCGCATACCCACAATCAAACCCTGAAGCCTGTCGTTACCATCGCGCTTCGTTGATCTCTTTCTCGACGCATTGGTGTGTGTCTTCGGCCGTTCCACCTCGGCACCTCTGCATACTTCAGGGCGGGAAAAGGCGAAAGTCTACAATGCGGAGGACCAACCACAGAGAGCTCGAAGCAGTGATTCTCAGGTCATGATATTGAATAAAGTACAAAAACCAAGCTGACCAAGGCTTGAGATTTTTAGCTTCTCGAACAGCCGCTGGTCCCTGTTATGCCAGCGTACGATATAGCAGGTAGCGATCGATTTGGCCAAGCCATAGACATGCCGGGAATGGATCTCGCTGATCCGAGTTGGACGATTACTATACATGACCGCCCCTTGCTCAAAGCACATAAGCATTTGCCTAGAAGACGCGATCATTTCCTTCCGACGGTCGACTTGAGCTCGCATTACCAAAAGACACAGGTTCGACTTCCTAATGGAGATGTGCATGGTTCACATCACCTATCTACAACACCTCCAAATCCCCCCAACTCATTTCTATTTGAGCCCTCGTCGTCGCCAATCGCTATGCGAGAGCCCAGTGAACATGGCAGAGATGATTCATCCAACGCAGAAACCACCATTCTTCGATCAAGAGTAGCCACTCCGACACATCAGAAGGGCCCTCCAACACCGGATATAACCCCACCACGTCCAGACAATCTGTTGCGTCCCCGCCCTTTCCTGGCTAACGCCCCTTCGATCTCGTCAAGGGCGGAATCTTTCAAGACAGCCAGGGAGGAGCTCTCCTCTGATGAGGAGGTTGATGGCGGCTCCCCTTCAGACAGGCCATCTCGTCAGAGGTGGCTTCAAAATAGCCAGGCAGGTGATCTGGAGGACTGGAAAGTCCGGGCTAGTCCTTCGGCTCAGACTGACGGAAACGGCGTCACGCCGACAAAAAGTATCAAGCGTAAACCCCTCCCCACAGAAGCTTTTGCTACTTTTGATGGCTCGTGGGACGCGAAGGTCGAAGATCCCAACAGCCTGATTAAGGCAACACCTAGCCTGAACGGTACTATGGACGGTGCGGACCATGGCCAATCTTTGCGCTCTGTCACTTCGCACCCGTCACCATTGCCAACGCCCCCGCATTCTCCTGACGCTGATGAGGCATCAGCAACACCAGAGCCGCCATTACAGGGAGGAAAAAGCCTCCGAGACCGACTGGAAGAATCGAAGATGGTCAGAGCCAGTGACTCAACGGAAAAATTTGCGCTGGACATTGGCTGGTCACATGTGTATAAATCGCCCGAGCTGCGAAACCGTATCAATTCATGGCGCTTGTCCGGGATCTCAACGACATCCACGGTTGAAGCCATCGTAGTCGACGCAGAGACGCCTCCGCAACGCCGACAGCAGCTGCGTCACTCTCGCAAGAACCCATCACTTCGTTCGACGAGCTCGCCATTCCCTGCGTCGAATCGGGATTCCCTGCTTTCCAATCCAGATTCACCACATCGGCTAATTCACAAGAACGGCAAAATAACCAACAAGACTCGGTGGAGCATAGGTTCGGAAGCATCAAGAACGATGAGTGTGTCCTTGGCCATGGCTGATGCTACGAAGCCAGAGGTCATTCACGTTGCCGTCATACCTGCAAGAAAGTCCTCTCTGCAGTCTTCTGAGGACAGCAGTCGGAGGCATTCTGCCTCCCTTTCCATGAGTTCGGCAGGGCATCGTCCATTTACCTCGCCAGATTATTTGAGAGTGGAACCAAATGTCACACTTCGAAAGAAGAGGCCCATGTCTGCATCCTATCCCACAGGAGCGAGCTCTGAAGGCCGCGGAAGAGATCGGCCACTTCCTCCAGCTGTACCAACGCGAGGGTCTTCCATGTCGGCGCCTACGAGCAGAAGCAATTCACGTACAAATTCTTTAACATCAGAACATTTCCGGTTACGTCGCCTGGCTGCAGAAGAAGATCTGCACCGGACACTTGAGCGAATGGAGTCCGAGAGATCTGTTGTTCCTCGGCATAGTGCTTCCCACACTCCGAAGGCTTCCAACACGCATGCCGCTGACCCTGATCTCGAACACGGGGAGTCTCTGAGATCTCCGTCTCAATACACACCCTTCTCGCCGCCTTCCATGGAGTCTACCTCGCCAGGACCAGTCGAAATGGGTGAGGCACGAGCAGTCAATTTCTTTGCCCACAATAATCATTCCTTGCAAATCATCGACCAATTTCCTTTGCCGGAATCACGGGCGCTTATGTTCTTGCAGAAGTCTGATGAAAAAGGACGATTACTGGTAGATGGGCCCTCAACACCAAAGCAGACGGCATTGCCGCAGCTGTTGATTGATTCGCCATTGCGTAATCCGCGCGACCCACCGCAACCGCCTGCGCTTAAGGTCATTCCACCCACGCCAGCTGATTTGACTCCCGTTGAAAATACCGACCGTCAACTTGGCTTGCCATCACCCGGAACACCCAGAAAGGCAGGATCGCTTAGCCGTCGTTTTGGCTCCCTCAAAAGGCCCACTCTAGGTACCAGGCACCGTTCAGAGTCTTTTGTCAAGTCTCTTAGCAGGACACTGAGTTTGAGAGGCGCACGCAACATGAAGGTTGATCAACCTTTGGATGCTAATCTGCACCCGTTCTGGAGGCCGCGGGGATTTTGGGATGACATTACAGATTCCGACAGCGACCGAGATGACTATGACGACGACACGATTGTCAGCAACTCCCTTGGTGTTCCGCAGAGAAGAACTATCATCGATGGGCCGATATCGCTCGTCAGGCATTTGTCAGACACCTCCAGGAGACAACGACGGATGGGTGGTGTTACGAAGAGATCCAGTCAGGGCAGTTTGTCAAGACTACAAGCGGGAAAGAGAATAAACAGGATACCAGGTTTGGGTCGTCACTTTCCCTTTTTGAAAATCGGCGACGTGCAGGACCGACTGCAATTTTCGAAACGGCAGAAGGAATACGAAAAGCGAGAGAGGACGAGGCAGGCTCTGAGGGGAAAGATTGGCCCTCAGATCATCTCCACAGGCGACTCACGATACCCAGCGGAATTGCCCTAAGGTGCCTCCCGGCAGTGAAACTGTGAGCGGTATAGTGGATGGACGAGCAGGTTCCTCGTCCTGATAGACAACGACATTTTCTTGTTTTTCCTATTTTATATCTAAAATGTCTACTATGCTAGCGAGCGCTTGTATGTATGGCATTGCATATTGATTTCTCTCAGCTTCCTTGGTTCTCGATGCCATCACGGATTCACGAGTTGGACGAATTAATGAGTTATATACATCATCATGTGGTTCAACAGTCCAGCGGGAACGAGCACATTGATCTAAGCTCCGTTATAGTGAGAAATGAATTCGCAGCTTTACTTCCATGAGTTCCCTTGAGAAAGGTTTCTTCGGATCATCTTTGGACCGTTTTCCCAGCTCTGGCCATGGACTGCTCCCGCCTCTTGATCTTTTCGAGCAGACTTGAGTCGAGAAACGGCAGAGGTATCGTGCTAGAGTCGAACACCGTTACTACAACTTGTAAGCTGCGTAACGAACGTTTTTCATCCAAGTCACGGACCTGTTTCTGGTCTCCGTTTTTGCTCGACGTCGGAGCCTGGAGCTGCCGATACAGCCTCCGGTTTCATCTCACTAACTTTGAATCTTGGTCGGGACTTCTGTAAGGGTCGTCGTATAAGTTCTCTTTCTGTGTGGGCGTCTTTAGCCATAAGAGGTCATCTACTGTAGGCGACGGAGTGTGTCACAGGCAAGGAGGACGGGGCGAGTGAAACGCCCAGAGGAAATCTCCGGTCACAAATCTCTATCGCCGCAGATTCTGGACCTCCGCCAAACCCCACTCCCGCTTGCGACATCGGACCTTCAGTCAACATTCCACGTAGTTCTGCGGTCTCACTCCTCGCCGAGATATAATCTATCCAACTCACTTTGACGTCTCACGGCGCCCAGTGTGGCAGCAACAGCTGGTGCAGGGAGTGATGCAGGCGGCGGAGGCAGTGGTAATTCGTCGCATCCCATCATCAACACAAGACCGTCAACCGCAGAGTCAAAGAAACGCAATTCCTTCATTGCTGGCCTAGACAACTCACCTAGCAGTGTCGACTCGGCCGAAGTTGATGGGACGGAGCATGGTCAGCAGCAGGAAGAGGAGAGGAGACACCCTGTGAAGAGAGCGTGCAATGAATGCCGCCAGCAGAAAGTGAGTGCGACACCATCAAATCTTCGATCTTGTTCTTCTCGCTCCGACTTAATTCCTCTCAATCTTGTATAGTACGTATGGGCTAATTGGATACTACAGCTTCGATGCGATGTCGTCCAAGATCCTTTCACAATCTGCTCAAGATGTCGCAGGCTCAACCTCTCCTGCATGGTTCAAGAAAATTTCAAGCGAATCGGCAAGAGGTCTCGCAATGCGGAAATGGAGAGAGAGATTCTTGAGCTGAGAAAGCAAATAGCCGAACAAGTGACTCCTACCAAGAGCAATGGGTTGACTATGCAGAATGCGACGCAGTCTAGTTCATATGCATCTGAAGACCAATATGGTTCCAATGAGGCTGTGGAAGGGCTCATGGGTTTGAGCGGGGGGTTGACCAGCTTGAAGAGGATAGAAGATGTTCTGGTGACGCAGGACTGCATATCTGAACTATTTCACACGTAAGAGCCCCACAAGGATTGCGGGCTGGAAGTCGAGGCTGATCTATTCTCCAGTTTCTTCTCCGTGTACCACCCGTTTCTCCCGTTTCTCGCCGCAAAACTGTCTCCAGAAGACTATTTCGATTACTGTCCCGCTCTGTTTTGGGCCATAGCAGGCATCGGCGCCCGCCGATATCAAACTGATGCCACTCTACTCGACCGTCTTACCGGACCGATCACGCGATTAGTGTGGAGCGCTCTGGCAGACATGAAGCAAATGTATGGGATCGTGAAGGTACTTTGCTTGCTGTGTACCTGGCCATTTCCAACAAGCAGCACCAGTAGTGACCCAACATTCATGTTCTCCGGAGTCATGATGCAGATCGCCATGCAAATAGGTCTGCATAGGCCCAGCCATGCTCAGGACTTCAGCAAGTTTCGTATGGAATTGCAAGAAGATGAGCTCAGGGATAGGGTACGAGCGTGGGCAATTTGCAACATCGTGGCACAACGGTAAGTGGAATCCACCACTTTATGGCTTCAAAGCTGACAGATGAAAGCGTTGCAACGGGTTATGGACAGCCATCAAACACCCTCTACGACTGGACGCTTGGCTCCAAAGCCGCAAAAGTAGATGGCAATTTCGAGCTGCCCTCTCCTGTAAATTGTCATCTCCAGATTGAGCGCTTCACGGAGAAGGTGTCGAGCACTCTTTATTCGAATCGACGAGATTCTGTCGGATTGGTTTCCGACGTAGAACGACAGGCATATGTGAACCTTCTTGCCTCGGATTTTGCAGACTTGGAAGAAGAAATCGCTGGAGATGCGTCTGCAGTCACAATGATGTACTTGCGCGCAGCGCATCTTCATCTTCGATTGAGTGCATTCTTTTCTCCTCCGTCTCTACCTTCATACCGAACGGACATGACAAAACTTTACAGTGCGACGACCTCGTTCCTAGAGACATGCTTGGATCTGGAGCAATCCTCTGGCTCGACCTTTACGGGTGACCCAGCTGCCACGACAGCGTTCGCTTCTCTCGTCTACGGTACGAATTACATCTTTCAGATGATGCTAGCTGCCGGCTTTGCATTGTTGAAGCTACACAACAATTTTCTACAGCAAGTAGGATTGGATGCGGAAAAGGCCAGGGGCATATTCAGCAGGACGATTTGGGCACTCCGAAGCATGAGTGTGCAAGAGAACGACCTGGCCCTGAGACTGGCCGAAGTTCTTGCGCAGGTGTGGAAAGGTAGTCGAGCTGCTGCCGAGGAAAATGGAATCGATAGACCGCAAACATCCATTGACCATAGCATGCAGCTGAGAGTCAGATGTCGTATGTCTGTCTCCTTGGTATACGACTCAGTTTGGCGGTGGAGAGAGAAGGCGCGGAGAAGGGGGATCTCTCTTGAATGTGAGGAAACTCAATCGATGATTCCAAAAATCCTGTGCTGATCTCGTCGTAGCCTATCTCAAACATCCTACCGACCCATCCGCGGTCACTGATTCGAGCGCGTCGTCAGTCGCTGCAGGCTCAAACCCCTTTTCCTCTGCGCGGCCGCTCCGGCGCCTATCTGCAGTTCCTGGTATGCCGGGTATGGCGACTGGCTTCGGCATCGCAGGCAATGGAGGTTTGGGCACAGGTTACCACGAAGCAAATTATGAAGTCTTCGATCCATTGAATTGGATGCTGGACGGACTGGTAGGTTTCCCGTACAGCTTCACTGGCGTGCAAGGACTTGAGCAGCTAGAGTTGGGAGGCCTCGGTGGCATCAGCTGAGTGGAGAGGTCTGCGGTGTGGTCACAGAATGGGTCTTCGTCGACGAGGAGCGTCGTCCGATTCATCCACGGCTGGCATTGGTTGTGGTGCAGATGAACCTGTCCTTGGGGAGCTGTGCACCGAGGGGTTTCAGCGACATTATCGTTCCATGTGAATATTCACGAGTTCTGCAAGCGGTGGCATATCGCTTCTTCAGTTGATTACAGAGGAATCCACCTCGATAGACGCGCAGGACCCATTTCTGCAGTCCGCCAGGGCTGCGGGGTGAGCTTCGCCAGATTCTCCCCAACCACCAACATACCAATCAGATTATGACCACATATGACAATCAAGACATTTCCGATCATCATGTCGAACCTAAAGCCGCCGATCTTCAGAGCGACTCCCTTGTTGATCCAGTCGCATATCCCGCCGCCATGACATTGGCAGACTCGTGAGACATTGCTGCGACGCTGCAGCCGCCACAGTACGACTGTTTCAACGTCACCACCCCACCGCCTATCATGGCCTTCCCCGTCGCCATCGACGTTTCGGCTACAGCTCCAACGGTCGAGCATCGCCAGCTTCACAGGGCTCGCTTGCCGATTGTTTAGCCTCCTCTTCTCTTCTGTTCTGCATTTGACGACGGATACCATCATTCCCTTATCACTCACTCGCTCTTTCGGCCCCGCATTCCAGACCCTCAACATTCCAGGACAACAGGTCTGCCAATCATAGAGAAAGTGCAATGGGGATGGACTGGTGCCAGCTCATTCTTTGCTTTGACTTCAGTCTTCCTCTTCTCCTCTTGTTGTTCTGCTTCTCCTCCTCATACCCCACTCGTGCTATCTTCCTAGGTTATTTTGGAGATTTTTTGGGCAGTGATTGTTCTGAGAACAACTTTGTTCCGTTTGCTGTGACGATTACGAGCTCGATCTCCCCTTCGTTGTTCTCTACCTTCGTACTGTTATCTTTCCTTCGCTTCCCTCCTGGACAAGAGGCCCAGTGCTTGATGCACCCTTCCGCCAACATGGCCTACCACTTAATCAACCGGACTCGCTCCGCAGCACCACGTACAAGGATGAAGCAATCGTCTCTTCCCGCTCGATCACTCCTCTTCGCAGTCCTTTGTTCGCATCTGTCAACCGTCACGGCATCGCCTGTGGCATCCCTCCCAGCATCAGCACCGGGGTTCCACTCCGGAGCAGTACCAGCGACACATGACGTTCTGCCCGACTCGTGGATAGACACCTTGGACCTAGATCCCGTAGCACTGCCCACCGAGCTAGACTTCGAAGAAGACAACGATTGGGATCTGGAGTATGAAGATCTGATCAACAGTGACGAAAGGATGGGCGTGGACGGAATGGGCAAGGCAGTCGTCAAGAGCATGGACAGCAGCACAAGGTTGGTCTTCCTATCCCAGCCTCTGTGATTCACTCAGCTTGCCACGCATCCGTTATACTGCTTCTCCTCAAATCAAAGCATTGACCCCCGTCACAGCCCCCATACCCACACACCGCATCCCGACCCCGCGGACATCGGACCCCTCACCCTCCCCGAATCCCTCTTCGCCTCGCTAGCCCGCATCCTCGAGCTCGGCTTCTGGAAGGGCCTGCTCGGTAGCTTTCTTGTCTTTTGGGTGCTTATCGCCTCCACGGTTGGGGCGTTGGTGGTGATTGGGGTGAGGGTCAAGAGGATGGAGAGGAGGGGGGAGTTGCGGAGATGGAGATTGGGATCCGACGAGGGGGAAGGGGAGATCAGGATGGGGAGAAGGAAGGAGGTGTGGGAAGCTACGGACGACTGATTTGATGTTGACTTGCATTGCTGTCGGAGTGGCCTTTCGGAGTTCGCTTTGGGTTCTGGTGCGGCAGCATTGGGTAGGCGAAATGTGCACATTGGCATAGCGATAGGATTCGGTGCGGCTGCTCCCCAGCAAAGGAGTCCCCCCATCTTGCATCGTAACTGGGCATATGCATTCCGACATAGTGAAAATCAGTTCATACCCTCAAAACTCCAACCATGCTTGCAAGCAACATGCTTTGATTTAACCTTCATCTGCCTTGGTTTTCGAATGCCAACACAACAGCGGCACAGTATGATATCCATTCTACTCGTATGCGTACCGCGTCACCGCCCTCACAATACCTTCATTCATACAATACGATCTGATTTTTCAGAAGCCAGTATCATTTGCCCATGGCAGCAATACTGTAAGTTATCAAGAAATCATTCCAACGATTCAATCCTCGAAGAATCACTTCTCGCAACATTGATGTGGATGCTTTATCTGCCTTTCTTCCTTCTGAAGCCACTTTAATGTACACAGGTCCGCAACAGCAACAGCAACAGCAGCAGCAACAACAGCAGCAGCAGCAGCAGCAGCAGCAGCAACAACAACAACAACAACAACAACAACAACAACAACAGCAACAACAACAGCAGCAGCAGCAACAGCAACAGTAACAACAACAGCAGCAACAGCAGCAACAACAACAACAACAACAGCAGCCCAGCATCTGCATGCATCTGTATCTTCTTCGCAGCAATACGACAGGATTCCCGGCCCCAACAAAACGAAGCGCGAGCTCAGGGCAGCCTCCCTAGGGGGTATCATGGATGAAGTTTTGTGCGGGTAAGCATGAAAAGAGGAAATGAAAGGAAAAGAGAAGAAAAGGGAAGAGCACCGGGGCACGCAGAGAGATAAAGAGGAAAACCACGCTCTTTGCTATCGAGTCAGCCAGGCTTGCTACCTCTCTTTTCTCCCGACACAGTTTGGTGTTTACATCCCACCAGTCTGATACTGCACGATACTCGTTGGCCAGATGCCGGGCGGTATTGAGGAGACTTCTGTGGTGGAGAAATTGTCGGGGATTGATGTTGTTGGGTGGTAGGCTATTGCGGTAGGGTATATGGATGCGGCGGTTTGGGTTGGGTAAGCGTGGTGTAAATAAGGTGCTTGATTGGGGACGAAGGGGACCGTGGTGTGTTTGGTTGGAACTTGAGAGCCGTTGGTGATGGTGGAAGAACTGGTAGAGCAGGAAGATGGTTGGGGGAGGGAGATTTGGTAGGCGGTATTACTGTTGGTGGTGTCGTATTGTTGCGGTCGGTGATGAGCAGATGGTGTGGATGATGGTGGCGGAGGTTGGACGTTGTAGGTGTGTTGTGATTGTTGTTGTTGTTGTGGAGAGGGTGCGGTGGTGGATGCAAGGGGGTTTGTGGGTAGGCTGTCGGAGTAGGCTGTAGGATGTTGTTGGTAGGACTCAGGTGCGGCGTAAGAAGGCTGAGTTTGAGCTTGAACTTCAGTTTGCTGTGGTTGAGATTGTGGGCCGTGGTGATAGCCTTTGCGGAGTGCCTCGGAAGCAGTGACTACGTTCTGAGCTTCATCGAGACATTGCTGAGCTCGAGGGTGGAAGAACTTGAAGAGGTAATCTCCAGAATCTGCACATGGTCAATTTGAGGAAGCCAGAACGGGAGTGAATCACTTACTCGTGAAGTGGTCAGCACTCTTGATGACAAACAACCAGTCCTGCAATTCTTGCTTCATCTTATTCAACGTCTCAACGTCCAAGCGCTCTCTTCTCTTGTTGTAAACATGCATTGCCATTCCCATGCCTAGCACGTACCCAGAAATAAAATGCCATGTGAAATCTGCTCCCTTGAAATCTCCAATCATAGACATTACGTTACGTAACATTGTCCGTGAAGCATCAAGACATATGTCCAAGTTCTTCTCCTGCACCTCGGCTGCCTGAGATGTGCACAACCCAGGGTGGTGTAAGATGATTCGGAATTCAGCATACCATATATCGACGAGGTGAGTGGCGATTTTATAGCTGCCATTTCTGGTCTGATTTGCAGTGTCTTGATTCCAGTCGTGCCGCCATTTTGTGATCTGAGCATCAAGCTCATCGACTTCTCGGCAATACTGTGCTTCTGACTTGCGGACAAGAATGACATTGATGTAGAGGTCCATGAGGAGTGGCAGCTTTTTGGAGAGAAAAATGAGGCCCCAGAAGTCGCAATTACCCGTTCTCGACATGACTCCATGCTCCGTAATTTCTGAATCCAGGATTGCATGGGGTAGCTCGATATCCATGTCTCTAGGTGAAATTGCCAATGGCCTTCCCATCTTCACGGAAATTGTGACCTGGATGCCCAAGATTGACCAGAATACCCGCTTTCGAAGTTCGATAGCGAGTACATTCTGTTGCTCGGGTGGAAGCACGATCTTGTTGCTGGATCGATGATAATCCAACTCGATAGCCCTCGCCAGTATCATGCTACTAAGGCTCCAACTATTCCCGGGTTTCGGCAGATTTCTTGCGTGGACAAGAAACAAAGCCAGTGCTTGCATGTTTGCCAACGAATCTCCGAGCAGGAGCTCTGGATAGAAGCTGAGAGAATAGTGGTACAGACGGTTCGATTCTGCCAATTTCTCTTTGCGCATAGGAGGGTTGCGTACAGCCATCTGATAAGCGAATATTGCTAGCACTACCATGATCATGACGGTTTCAGCAGGCTTGTTATCGAATCTGGTTGGATGATCGTAGAAGTCCGCGACCTTGATGCGTCAGCGAGGCAAATGCAAGCTCTGATAATACAAGCTTACCTGTTTCCTGAATGTCGGACCATGGACGATAGGAACATAGGGAGCAATGACCTTCTGGTAGTTGTCGATGTATTGAAGGGCATCATCTCGGGAAGGCATTTGCGGCCTCTCTGGCTTCCGTGCTCCGAGGATAGTGGAGAGAGAACTGCAGCGTGAATTGTTGAGAGGAAGAGTTTCTTGAGATATTCTTCTGGTCTCCTCCATGTCCGGACAGACAAAGGCCCCGATGTCAATTTCACCGTCCACAAAGTCAATGGTGGTTTCGTGGATGGGTCCTATATGCGGTCCATCTGTGTCGCTTGAGCTCCTGGAATTTGTGTTTGCGTGTGGCTCTGGTATGGACGATTGCTGGTTCCGAGGTGGGTTGCTAGCAGACCAGAGATTAGTACAGGTATGAAGCCAAGAACTCAACGGGGAGCTGGAGGAGCAGGCGGCATACCTGCTATAGCCATTCGGACCAGCGTATGCTTGGTATGCTCCCTGCATAGGATACTGAGCAGGATTCTGAAGCTCAAAATGTTGACGATACGCATCAACTTGTGCTCTGAGTTCTTCGACCTCCTTTGTCAGCCGGACTGTCTCTCCTCGTTCATATGTGTGGCCTGTGATTCTGTCGGTTGCAACACAGCGAAAATTCTTTGATTGACATGGTTGACAGCCGTCCTGACCAGAGTCGCATTTCATCTTCCTTTCCTGGAATTCGAGAAGAACAATGTCAGTAACTGGGAAGTGAGAAGAAGCGGAGGTAAACGTGATAATCTGAATGCTTACCTTGCATCTGTCGCAAGCCTGGCCGGTACGCGAGTTGGCCTGAAGCTTCTTCTTTATTCTTTGACTGTAGACTTCTGTGTCTTCTGGTTCGCCTTTCAATCTCTTTTCTGGCGGACCACCATCTCCTGCGGAGGCACGCTTCTGTCCCTGGTCCTCCATCTGGTGGTCGCGTGTCAGCGCTCACTGCACAGCAACAATTTTTCGCTACAGACCTTCCTGTCTGGGTCCAGCTCATGGAAAGCTGCAGCTTGCCCTGCGATGGAGATGCCCAAGATCTTGCGACACGAGGATATTTACATGGGTGCGGTTCAGAGCCCCAAATCTGTCAGGTGATCCAGCACTTTTGGCACTTCTGGCTGCCGCACAATCGACGTCACTGGGCTAGCCGGATGACGTTAGTGATATCGCCCGCCTTGGCACGCCTACTGCTGCCGATTGCTTCCAGTGTGATGCAAGTTGAAAGGGCACTGCGGAACCGTCCAATGTCTCAGCCTATACCTACAACAGATGTCCCATTCAAGACGAATTCGATCAACAGATATAGATTCGCTGGATCAGTGCCACATCTAAAAGACCTTCCAAGCTTCTGGTACTCACACCATGTACATACACGCTCGAGCCGTCCAAGGCTGTAAATTCATATCAGGATCCGTCAAAATCCCCAGGAAACTGCACTACATCTCAACGCAGCTCCCAGTATGTCATCGCGTATATTTTGCACTTTTCGCGACAGTCTCAAATCTCACTTTGTTCCGGTACTTGTGGATGCCTCCACTGTCAAACCAAGGAGTCAGGTTCTTACATTGGCTGACATCGAAAACTCTCAGGTGTCGACATCCATCAACGACGGATTCAACACCTGTACCCGTCACTCGGACGCAGCCTCGTACAGACAGCTGCTTGAGAGCCAACAGATGCAAGCCAATGCTTCGAAGTGAAGGATCAGAGACAGCCGAGCCGCAGAAGGACAAATTCAAATGCGTCAGACCGGGGCACCCAAGAGCAAGAACCTCGGTGGCCGTGTCAGACAGAGCACAACAAAAAGACTATAAGCGTCAGTCAGGGCTACCCAAGGACAGTGACTTGCTTACCAAATCCAACTCCTGTAACCCCTTCGCTGCGTTGGTCAAATAAATTATGGCATTATCCGTCAAATAGGTACAGTCAGCTAGGCAGAGTTTCCGCAACCGCGAGAACTGTGCATTGCCCCAGTATTGAAACCCGGTGTCTGTAATGGTCGTACACCTGGTGAGATCCATGTGTTCTATTCGTGTCGATGCATGGGACGCAATATGATGCATCGTGCGATCTGTGACATGTTTGCAGTAGGATAACGTCAATCGCTTCAAAAAAGGGCAGCCGAAAACAGTACCAGCAGCTGGCTGACCGGGACTTTGTGGGGTGGTTCGAGTATTCATAGTTGGACGACCATTTGCATGACGTGGCGGAGGAGTGGGTGGCACAACCCAGCCCACAATGCGAGCGAGTAACGTATCACTGACCTTTCGGCAATTGCTCAAATCAACTTCTTGTAAGCCTTTGGCTTTGTTGGCCATGTCTAATATTGCAGGCGCAGTCACATCCCACACACTCTTCATCTTCCAGGTTTTGACGTTCGCCCCACACAACGATGCCAGAGTACTGAAGCCTTCATCCGTAATATGGAAGCAGTTGCTGATGTTGATCACCCTCGGTCGTTCACCAACAAAAGGACACACATACTTGGATAGAACCTCGTCAGTGAGTTTGCGGTTATAACGGGTCAGGTCCAAGTAATGGAACAGCTCGGGCGATCTGGTCAAGATGTCCGTCCAGTGGAGGGAAACAGCTCTCAGGCAAAACAATTCGTGGAGTTCGAGGTGCTTGAAGATACCGACAAGGACTTTGTCCGGCAGAAATCCTCGTGCTCGTGGTCCAGAGGAGCGTGGTGTCGATGCACTTGATCTTAGCTTGCGAAATGGATCGGTGAACGGAGAATTCCCCATCGTTGCTTCCGAGGGCGACGGAGTGGCTGATCGGGAATTCTTGGGCGATGTGCTCTTCTTGCGGCCATCGGGTGTAATATCATCTGGCGAAATAGGTGCCAGCGATCCTCGTCGCGATCGTGATTTCACTTTGTCCAGGCCCACGTTCAAGAAGGGATCAGGGTCAGATGGCCTTAGTACTGGCTGGTCTTCTGATTTCATGTACCGATGAGGGCTCCCTGATTCTGCATCATGGAAAGTCACCTTTGGCGTTGGCTGCTTCTTGGGCGCCAGAGGCATCTTCTCTTCACCAATAGCCAATTGGTTTATTGCAGGCGCCGAATCTTTGTCATCCATAATGACATCGTTGTTTGATGCCGAACTTAATCTCTGCCGGGCTGTCACTTCAATTTGCTTCCGCACTTCTGCTGGGCACCTGTCCCAGAAGGCCGCTAGCACCTCAGCGGTAATCATGAGACATTCCACGGCAGTTACTGATCGAACTGTAGCTGTTCTCCGAGGGGCTAACGATAGACTGACCACCTCTCCAAAATAATGACCTTCCTTAAGTCGTGCCTTAACGGTAGGTGGCCGTCGACTGCCTCTCCGTTCGGAGTTCTTTTGCGAGGCTGCTGTCTCAAAAACCTTCTCATCAAGGACCTCAACTTCTCCCTTTACAATGAAGAAGATTTCGCGACCCATGGAA
>JAABUK010007031.1_pt1 | contig 16432 bp, 6 predicted proteins | sample 5559141 | NCBI WGS metagenome assembly JAABUK01 (sample SAMN10711869, study PRJNA513367) | rock metagenome | isolation source: Antarctica rocks | place: Antarctica: Victoria Land, Pudding Butte nord | collected 2016-01-03
ATCGAGACTGCGCAAACATACTTTCCAACACTGTGGTACAACGAAGGAATGTCGATGGCAGCACGGATAAGCCAACGGGAATTTCTTTCTGATTTCTTTTTGGTGTGTTCCGGTATATTCAATGTCTACCCACAACCTACCTATCGATCTACCTTCATTCAAACGCCCCCGAAGGACTATGCAAAGCAGTCAACGGCGAGCATTACGGGTTTGATGGTTCACTGAAGCTAATCAGGCCGTTATTGGCCGGAACCGCCTGGAAGCCTGTGGTCACTGGTGGCGGGAACAGTATGGGCATACCCTCAGTTCACTCGGGCCCTCAGAAAACACGAAAGAAAGCTCACTGAACGTCATACAGCTAGCCTACAGCAGAAGGATTTACGTGCTTGAATGGGTGACGAGTTAGGTGGATTTGGTAGAATCAAATAGGGGTATATAAAGGTGCTTAGTAACACCTATGTATATAGCGGAACTCTCTTCATTACGGAATGAATATTGAGATTTGCCACTTCCGCTATAAGCAGCTTATACTGTACCACCTTCTATGCCTTTCCCTGCTTCCATAATATCATGTCTGAGTGAAGAGATTATTCCTGGTCGTTACTGATGGCGACTCGGTTATGAAAGTGGCGACTTCAGGCTTTGATAAGTCAAAGGTTGAATGGCATGGCTATGGACTGTCTAAATGAACAGGCATATCAAGCTTTGCAAGGTACTTGTATTGCTCGGATCATCTTCTGACGCTTTATTAACGTTCCATCTAGTCTCGTACGTGCAGAAAGTTGGCTGGTCTTCAACGTGAAGCTCCACTTGATTATCTATAGAGTTATTTCCAGCAGTCTGAGGGGGGAAGAGGATTGCCAAAGCGATAGTCACGATGCCCGAAGCTTATGCTGCTCTGAAGTATAGATCGAGCCGGATTGTGTCCTGAATAGCTGAACTTCGCTTGATTTGTGTGTCGTTCAATCGATACTAAGCAGTTTTCAATGTCCTTGAAGGCCCCTGACTATCGTTTTTGCACGAATTTCCAAGTCTGGCTCGACACCTGCATCAGCTCAACACTAATGCCTTTGGCCTTTTCTGTCATTTGACTTATCTTATTGACGGGCATTTCATCCAGACTGTCTAGTTCCAGACCCCGCCCATGAAAGAGAAGAGCTAGGTTATTGGATTTCCAGATCATTACCTCGCGATACTTAGTTTCGATTATAGTCCCCACCAGAAGTGCAAGCGACAACACTACAAGTCCCGCAGGGAATGCAAACCAGGCCCAGCGGACGTGGACATAAGTTTGACTTTTCCACGCGGTTCCCCTCCATTCGGGACTAGAAACACTTGCGTTTTGTTGGCGTATATTGTTGGACATTGAAATTGCCAGATTGTCAATAAGTTCAGGGAGTGTGTCGGTCGTATAGAGAGCCTGGACTATATCGGAGGTAAACGCAGAACCAGAAACATTGACACCCCCACTCCCAGTGAACAGGTCGGACATGAATCTATTCATGGATTTCGCAGCCAAGTGTGTTACTCTAAAGACGGAGGAGTTTGCCGTAGTGTTGGCGAATGAGGTCGGCAAATGATATATAAGATCAGACGTTTGTGAAGGCAGCGCAGAATCATTACGCCAAGAGGAGAGTTGATCCTGTTTCAGCATACCGTCAATAACAGTGGCGGTATAGGTATTAACACAATACCACATAGCACACTCCATAGCGGCCGCATAAACCGAGTTGTCAACCTTCTTCGATCGGAGCGAAGAGAACTTAATCACCGATGGTTGTATCTTGTTCAGAGAGGATGAGATATTGGTAACGCTGGTATTGATCTGGCTGCCGTAGCCAGAGAGCATCGGGCCATTAGGTAAAGAAAGTATGCACTTTCCAGTTTCATCGCAATCATTCAGAATTTCATCTGTTATATTGAGGCATTTGTTGCAAACGGCCAAAGAGGTAAACGTGGACCAGGTACAGTTGCCGGTGGGGCAAGTATATACAGCATCATGCTCTGTACTGTCTCTTACATTGAATAAACCCTTGTAAATCGCTGCTTTCATTGACAAATCAACAATAGAAGGTAACGGAAGACCCTCAAGACTACGGGCCTCGTATCTATCGGTTCTGACAATGATCGGACTGATGTCGGATGGCACTAGGCGATTCGGGTAAATAACGACTTGCTGGAGAAATGGATCAAAGAATTGTGTCAAGATTATAACCACAGAACCCACAAATGCTAAATGCCTGCAGTCTCTGATTAGAAGGCTCGGTCTATACAGTTTTACAAAGTAGCTTACCGGGCACGCAGACTGAAAAGAAGCTGGGTAGAGCCCCAAGGTCCTCTAGTCGCATCATCAAACATTTGTAAGTCTTGTAGGAGGCGAGGCTCGCCTTGACGGTACCAAAGCCATTTTGACTGGCTTATGGCTGCCGCGACAGCAGAACCCATGCAAAGCTTCGTAATAGTAGCAAAAAGAGAAACAACCGAGTTGATCTAGGGTAGGGTTTAGCAATGTGAAAGTATACGAGGGTATGAAACATTGCCGCACTGTAAATACAGACGGCCAGTCAGGAAGCGAACTTGAATCGTATGCTGAGAGAATCACACCGATGGCAAGAATGGCTAAAACGGCTATAGCGGCTCCAAGTATCTCATAGAGCCACCAGTCATGAAGGAGGCCGGACATTGTCTGGCTTAAAGAACTGTGTTGCGACGAAGCTCTCTGCAGTAGAGGTGTCCCAGAATCTGCATTTCCGTCTTCGACATTTCTCTCGCTCGAAGTCATGGTCGCAAGTGGTGAACCTTTAGTATTGAGGCCAATGTCGAACACTTGGACAGTTATTGGAACCTGTACTTTATTGCAGTGTTTTCGAAGTCTGGGACAATTGAATTGCTCGGTTATTTAAGGCACCTTAGTACTCGTATATTATGTAGCTACTTTAGTTTAGCTGCGTAAGTAATAATCTACTAAGGTGTTAGGTCCGATAGTACTCCGTAAAAGCTGCTCTATCTTGAATGCGCTGAGAGCTTGGAAATTCCTTCAACTGGCTAGTACCAGTCTTAACCTTGCGGTTTTGAATTCGAGGTGTACCTCCTTGAACTCGGCTATGCGATAGCAAAACACTGGGGCCTGTCTAATCATGGCTGCACATATACCACCTACTGTGGACAAGGCTCTCGTGGATTTATTGACGACGTATCAAGAACTGAACGGTAGCCAGATCGATGAGCTCGACGAAACACCGAGCCCTCTTGAATTTATGAGATACGTAGCCAAAAACCAGCCTTTTGTGGTCCGAGGAGCCGCTTCAGCATGGCCAGCAGTCCAGTTATGGAACGTTGATTATTTAGCGAAGGTAATGGCAGATGCTCTGGTCAAAGTTGCCATTACACCTTCTGGGTCAGTTTGGACAAACCGTAGATCTGGGCGGCATGGTGCTGAGAAGACTTAGCAATGCAGATTCTGTAGCTAGAAACCCGGAAGACGGTTTGATGTACTTTGTTAAACCCTTAGAGGTGGATGAGCCCTTTCCGGCTTTCCTTCACTATGTCCGAGAGCAAGAGAAAGGGATCCATGGGGCAACGAATGTAAAGTATGCACAAAGTCGTGAGCTCTACATGATTGCACTATCTCACCTTCAACTACTAATCCCAGTCGAATTTAGAGAATGATAATCTCAGGGGAGAATATGCATCGCTTTACAAAGACGTGGACGAAGATATTCCGTGGGCCCGCATTGCGTTCGGCCAGCCTCCCGATGCAATCAATCTGTGGATAGGCAACAGTAACAGCATCACAGCTCTTCATAGAGACAATTATGAGAACATCTACTACCAGATAATTGGCTCTAAGCAATTCGTTCTCTTACCGCCACCTGAAACGGCGTGCATCAACGAGAAGTCACTTCCCTGTGCAACCTACGCCCTTAAGTCTAATTCGAGGCCTGAATCAGTGAGTCTCTGTATTTGCAGACTGTCATCCAATCTTCACAAGTATTGACCGAGTAAGGAAGAGATGGTCATTGTTCCGGACAAGCCAGGGGACGTAATACCCTTCGCCACCTGGGATCCTGACAACCCTAAAGAAGAAGAAAGTCCCTTTTCCTATCTGAGTAGACCTATTCGGCTTCGGCTCGACGCTGGTGATCTTCTATACTTGCCAGCACTTTGGTAAGCGGATCATACATGAGGGGCGAAGTTCTGCGCTAAATCGCATAGGTATCATAAGGTCTCACAGAGCTGTTCGGAAGAGGGCATCTCATGCGCCGTGAATTACTGGTAGGTTTTCCAATTACCTTTCTTCCCCGAAACTAGCGAAATCTTCTCGCGTCTAAGGAACGAAGCGTTGTACATCTACTTAAGCCATAAAGGTTTGCTAATGAGACCACGGCTAACGAGGACCCGCATGGTAGGTATGATATGGACTTTGGAGGGATGCTCTATCCTTCAAGTACATTCATACGAGATGTTTCTTTGGCCATGACAAGCGAGGACCTGCTTCCCGACATCGGTACTATGTAATATAACCGCAACCAACGTTGATTTTTAGCGCTGTTGGCAGCCGCCAGTAATATGGAAAGTTCAGTTCCGTTTCTTTGCGAGGCGTTTTTCAGCCCGGGCATCTTTCTTAAGTCGAGCATCTACAATCTTGTATCTGCCCTTGACGCCGCGTGGACGGCCAGATATTCCACGATTGCCGCCTCGTGCAACGACAACCTTTACTTGCTGTTTAGGTCTCTTCTTGGCGGCCTTACTCATTAGCTTTGCGATATTTTGAGCCTTGTCCTTCTCCGAAGTACCATCCTCGTCTGCTACTAAGGCTGATTTCTTTCGCAATTTTTCGAGCCTTTGGGCCGCTTTGAATTTCTTGCGGTCCTTCGCCTCGCGAACCTTCTTGATGGGGCGTGCATTTAGTGCTCGAAGCTTCTCCTTGATCGCTGCTGCGCCTGCAGCAGTAATGGGGCGGTGCGGCTTGCTATGCTTGTTCTCATCATCCAAGAACCACTCCGGAAGTCCATCGCGGTCTTGGAACGTGAACTTGTTGAAGCCTTCGTCCACTAGATCATGCCTTGACTTCTCCCCAGAAGCGATTTGCTGGGCCAACGTCATCGCTTCCGAAGTTATGATATCGATGTCCAGATGTCCATTTTCCTTAGGTTCACACTGTTTATCCCACTCGGTAGATGAATCCTGAACAATGTCGAAGCTTGCATCGGCATCATGAAGATCTTCTGCTGCCTGCCTGTCATGTGTGTTTGCTTTAGCATCAAGGTTATAGCTCTGTCTGAGAGGTCCGGAATCCCCTTTGACATTTACTTGTGGAAAAGAACGGATCGGTGTCCCACCAATTCTTGGTTTTGGGTTTGTCGATTCGCTGACAACTTCCCTAGCATCATTCAGTTCGTCGCTCTCAATATTAATTTTCTGCAATTGAATCGCGCGGTCGTCGCCATCGTTGGGGTCACCAACACCGATCTCCCTGAAGAGGTCTTGTTCGAAAAACATGGAAGCTCTTTTGGTAAGGCCATCTTCGTCCTTCCGGTGTAGTGCACCAGTACTGACTGTTCCATGTGAGATCGTTGCTTCCTCGGCGTCTTCTTCTGAAGACGAGGCGCTGTCATGATCCTGATCAAATTCTTCTCCACTACTTTCTTCGTGGTCCGAGAATCCTTCCCAATCACCATCGGTGTGTTCTTTACGTGCTTTCTTCGCCCGGTACTTTGCGTCGGATTCGGATCTTCGTTCTTGGTAATGATCGTACAACGCGTCCATTTCTCTATCCAACTTATCCTCTTCCTCGTCACTCTCGTCATCAGAGATACCCTCATCCTTGGGCTCTTCGTTTTTCCGAGTTGGGATACCCATCTTGCCTCTCGTAATCTTCTCGATCGCGCTCGCTTTACTAACTGCTGCTAGTCCAAACATTGAATCTTCACCATTGGGCCCGCTTTGCTCCAAGCCTATCTCGGTCGGCGGCATCATGTGTAGCTGCATGCGAATAATCTCTTTTTGTTTTCTTTCGTTATCTCTCCTTCTCTCGCGTTTCTTGCGCGCCGTTTCATTCTCGGTGAGCTTATCCAATTCTTCCTGCATTTGAAGCTCTTCGTCCATGGGAGATACCACAGTAACTTCCTCAGTAGCATCGTCGTCGAATTTCTTCTTTGAAAGATAGCCGAATTTCTCACGAGCGTTGAGCCGCCATTTCAATAAAGTACGAAATTCTTTGCGTCCGAGCACCTTAAGATCCATACAGCACTTCTTGACCTCAGATGTTGTTTCGGGTAGTCTTTCTAAAGCAGCCAGAGCAATGTCTCCGTTCCCTGGCCCTTCAAAGATCAATTTGTTGAGGCTACCGAGCATGGCGATGGGATCCGTGGTTTGAATGAACTTGCTAGCAAGAGCCTCTTTGAATTGCGTATAATTTCCTTCTTCATATCCATCTCGTTTCCTCTTCTTCACCTCGGGATTGAATACCTTTGCTTCGTTATTTGGTGTTGGGTCTGAAAGCTCTGCAAAAACAGATCTCGGATCCAAGAATTTTGGGTCTATCCGCTTGGGTGCCTTGAATCCTCGGCAGACTACGAATATCTCTGCGGAAACATTTCTGGATGATGGAGGTTTGGTGGCTTCGACCTTGGTGAAGAGTTGATTGAGAACCCATAACAAAGCGTTGTAGTCTTTTGACCGAAAAACCTTAGTAACGAATGTACCACCCTCGATCAAGAACTCAGTAGCTAGTTTAAAGGCTTGAAGAGCCAACTCAGCCTGAGAAAATGCATCTTGTACCCATGCGGTGCCAACGTTTGGTGCGCCATCGTGCAAGACGGTATCTGCTTTCCACGTCTTGAGGTGCTGTCTGATTGTGGCTCGGCATTTATCGGTGGTAATATCACTCTGAAATGTAATCGTCCTCGGAATTGGCTTAATGGGAGCTAGGTCTACCCCCACAATAAGACTACTTGCCGGCATTGTCTCTGCTGCAACCTGACACCAAGACTACAGACATCAATTCACATCCATTTAGTATGAACGAGTTTGACATTACCCCTGGCGCCGCGCAGAGATCCAGTAGTACTTTGCTCTTCTCGAGAAAGCCAAACTTTCGGTTGAGCTGTATAAGCTTGAAGGCTGCTCTGGCTCTATAGCCCTTCTCTTTCGCGAGCTTGTACCATTTGTCAAGTCTTCCTTTTCCATGCTGACGAACCAGTCAGCGAGCAAAAGTACCTGCGGTTTAACTTAGGAATCAAACCTTTTTTTGAATACCCATTTTGCTTGTGGTTGTATCTTAATACTGGCAAAATATTGTGAGGATATTTTTGGATGTGAAAGATGCCGACTCGCCGACAGTGCGATTCTCAATATTACAGACTTTACAGTGAGTTTCAACGCTAGTGAATCAATACCCTAGTAAATAAATGGCTTGTCCGAAACTTAAAATCTTCGACATAGACTGGCCGCGTCGGGCCGGGTCATCGAGGTCGGGCCGGGTTCTCGGCCCGCCAAGGCTCGATTCGGGTCAGGATTTTGGAACCGAGTATTCGAGCCGGGTCACGATGTTTGGACCGAGTATTCGAGCCGGGTTAGGGTGTTGAAACCGAGTATTGACCCGGATTCCCGACCCGGCCCGCCAAGACATAAAGGTAGGTAGGTAGATAGTTGTAGATAGCTTGTTCATTCTTCATGACTCTCTACCAAATAGCCTTCATGTTTCCCCCTCATGACTCCCCCTCATGACTCCCTATCATGGCTCCCCTTCATGACTTTCCTTCATGACTTCTCTTCATGACTTCCCTTCATAACTTCTCTTCATGACTTGCCTTCATGACTTCCCTTCATGACTTTCTATCAAACGACCTTCATGTTTCCCCTTCATGGCTCCCTAGTACCAAACGGCCTCCATGTTTCCCCTTCATGGCTCCCTAGTACCAAACGGCCTCCATGTTTCCCGTCATGACTCTCTACCAAAAACGTAATGCAAAAAGATAATGCAAAAGCAAAAAACCGGAAAAATTTCTATATTTAGCCCTCTTGACGTCATATTCGATTGCTTGACGAGTCGAGTCGAGTCAGCGAATTCTGACCCGGCTTGAGATCGATACTAGGTCGAGTCACGAGATTGGTATCGAGTATTCGAGCCGGGTCACGACATTGGTATCGAGTACTCGAGCGAGTCAGAAAGTAGGTATGAAAACTCGGCTCGATGATCAGTCTATACATGCGTCGCAAATACATAAATCAAAGTTCATTTAGTTCATTCAGCTGAGTAATCATACAGTGAACTTGAAAGCTCACGTCGAAGTGATCAGCTTTTCTCTACATAAATCAAAGCTCATCTAGCTCGCTTATCTTGATGATCATACAGACAAGTTGAAAGCTTACGTTGAAGTGATCAGCTTTCACAATCTTGAGTTGTCTATGTGATCACTTGATCATATAAACAGTTTATGCGCTTGTATGCACATTCTATCAATGTGACTGTTTAATGAAAAGATATAAAGTAGCGACTTTGACTAGATTACATGTAATTTAGCATACACACAGCGTCTAGATAGTGTTATAGTCATAGACTGCATGCACTTAATGAAGAAAAAGAAAAAAAAAGATCGATTTTCGCCTTTTTTAATGTGTTATTCATCGAATCTTGCATTTTCATCGTCTTTAACGTTCAGTTCTCATTTTTAAGATTGACAATGAATCTTCTTTTGTGATACGATATTTTTTGTGATTTTGGCGAGAATTTCTTGATAATCAGGTTTTATTCGCCTGCATTTGCATTTGCATTTGCACTTGTGACTTGAGCTGCTTTTTACACATATGTGAGCTTCTGCGTTGATTTTTGCGAATTTTGCATGACTTGCAACGTTTGCAAAATCTGCGTCTTCTGCAAGATTTGCAAATTCTCTGTCATTTGCTTTGCATTGATTCTCTTTTTAATGTTTTCAGCATTTTGTTGAATTAATTGTAGAATGATCTTCAGTTTGTTATTTGTTTAACTTTGAAGTCAATCAATTTGCTTCTGAATTGAGTTTTCTATGTTTTCATTGCATGCTTTTTGAATGTAGATTAAGCTATGACTTATAGTTTCTTTCTGTTCTGATGATATTGCTTGTCTTAACTGATTGACTGCAAATTCAATTCTTTCATGCAGTCTCTTTATCTGCATCTTTTTAAAGATGACATCGTAGCACTTGCTAGTACTAACTTCGATGCTAGCTTTTTTTTGCAAACTTTTCATTGCTTTTCACTTTTTCATTTCTTTGAATTTCACAATCGCTCATGTTTGCTCTTTTTGCTGCGAATTTGCATTTCACAGATTGATTGTATTCTTGTTGTTATGTGCATTTGCATGTAAATTTAGCATCAATGCATCAAGTGAACTAAACATGTATTGCATTTTTCTATTTGCTGATGTGAGCGATTTTTGTTGACTGCAAAATAAATCAACAATGTCGTTCTGAAGTTGTTTGCTTGTTGACAAACTTATGCTAAGTTCATCTTATAAATTTATTTCAATCTTTAACGTTGACTTTTTGATTTCTATCGTCAACGTTTTGAGTTCTGACGCTGAGCTATTGCTTTTGCTGAGTTTCACGTTATCATTTGCGAAACGAAGCGAGAAAGAGTGCATAAAGCGACTCTTTATATTTCTTTTCATAGAGAGTTTTTTCGAGTTTTGAGCTTCGAACTTCTAGAAAATTCACTTGACATCACTTAAATATTTCTTTAATCTCTTACTCAGAGCGTTTCATGTACACAGTAACTTTAGTGTAGAAATTTCTTAATTTCTATTTTAAAATCTGCAATAAATTGTCTTTTATTATCAACTTATGTCAGATGAAAATGATATAAATCTAGTCTGCAAGAATTTAAATTACTCTTTTTGATAAAAAATGCTTGACGCAATTGCTTTATATTTCATGTATCAAAGTAGTTACATTATCTCGCTCAGAATAGTAATGACTTTTCGCTTTTAAATAATCATATAAAATTGATTATTAGTTTCAATTCAAGATTAAAGAACTTTAATTCAGTTTTTAGATTTTTCATTTCAGTTTTCATGTTGAAGATTTCAATTTTCAGACTGTGTATAACTATTTTATGTCATTTCTCATAAACTGATCATTAAGTCAAGTTTTGATATCAATCTTCTGACTCGACTCAAGTACTCGATATCAATCTTCTGACTCGACTTGAATACTCGATTTCAACATTCTGACTTGACCTGATATTAACTTCAAGTCAATACTCGATTTGAATTCTTGATTCAACTCGTTAAGAAATCGAATATGACGTCAAGAGAGCTAAATATAGAAATTTTTCCGGTTTTTCGCCTTTGCATTATCTTTTTGCATTATCTTTTTGATAGAAAGTCATAAAGAGAAACATGAAGAAAACATGAAGAGAAACATGAAGATTGTTTGGTAGAAAGCTTTGGTAGAGAGCTATGGTAGAAAGCTATGATAGAGAGTCATGACGAGAAACTATGAAGACTGTTTGATAGAAAGTCATGAAGAAAAGTCATGAAGAAAAGTCATGAAGAGAAGTCATGAAGAGAAGTCATGAAGAAAAGCTATGATAAAGAGTCATAATAGAAAGTCATAATAGAATATCTATCTATCTATCTTCATGTCTTGACGAGCCAAGTCGAGAATTTCAAGTCGATACTCGATTTCAACCCTCTGACTCAACTTGAATACTTGAGTCGAACATCTCAACTCAACTCAAATACTCAAGTCAAGAATTCTGACTCGAATTGAGTCTTGACGAATCGAGTACTCGACTCAACATGATCAGTCTAATTTCTTGTCTTTCTTAATGCTTTTAACATTAAAAACATGCTTTCATATTGCTCTTTGCGCTAAGTAAGACATCTGCGATGTATTTTTTCAAGATTGTCAAAACAATGTTGTTTCTCTTTTGCATTTTGACTATCATGACAACTATTAGATCGATTTTCGCCTTTTTCAATGTGTTATTCATTGAATCTCACATTTTCATCATTTTTAAAGTTCAGTTCTCATTTTTGAGATTGACAATGAATCTTCTTTCGCGATACAATATGTTAAAGATCAGCATAGAGTGAGTCATATAAGTGTCATTTAACTAGTAAATAAATGCTAAGAAAGAAAAGTATTTACAGAAAAGAACTTGATTCTTATATGTGTATTTCTCAGCTCTGTGCTAGACTCGATTGAGTTGATGTCTTACATATATGATGCAGAGTTTCAATGACATTATTTCTAGATCAGATTTTCGCTAGACTTGATTAGAATGAAATCAGACGAAGACTAAATGAAGAATAAACGAAGACTAAAATCATAATACAATATTTCTTGTGATTTTGACGAGAATTTCTTGATAATCAGATTTCATTCATCTGCATTTGCATTTGCATTTGCATTTATGTTTGCATTTGCATTTACACTTGTGACTTGAGTTGCTTTTTGCACATATGTGAGCTTCTGCGTTGATTTTTGCGAATTTTGCATGACTTGCAATGTTTGCAAAACCTGCGTCTTCTGCGAGATTTGTGAATTTTCTGTCATTTGCTTTACATTGATTCTCTTTTTGATGTTTTCAACATTTTATTGAATCAATTGTAGAATGATGATTGACAACGAGATTTATCTGTACAAGATGCTGACTACAAATCTTCTGCAAGCTATGCTTGTCAGAAGAGCTGAACAATCTCATCAACATTGACAGAGCAGTAACAGCGCTTTACTCACATGTTGAGCTCACACACAGTCGAAAAGCGAGACAATAACAACGCGATCATTGACGCGTTGAAGCTTGCACATACACAGAAGAACAGCAACATCTTTGCATACATGCTGCAACTCATATACGACATACACATACATATTGCAAAGACACAACTCAGCTTTTGCACACATATAGACAGACGTGATGCAGTAAATCGATTGATTTTTCGCATTTTCAGACCGATTTACACACAGCGCAATCACACACAGAGCAGTAACAGCGCTTTATTCACACGTTGAGCTCATATACAACATATACACATATACTGTGAAGGCACGACTCAGCTTTTGCGCACATAAAGACAGACGTGATGCAGTAAATTGATCGATTTTTCGCATTTTCAGATCGATTTACACGCAGCGCAATCACATACAGAGCAGTAACAGCGCTTTATTCACATGTTGAACTCATATACGACATACACATACATATTGCAAAGGCACAACTCAGCTTTTGCATACATACAGACAGACGTGATGCAGTAAATTGATCGATTTTTCGCATTTTCAGATCGATTTACACGCAGCGCAATCACATACAGAGCAGTAACAGCGCTTTATTCACACGTTGAACTTATATACAACATATACATACATATTGCAAAGACACAATTCAGCTTTTGTGCATTTACAGACTTATGTGATGCAGTAAATCAATCGATTTTTCGCTTTATCAGATCAATTTACATGCATCGCAATCACATACATTGCAAAAACACGACACAGTCTTTGCTCATATACATAGAATGATAGCAACATCTTTGCGCATGTGCTGCAACTCATATACATCACACATATACACACTGCGAAGACACGATTCAGCTTTTGCGCATATACACATCTGTGCAACGCAGTAAATTGATTGATTTCGATTTTCTGATCAATTTACATGCGTCACAATCACATACACTGCAAAGACATGACACAGTCTTTGCTCATATACACAGAACGACAGCAACATCTTTGTGCACACGCTGCAACTAATATACGACATTCACACAGTCATTGCAAAAGCACGACTCAGCTTTTGCGCATATACACATCTGTGCAACGCGATAAATTGATCGATTTTTCGATTTTCTGATTGATTTACATGCGTCGTAAATACAGAGATCAAAACTCATCTAGCTCGCTTAGCTTGATGATCATACAGCGAACTTGAAAGCTCATGTCAAAGTGATCAGCTTTTATTTACATAAATCAAAGCTTATCTAGCTTGCGTAACTTGATGATCATACAAACAAGTCAAAAGTTTACATTGAAGTGATCAGCTTTCACAATCTTGAATTATTTATATGATCACTTGATTATATAGACAGCTTACGCGCTCGTTTGTGTAAACTATCAATGTGATTGATTAATGAAAAGATATATTGCAGTGATTTTGACTAGATTACATGTAATTTAGCATACATACAGCGTTTAGATAGTGTCATAGTCATAGACTGCATGCACTTAATGAAGAAAAAAATAAATTTGTAGAATGATTTTCAGTTTGTTGTTTATTTAACTTTAAAGTCAATCAATCTGCTTCTGAATCAAGTTTTCTATGCTTTCGTTGCATGCTCTTCAAATGTAAATTAAGCTATGATTTATAATCTCTTTCTGTTCTGATATTGCTTGTCTTAGCTGATTGACTGCAAATTTAATTCTTTCACGCAGTCTTTTTATCTGCATCTTTTTAAAGATGACATTGTAGCACTTGTTAGTACTAACTTCGATGCTAGCTTCTTTTTGCAAACTTTTCATCAATTTTCGCTTTTTCATTTCTTTGAATTTCACAATCGCTCATGTTTGCTCTTTTTGCTGCGAATTTGCATTTCACAGATTGATTGTATTCTTGTTATTATGTGCATTTGCATGTGAATTTAGCATTAATGCATCAAGTGAACTAAACATGTTTTTTTTCTTTTTTTTTTCTTCATTAAGTGCATGCAGTCTATGACTATGACACTGTCTAGACGCTGTATGTATGCTAAGTTACATGTAATCTGATCAAAGTCGCTGCTTTATATATTCTCATTAATCAATCACATCAATAGTTTAGAACTAAACATGTATTATGTTTTTCTATTTGCTGATGTGAGCGATTTTTGTTGACTGCAAAATAAATCAACAATGTCGTTCTGCAGTTGTTTGCTTGTTGATGAACTCATGCTAAGTTCATCTCATAAATTTATTTCAATTTCTAACGTTGACTTTTTAAATTCTATTGTTGATGTTTTGAATTCTGACGTTGAGCTATTACTTTTGCTGAGTTTCGCGTTAATGTCTGCGAAATGAGAGAAAGAAAAGTGCATGAAGCGACTCTTTATATTTCTTTTCATAGAGAGTTTTTCCGAGTTTTGAGCTTCAAGCTTCTAGAAAATTCACTTGACATCACTTAAATATTTCTTTAATCTTTTACTCAGAGCGTTTCACTTAAACAGTAACTTTAGTGTAGAGATTTCTCAATTTCTATTTCGAAATCTGCAATAAATTGTCTTTTATTACCGACTTATGTCAGACGAAAATGATATAAATTTAGTCTGCAAGAATCTAAATTACTCTTTTTGATAGAAAATGCTTGATGCAATTGCTTTATATTTCATGTATCAAAGTAGTTACTTTATCTCGCTCAGAATAGTAATGACTGATCTCGACTTATTGTTTTGCACATCAAGAAAAGATAAAACAGATAGTGATTTAATAAGAAATGCTGTACTTCTCTGAAACAACGTTGTTCTCTGTGCAATCTTCAAGTGCAAAAGAGTTTGATTTCGATTTTTGTGTCAATACTCAGTCTTTTGTGCTGTTTTGAAGTCAATTGATGACTTGTTCTTTTCATGTGAGTTTGCTCTTTGATTTGTCAATCAAATTACTGTCTGAATTGATGATTCTTTCTTCTGCGTTGATGAACTCTCGTTTCGTCGCCGATTTTGATCTGTGTTCAAGATGCAAAGAATCACAAGTTTAAAAGCAAAAGTTATTTATTTGACTGAATGCATCAAGAATACAGTGAAATTATTCGTATTTAAACAACGAATATGCGCAAAATCAAAACTCTGATGAAACAATGAGCTCATCGAAATGCGAAAGATGTTGTCGTCAAAAAAGCGAATCTGAAAAAGATGCAAAAATGATGACATATGAGCAGAAATAGTGCAAATGCGAAATTCGTATCATGATGCAATAAAGCTGATCAAAAATGAATTCTGAATCAATTTTTTGAACAACGTCAAAGAAAAAGAAGTGTTTCAGACATACAAGTTCACTAAATCACGTCTAATCGAAAAGCTACTCTTGATACAAAACTTGCAAAAAGAATTGAAAATCAAATTCAATGAAAAGTGCGAGACATTTCTGAAAGCAATGTACTCATCATCTTCGAAAATTCAAATCAACGAAGAATTACTATCAAACGAAAGTATACAATGATTAAAAATTATCAAAGAGAAAATCAAGCATACTATTAACTTCTCAGCACTCAGAAAAGCATTCAAATCAGACGATATGTCATTCGCAATCATACAGCAAACGTACAAAAGCATATTGAAAATCTTCAATTTAATGTATTCAGATTTGATCAAAAACGACTATCATTTGAAAATATGACACGAAGACACGAAAATTATTCTGAAAAAATCAGACAAGTTGAATTATTCAATTTTGAAGACATACAGAATTATTACGCTGCTAAACTGTTTAAACAAAGTAGCAGAAAAAATAATAGCAGTGTGACTGTCTTACACAGCTGAAATTAACGACAAGCTGCTGAATTTTGATCAAATGAAAGACAGAAAACAAAGATTGACTATAGATGCAGTACTAAATCTAGTACATGATGCACAAATGATGAAAAGTTGAGAAAACACGCTTATCTGTCTACTTCTAGATGTCAAAGAAGTCTTTGATCATGTTGCATTAAAGCAACTAGTCAAAATATTAATTAAGTTGAAAATATCTGTCAACTTAATCAATTGAGTAAAATGTTTCTTACAAAATCAAGTTATTGACTTAGCATTTAATGATGAACATCAGAAATCAAAGAAAATAAGCTCAGAAATATCATAAGACTCATTTATTTCGCTCATTTTATTTCTAATTTATATTCAATACTTGTTTTCAAAGATTCGCGCAAAGTTCGAAAATTTACAGTCATTCAACTATATTGACGAGAAGATCATGCAGAGAACAACGTTGTTTCAGAGAAGTAGAGCGTTTCTTATCAAATCACTATCTGTTTTACCTTTTCTTGATGTGCAAGACAATAAGTCGAGATCAGTCGTTACTATTCTGAGCGAGATAACATGACTACTTTGATACCTGAAATATAAAGCAATTGCGTCAAGCATTTTCTATCAAAAAGAGTAATCTAGATTCTTGCAGACTAAATTTATATCATTTTCGTCTGACATAAGTCAATAATAGAAGACGATCTATTGCAGGTTTTAAGATAGAAATTGAGAAATCTCTACACTAGAGTTATTGTCTACGTGAAACGCTCTGAGTAAGAGGTTAAAGAAATATTTAAGTGATGTCAAGTGAATTTTCTAGAAGTTCAAAGCTTGAAACTCGGAAAAACTCTCTATGAAAAGAAATATAAAGAGTCGCTTTATGCGCTCTTTCTCGCCTCGTTTCGCGAATAGTAACGCGAAACTCAGTAGAAGCAATAGCTCAGCGTCAGAACT
>JAABUK010007032.1_pt1 | contig 16431 bp, 18 predicted proteins | sample 5559141 | NCBI WGS metagenome assembly JAABUK01 (sample SAMN10711869, study PRJNA513367) | rock metagenome | isolation source: Antarctica rocks | place: Antarctica: Victoria Land, Pudding Butte nord | collected 2016-01-03
GGAATTTCACGCAAACTTGTGTTCTCTTATGAATGCATATTTCACGTTCGTATGACAAATTGTGTAGATTCGGTCGCCTGCCTGTTTCATGTATGCAGCTCGAATACTCTTTGGTCCTACAAAGCGCATGTCGCCTCTCAATGAGTAGGCATTGCCGAGGATAGCGGTTAGACGATGAAGAGGCCTCTGCGTTCAACTCTGTTTATAGCTTGACGTAGGTCAGTATGCGTATAAAGAGCTATAATATACTTGATATCGTAGTTGTGCTGCTTGGCTAGATCTTCAACATTGCTGCCTTTTAGACTGAACGTTTGGTGATGCCAGTTGGTCATCGCTTATACATATGTCTTTCGCGAAAATCCCAGTCTGGTCGATGGCTGTATGGTGTTTGTGTCTTTGGGCTAGTCTGGGCATGACTATGTCTCCCCCAAGCTCACTCCGAAACTTGGAATTGCCCAATCCTCACTTTCAGCTAGGGTAGAAGCCCCAGTGATGACCCTCTGCTAAACGATGCTTTGAGTCGAGAGCTGACGACAATCAAAGCAAACCCAATAGCTTGGTCATGCCCGAACCTGCGAACTCAAATGAACCTGGATCATTCGGCATCGACCTCCATCCTGGTAATACTTCAATAAAGGCTCAAGCAGTCGCCGGCATTCTTACTCAGGCCCTCTATGAAGCCTACATCAAGGATGGGTTTTGGCCGAAGGAGTCCAGACCGCTGTACGACTATCCCTTCGTTGAAAATTCAATCGTACCTCCACTTTTCAGCGTTCGGATCCAGATGGCAGCGGTTGGCAATCAAACGGGTGATTATGTTCTAACCAACCGGCGAGTTGTCCTAGCATTGTCCCTCATGGGCTTCAGTTTCGCGCATGAGAAGGACCTGATGAATCTCAAGGAATATGCTTTCGACGTGGTTGTTGCAAGGGGGGACAAGCCGCAGGTGGTTATTGCTCGCGGATCATTAACGAACAATATCCCACCACCTTCTACAATTTCTAAACCCCAAACAGCTTAAAACGAAAAAAGATTAGGAGGGGAAGAAACACTACTTGGAAAGACTTCAAATGTACATATAGAGAAGTTTTGCTTTAGCTGCAAAATGTTTAGCATCGATTATGCGATGAAGAAGATATTCTCAATACTGTGAAACGCTATTTGTAACAGATAATCGGTAGCAGAGAAAAAATATGTAAGATGATTTAAGACGGACATGCTGGGTTGGGTATCGAAGCTGTCGATGCTATCTTCAAGCGTTTACTGGCTTCTAACGTCTTTCCGTCTACGATCTTTGATTGTATGCAGACTGAAATAATCAGTATCGTCGGGACGGCTCTTCGGAGTCTCAAAATTAACATACCCTTGAGCATTTGGTACCCGGAGACCGTCCGGTGACCGCTGTAAAAGGTGACCCAAAACAGGACGTAAAGTGCATTGGACAAAGCGTAAGGAAACCCTGTACGGTGTATTTTGCTTTATCCCGTGCCTCTACTATTTAATGGTATGTTGATGTTGGCTCCTAAGAGCTCGCTGTGGCTGATGTCTCCTATTCTTTTTATGCCTCTCCTTCCACCTTGTCTTCATAGCACATGCATAGACAGAAAGCCAGCAGCCTCATCGAGATAGCGGCGCCGACGGAAACGCAGACCCAGACGAACAATTCAATGACAGTCACTGCCATTATGGATGTGTAGACTAGTGTTCCAGCTGTATAGTAGATTCTCCATATCAGTTGAATTAACCATGGATCGCCACCGCCTTGAATTGCAGATGCATGGTCCTGATGAAGGGCGCCGCTCCACACCATAGCGGGAGCCACAACTTCAACTCCCCGCCTTCCGCCGGTGCCATGGTAGGCCTAAGCACTGACAGCTACTTCTCGCCCGCGCTCCCACTGGCCGCCTACTATGGCGCTCTTCCTTCTGGCCACATTCAACAACAGATGATGTTCTACAACTCCCCCCGGTCCCTCCTCAGCAACCAGGAATGCTTTATAGCGCTCCGCCGCAACCGCAGCAAGTCTTCCTCGGCTTTGTAAATACGGATTATACGTCGAGACCGGTCTACGGTCCCCCAGGCGCGAGTTTCGATCGACAGGGCAATTTGTATCTTCAGCACGGCGATGGAAGCAAGGAGTGGATTGGTCCCTATCGCGACTGGACTGGGGCCATTGTGAAAGATCCAAACCAGCGGGCGGAGGAAGATTGCTGCTATACGATTTTCGGGAACAAGGGGTCTTATGACATATAGGGTACTGTAGAGCTACGGATACGCCGGGAGGGTATCGGCTGGCGAAGCGGTGGGCGCTTGGGATAGTGGGAGCAATCTAACCAGTCAAGGGCGTTGTGGCTCCTCCCTTAGTTAAAAGTCCAGCCTCGAGCTGAACGCTGCTGGCCTCAATGAAAGCACTGCTACATCTTTAATCTTTTGATGCTCAGAATTTTGCCTTAATAAACAAGGTATTAACGTCATATATTTATTATTATTATCGCAGTCGGTGATCATTACATATGTATTTCATCGTCGATTATAATAATATCTGTTAATCGCTTGCTGAGGTGGTCGAGGAAGCCAGATGCGGCTAGCGCTCAATGAGGAAGCTTGGCCGACAGAGCCGCTGTAAGTACAATACCCAGGCATCGGCTTCTCTTCAAATATCCACCACCCTAGCCTGACCAACTTCCGTGGATTCGATGGCCAAATCGCGTGCTTTTCAAGAAAAAGCTAGGAGTGCTGGGCGATAGCAGTAATATCGCTGACTTGGCAGCAGCACTTGACTTCATGCCACTTGCAATTATGCAAGCGGCGGTATATGTCACCCAAAGAGCCCCGCGATATTCTGTACAGTACCTGGAGGACTTTCGAAAAAGTGACCGCAAGAAGGCTAGTCTTTTCAACTACAAAGTGGACCACCTTCGAAGGGACCCGGAAGCCAAAAAGTCGATCATTATTACAGAGCAGATATCGTTTACTATATCTGTCGGACGTGACTATTAGCAGCGGATTTGCTATCGCTGAAGAGCTTCTTTAACCGATAAGGTATCCCTAAAGCCCTTATTCAAACTCGAGCCGAAAGTGGAAACGGCCATAGAAGCCAGAAAGCACGCGACCAGGACGACGACTAAAGAGACGATAAAGAAAACGCATCGGCGTCCAGTAAGGGGGACCGATTTGAAGAAGATATATAGATATTCAGAGACTACGCGTTTATCTCCGTCGATAAGGATCGAAGCTTTAAGATGCATACGCTGGTACAACTGGCTACGCGAACGTGGCTAGAAGCGAGCGGACAACTTGAGAAATGGAAGCAGCAATACTTTAAGAGTCTTTCCGCCGCGTTCCCAACGGGAAAGTACGAAAATTGGACAAAGTGCCAAGCGCTTTTTCCAAATGCAAAGTCGGCAATCACACAACGGCCAAGAGCAGAAGAAACGCTATGAGAATGAGCTCTACTGCTGTACAATACCGCCTGATATGCGTGAAGAAAAGGCAATATCATTGAAGCAGCAACGCTGTCTGAAAAAGCGATGAAAGTGATAAAGAAGATACTCGGTCGAAAGCATAAAGAGACGCTGCGTAGTATGAAAACGATAGGCTTGACGTATAGCTTGGAAGGTCAATGAGACAACGCTGAAGAGATCTATCGACAAGCGTTGACGTTGAGAGAATGAGTACTGGGCAAAGAGCATTCTGATACGCTAGGGAGCGTTTACTGTCTTGCCTATTTACTGTATCAACGGAAGTAGCATTAGAATATAGAATAATTCTACTATCAAGTATGTACCAGATATAAAAAAAACATTACAAAAGAGTCATTCGACCACTGCGGCTTGCTCACAGCATTATTCTTTAATGCTTCAAAAAGAAAAAGGCTCATTAGAACGGGAATTCATAAGCGTAGGAAAGATGCTCATGAAGGGTCTAAGGCTTGTACATTGTGACTATCAGCAGCTTTTGCTGATAGACCGTTCCTTCCAGGCGAAAGTCGAATGTGGCTTCCTCGACACTAGCGAGCAAATAGCTGGGAGCACCAGCATTCTGACGGGAGTCGATGAGCAGCTTGTTCTATCAGGCTTTCGGCCTCTCCTTTCTTAAGTAGACTAGCCTTCAAGTAGAATGTGCATTCTTTTTTGAATCGATGTAGGAGATGTAGAAATATCTAGGGTGAAAAACTTGATTCTACTTGCTTTTACTGATCGATTTTGACCCCTTTTGCGTCAACCTTATTTTAATTCACGATTGACTCTTTTACCGAAGTCGCGGAAGCTAAACCTATTACAGTTAACCATTCAATTTTCAATGAAGTGTCGGTTTTTCTATTCGGCTTCGTGTTTACACTGCTTCACTTCGTTCTTCACCGTTAACAGCGTGCTTTTACCTTCTGCAACATGCCTTCTACTTCAGCAATTCGGGGATCCGGCCCGTCAAGATTGACTTTCTAATTCTGCTAATGTGGCTCCGAGCTGGCCCCAAGCTGGCCTCGGGCTGACCCTACATGCTCACCACCCTACTCACCACTCTACATACTCGCCTACCTACATGTTCAGCTACCAACTCAGCTACCTACCTACTCGCCACCTTACATATTCAGCTATCAACTCAGCTATCTACCTACTCGCCACCCTACATGCTCACCATCCTACCCACCACCCTCCATGCTCACCACCCTACTCAACACCCTACATGCTCGCCTACCTACATGTTCAGCTACCAACTTAGCTACCTACTCGTTCGCCTACTCATCAGCCTACTCGCTCCAAAATATGCTTCATGCGACGTGTTCGAACACGCGTCATTCGCTTCCTGGCCTACTTCATGGCCTACTCCATAGTATGCTTCAGACATGCTTCATAGCACATGCTAACTAGATAAATAGAAAGCACCCTTCATGGCTCGATACCAAATTCCCTACCAAACTCCCTACCAAACTCGATACCGAACTCCCTACCAAACTCCCTACCAAACTCCCTACCAAACTCCCTACCAAACACCCTCCATGGTTCCCTTCATGGCTCCCTCCCTCCATGGCTCCCTCCATGATTCCCTACCGAACACCCTCCATGGCTCCCTCCATGATTCCCTACCGAACACCCTCCATGGTTCCCTTCATGGTTTCCTACCGAACACCCTTCATGGCTCCCTCCATGGCTCCCTTCATGACTCCCTTCATGGCTTTCTACCCTATTTGCTTCCCTATTTGCTTCCTTTGCGCACATATTAAACTATGTAAATAGCTATTATTTAGTTAGTTTATTGAATTAATTATGAATTAATCTATTATACGATTGCAATAACTAGTCATTAATTCAATGTTAGAATGGTAAAATTGAGTGACTGCTATTTGGTGCCAATTGCGTTTTCAGCAAAAGCTGAAAACTGCGTTGCTTTTCATTGGTAACAGACTTGCTCGGGCAGTCAACTAACCTAGTATTCTGATGAGTACCCGCAGTGAATAACATCTAACGGAAATAGAGGCTAGGTCAATCCGCAAAGGAGGCTCCCTTCACATAAACGTCTCACTGGAAAAAAAGCTAAATAGTGCAACTTGTGTAATCAAAGATCCTCCACCCTGTATACTTCATATGCAGGCTCCTCATATGGATGGGTACTGAATAGTCTATTAGAGCAGCCCTGTTGCGGGAATAAATTACAGAAAACTCAGTATGGTCGACCTTGATGGAAGACAGCAAGCACATTACGAACTTACTCTTTCAGTGCGTCAACCGCCTTCTTAGCAACGTCCTTACCCACACATAGAGTTTCGACCCTAGCCTCCTTCACCGTTTCCAGTTTGCCTCTGCTTCCGATATTTGGATTCGCTGTGTCTCCGGCTCGGAATTGACCGGTACCCATGGCGGTCCAACAGCATTCTGTATAATTTCCTGGGCCGGGGTAGCGACCTGCACCAGCAGCAAAGATGGCGGTTTTGCAGGCTTGGAGAGCGGATTCGGGTACGAAGAAGACGAGCTTGAAGAGCGTTGTAGCAGTAACCACGGTCGCCATTCCAAGAGTCAGGCCTCAATAATTACTGGATGCAAAGGATAACGGACAATAACGTCAAGACTTCTAGCTCACTATGTCTGGGTTATGTTGGAGGACGAGGTCATATGGGAAATTTTGGTATGTAGGTTGAAGCTTGATAGATCATAGGAGTCTATCTAGGAGCGAGTAGGTAAAAACTCTACTAGCGGGTCCCAGCCCTATCAGCCCTATGAAGGCGGAGATTACCATCTCCCCTAATTCCAACAGGTTAGAGCACAGAATCACTTACTTGGTCCTCCAGGGAGTTAATACAATGCCATTATGCCGTGCGGAAGCAATACGCTAGTTTCTCCTCGCCGCTCTAATCATATAGATATTATGACAGCTCTGAAGACAGTATCTTACTCAACGCTTTTATATCACAATTGATTAATTAATCAATTAAGATGATTCTTTATTCAAGATGAAGCTTACTTCATAATTTATGCAGCTTTCTTCACCCGCTTTTACGCCTATTCGCAAGCAATTAACTTCAGAGCTGCCATAGTAAATCGTTAGAGCGGCGTGAGAAATACAGCGCTTTGCTCTCGCACGGCATTGTATAATTTGTATTAAGAGATTATACCTTGAGAATTTCTCGCGAAACATGTATCTAGAATTTATATCAATAGATAGAACAGATATACTGACATTGATTGCAGTTGTTGATTTCAAAAGAATATATGTGTAATGTGTTGCGTTGATTACATCTTGAAGTCGAAAGTTGATGATTTTCAACGTAAGGTCAAAACTTTGTATGAGCGCGCATCAAAATATCCGTACCCCGCACTAAGCTCATTCTAAGCAGGTAGGCTGCGAAGTCATCCAGAGGGTCGCTAACCCGAAGGGGCTTAGCCACGGAAACACGTCTGAGGTCCTGAGGCAAAGGTGGGGTAAATCTCAACGGATCCCAATATCACTCCACTTATATCTACAAAATCGGTGTAGATGTCCTCGCATCAAACATGTCCGAGTATTCTTTGAAGTCATATCATTATGAGGATCTGCCCAACCCACCCCCGGGCTCTTTCAGGGTTGCAGAGATTTTGCCAGGGGGGGAAGATGATCCTGTCTCTTGTTTGCTGCACACAATAGACTGGTCTAATTCACTAGAATATGAAGCTGTATCTTACGCTTGGGGTGATCCAAATGCTACAGCTGTAGTCATTTGCCAGGGCAAAAGAGTGGAGGTGACCCAAAGTCTCTATGGAGCACTCGCCCAGCTTCGATATCAAGATCGGTCGAGGCTTCTGTATGCTGATGCTCTCTGGTGAGTGGTCGACATATCTCCTTAAATCATGTCACTCCTGCTTGAAAAATGTTGAAAATCTCGACTGCCATCTTGCATTGCTTCAAATAGCGCCAGTGTTCTCATAAAATTTCCATCTCATTCTGCTCTCCCAAGTCTGACAATTCCTAGTATAAATCAACCAAACATCCCTGAACGTGGTTATCAGGTCAAGCAGATGCGGAAAATTTACGAAAAGGCAAAACTTGTCCTTTCATGGCTTGGACCGGTTACGCAGGACCTTGAAGAGGTAGCTGCAGTTGACTCGATTCGAAGGATTTCCAACTTTCTATGTCAAAAACTTGGCGTCTCCATCTCAGATCTGCGCTCAATGAGTAATATCTACCAGGAACTTTTATTGAAGAACCGGGCGTATCTCCCACAACCAAATGAATGCGAGTTCAGTACTAACGCGACGTGGAAGTCTCTTATTTGGTTCTATTCTCATCCATATTTTACCCGAGTATGGGTAATTCAAGAAATAAGTGCAAACAAAGAGCGACTAGTTCATTGTGGCCGTGAAAGGATCGAATGGGAGTGGGTTGATCTGGTTGCAGGCTATATTATAATGGAACCTGCATTCTCCAAAAACTTCGGCTTTACCGACACATACTGCTGGTGGGTGTCAACCATAACGGAGCTGGCTAGGAGCCCGAAGAATTGGCTTTCAAAGCTATATCTCGCGTCCAACTACTCTTGCCTAGATGCAAGAGATGTGATATACGGTCTCAGAGGTTTGATGGAGGTCTCTGATGGGGGCGAGCTACTCGACCCTGACTATAGTAAGTCAGCTCTTGAGGTTTACCGAGACTCCGTTGAGGCGGCAATCCTCAATTTCCAGAAGACGGATGTTTTTACCTACGTCACTGGAGATGGGAATCCGTCATGGATTCCGCAATGGAATGAACCTATGTTGTTTCGGAATCCGTTTCGGTTTGGAAGAGCGCTGCCATGGAAACCGGCCGGTAGAACGACACCAATATGGAGCATTGATAAAGAATTGAATGTTATATCTCTAACTGGGTACTTTGTTGATTCTGTTAAGCTTTTCAACTCCTATAATGAAGGTTTCTTTGGTAATGCAATGATCGAATCGGATGAAGGAAAAAGTGCCTTGACGCTAGCCTGGCAAAGAATTCTAAAGACTGTGGAAGAAAGTCAGTCACAGATACCAATAAACGCCAGTATACTCGCCGCCGCTGCAACATCGTTCTCGTTCGGATTGGACGAGAATACCGATCCCGCAGATGAGCGCTATTTAGTTCGGAATTTTGTTGCTTATCTGAAAATTGTGCTCGACGAAGAAGCGTTCAGTAAATACATACCACCAGAATTGTCGGAGGAATCTAAACACGCAAATGGACATGCATTTGGCAAACCCGTCTGGGACTTCAAGTATCCTGAATCGACTTTCTTCATCACTGAGAATGGATTGACTGGATGTACTGTGTCTGCAGTTAGGCAAGGAGATCTAGTCTGCGTCGCTCTCGGAAGCACATATCCATTCATCCTGCGGCCGGATGGCAATGAATTTCTCATGAGAGGCTATACTTATGTTCATGGGCTGATGCATGGAGAGCAGCAGAATTCTGAAAGACAGGTTTTTCGAATACGTTGATGATATAATGCTCTACCATCTCTTCCAGGTTTCAAATCGGGCTCCATCATAGTGTTCATCGAGTATTGGGCGTCCATTATCGAGCTGAACGATTGATTTCTTTTGGACGGAAAAATCGAGTCCTAGACTATAGTAATTGGAAGGAAGACCATTTCCCGAATAGCAGAGTAGATTTCACATCTGTAAACTTGAGGTCTCTCTTAGAGCCTCCATAACATTGACTATAAACTCTGCAATCTCTCTTGTCAAAAATCGGGAGGCGATTTTATAGGCCAAGTCCTTTAAACAGACTCGAACTGTCTCAGCTATGACAAGTTGCATGGCAAAACTGTTCTCAGAAGTGCTACTGAACACCTCCCTGTTATAGTCTGTAAGAGTGTCACTTATTCAATGCTTGGGAACTTGGCTTTCAAATTTATGAGGAGTAATGGTTCAAAGGCATTCCATGACTCGATCTCGTCTCTCAGTCGCTCTTATAAAGATTATTACTGATGCCGAACTCGTTCCGTCTTGCGAAGGATTAATCTCACTGCTATAGTGGTTTTCTCATTCGAATCTTATCTTAAGTTTTATGGCGTACAAGTCTTGGAAATTGTAATTCGACTGCACAGTAGGTACAGTGTGGACCCAGATAAGCGGTCCTCTCTCTCAGAATATAAGATGGTGACTGGACCGCGGTTTTATCGTAGCAAATGTTCCTCCGCGTCAACCTCTTTTGCATATATCCCTTCCCTTTTGTCTGTTGTGACTCAAGATGAATCGTTGCTTTTTGGTTTTGGAATACAGAGCTGTACCGCTTTAGAAGGAGCGTCGAGGGAGAAAGGGGGAGCACAAGACAGCAGAAAGGGAGTACGTCTGCGTAGATGAGTGCTCAAAAAAAAATCTCGCCTTTTGAGCCTCTGCAAGCCCAGTGAGCCTTTGTTAGTGTCCTTTAGAGCAAGGTCAGCAACATCTTTAGCCTTCCGCCTTTCCCTTGTAAGTCACATCGCCATCACTCCCTAGGCTCTTTCCAATGAAGAAAAGAAGCTCTCAACGAAAGAAAATCGCCCCACAGAAGGCATGAGAAGCGCGAGAAGCTGCTCTAAACGATCGAGGCGATACTGCAAGTGAAAAAGTCATGAACTTGGACCCTTCGTCGATCGAGACAGGGAGAAACACCCACAGAAGGCCTGGCAGGCTTGATGCAAAAGATGAAAGCAGAATTCGCTACTTTAGTGGAGATGCTCACCCAACAGACAAGAGAGCAGATAAGAACAATAGAAGCTCTACTAGACGCTCAAGCAACGAAACTGGACGCTCAAGCAACGGAATTGGACGCTCAAGCAGCCATATCCAGACGCTGCTGGATGAAACAACAAGCCTTGAAGCAGAAGCAGCGGCATTGAAGGCAGACAACATGGCCCTAGCGAATGCACAAAAAGGAAGCATCCAAGTCTCCTCGGGAGGATCACCAACCTATGCAGCAATAGCGAGAACGCCACCCAACAGCTATCCTAGCCACATCTCCCCAATCTCGTCAGGACTAACCGTACCGTCGAGATACACCGACACGCCATGGCCAGCGATGGAACCCACCTGTACGCGGTGCTGGCTACGAACCTTCTGTCTAGTTACAGAAGAGCCTAGAGGTTACCAAACAGACAAATCGACACGTCGATTGAGACCGAGCATCGCGTGGCGATGCTCACAAACAACAAGTCCACATGGCTAGATGACCATGTGGCCAAAGAGCGAACGGAAGCCCACGTCGCAGTGACCAGCTTCCACATACATAGATAGACCTACGATAACGCGGAGAGCCTGTTTCACGCAGAGAGCTTTTCCATACTACATATATCGTCAGTACGACTCTATGTTGGTATGTGAGGGTCAGAAGGAGTATGTGCATGTATTGATTGAACTACTCTAGAAAGTAGGAACTACGGAGGAAGAAGGTGAAAACTCTGAACCCCCTAGCGCCAGTCATAGGGCTCGGAGCGGAGATTACTAACCACAGGGGTAGCAGTACTGTTCCTTGTTTCCAACACTCTATGTGTATCTATATACGTAGATATGTAGTATGCTGTGCTTCATAGGCTTCATAGCCTTTGGCTGCATAAGCACGTGAAAATGAAGGTGGGGGGAGGAAAACCCCCCCGATACGCCATACTGCACCGTCGATACTTCCCGAGCAAACGCAGCGGAGAAAGCGAGAGCCAACCCCGCCGCAATGAGGGAAGCCATGGAAAGAGAGGCTCGTAACCAACAAGGCAAGGAGAGCTGGAGGGGTATAGCCGTGACGATGTTGGAAATAGGGGAGATGGTAACCTCCGCTTCATAGGGCTGGTATGCTGGGGCCCGCTAGTAGAGTTTTCACCTTTCACCTCTTAGATAGCCTTCTAACAGTAACAACCAAAATATCAATATGCCCCCATATGACCTCGTATTCCAACAGACGAGAGAAAAACCATAACCTCATAAGGATTACAGGCAGGGATGCACAAGAAATAGAGACCATCGAGAAAGCGGCTGACAAGGTCGTCGCAGGCGGCTCGAGGGTGCTCGGGACCAGCTATACCCTATCAAAGTCGACAACGCGCGCAGACATGGCGTCTTGGCCGCTGATGGATCACTGCTACCGGGTATCATGGAGTCGCTGGGGAAGGAAAATAAGGCCTCAGTAGCAAAGGTAGCGGTAGATCAGTAAAATGGACAACGGCAAGGCATACGGATCCATGATGGTGTATCTACACAGAGGCAGTGACGCCAACAGATTGTTGGAAGAGTACTGCTCCTCATGCTGTTCCTTAGTAGTCGAGCAGTCGCTGATGTAGGCGCCGCTGCTGCCGATAGCCTCCCATCGAACTTGGAGAGTTATAGGCAGTGAGACGCTGAGCCAGGCAACAGTGCTGACGAATGATGTTATAAAGAACGTGAGCAGCTATAGCCGAGTAACAGGCAGCCAATCCAGGCTCCCACCTGCTGTGTCCCTGCACTGCCCTGCGAATGTGACAAAAATCTGCCCCCGGCATCATCCCCCCCAATCGAGCGGAGGGCGAGGATCGCGCGAGCTGGGTGATCCTGGGTGATGGCCGCCCCTTTGGCTTGGGTAAGCTGCTCTCCGGTGGCTGTTCTTATCACAGAATGACGTTTCAATGCCACCCTCAGGTGAGCGGTTCAGGGATTAACCCACACCGCCTCTAGCCTTGGGGATCCTCAAGGAAGCTGGAACTAGAATTATCCTTTGCTGGCATACTTCTGGTATTTTAATGCTGGAAGGTTGGACTCCAGTGCTATAGCTCTATGCTAGAGCTCGTGGCCGCTAGTGTGCGAGCGGCACAGCGGCGACTATCCGGGAGGTCCATCAGAACTTCAGTCGTTTGCATCTCTGTCACCTTATCGTTCACCATGGCACAATAATATCCACGGCGTACGCTATTGTATGGCTATGTCCTTTTCGCATGAATCACCCACTCACTGCATACGCGTCTTAACTTTAGGACTGAAATTACCCTTTATTTTATATTTTACTAGTAACGAGAATCAGGCCCGAGAAAGACACAAGATTGACTCCAATGTTAATTACGGACAGCACCTTGGTATGGCAAATGTCTACCCGCAAATTCCGAATCCATCGTAACAAAGGCACGCTGGTCCAGTGCACTCTTGTTCAGCGCTCGGATTCATCAAAAGCTTGGACAAGGAGGCATCCTCCAGACTAAAGGGAGGTATATCCTGCTGTTCCTCTTTTTCAGAGCTCAAAGCCTTCCAAAAATCCGGTGAAAAGGCAGATATATCTTGTTTTTCTTGGCACTGCTCTCCTTCGTGCTCTTTTCTTTTGCGCTGTTCTTTTTCGCGTTGCTCTCTTTTGCGCCGTTTTTTCGTGTCTCGTTCGGCCTTTTCATTTTCTAGTGCTTCTAGCCTTTTGTAAAGCTCGTCAAAATTCAACCCGTGGGGATATTCCGAGGCGAGTTGAACAGTCTGAGCATCGAGCGCGGGTGATGACACCTCTGGCGGAGCGTAAAGGTAAAGTTAACTACACCCCAATTAACAGATGTTTTTAAGGGCTGATGATGACCACTTACACGAGGGATTGACCATAATGTTACCACATTGTGTGCCATCATAGCAATCGCCAAAATGGCTGCCATCCTGTGCCATCGCGATAGTTCCTGCATAAGGGGAAGATGTATCTATAGAGACGGCGCAGAAGTGGAATCGTATAAGGATACAAGGTTGGGCAAACCCGTCACAGACGACGAGACATGGGTCGAATTCTGACTGGAAAACGGTAGGCCCCAGAGAATTGAAGAAGGAAAAGGTGCTGAAGCCGACGAATTCTGGGGGAGTGGAGAGCGGCTGAATCTAGACCTGAACAGGAGGTCGGAATTTAGATGTAAGCGCTTTATGTTAGGCTCATCTGCATGATGTTCTGCACGGGACGCTGATATGGGAACCAATCAATTGACCTTCTTTGCGCCACGGAACCTTCAGCTGAATGCTACAGCCTCTCTAAGGTTCGCACTTCCAACCGTCAATAGCCTAACAACAACGACCGCAACCTGCTAGAGCTATCACGAATACTCTATTACTCCACACCAACTTCTTCTTAAGGGCTGCTTGCTCGCCAGAATGACTTTCGATTTCAAGGTTCCGTTGTTCGACCCTCCTGGAGCCTCCGTAGAGTAAATGTGCACCTTTTTGAAGTACATCTTCCAGCTTTGCTAATGTTGAGCAGCATCGTCTTCGTCCATGGCGTCCGAGGTGATCCGCAGACCACTTGGACCTGGAGCGATGTAGTTTGGCCCAAAGACCTTATTCCATCAGCTCTCCCCACAGCCCGTATCCTCTCGTGGGGCTACGACGCTCAGATCGTTGAATTCTGGCAATCCACGGCTACGGACCACTCCATCACAATTCATGCAAAGTGCCTTATTTCGGACTTAGCCGGAGTGAGAAATGAGATGGTAATGTCACAATAAGCATGCGAAGGGATGAATATTAAGCAAGTTTATAGTATACTCGGCCTATCATCTTTATTGCGCATAGTCTAGGCGGCATATTATGTGCAAAAGTACGTTATGTATATTTTAAATGGCTAATTTCGGGAGCTGAAAATCATCAAAGGCCCTGGACCTAGCGCCATCCCTCGATGCTCACATGGGAGAGATTGCAAAGTGTACGCGGGGCATAGTGTTCTTGGGAACGCCGCTGCGAGGGTCTGATAAGGCGAAATGGGCGGAACAAGGGCGCGTCTTCTTGGGCTATTTCCAGGATACCAGCTCCGATATTTTGCAGCAATTGAAAGAGAGATCGGCATTTCTGGTTGATCTTGTGGATAAGCTCTCTCATCTGTTACATGCTCGAATGAAGAGTAAAGCCGATGTCAAAATTGTGTGCTTCTGGGAAGAAGATCGAAGCAAATTTTTGGGAAAGAAATTCGGAAAGGTAAAAAATAGAAGCTACTCACCAGGTTGCCTATTTGACACTATGTGGATTGTTGAGTGAGAGGCTGCCTGCATTGACGGCTATCCAGCGTTCCCCCTTCCAGGAGATCATAGCTCGATGTGCAAATTTGACAGCGAAGAGGCCTATGGCTACAGAAAGATCACGGATACCGTGAAAGCCTGGATTGAAGAGATTACGCGACCTCGTTGCGAGGATAGTCAGAAGGAATCAATATACCAGGCTGGTCATACGTTTGGAGCCAACAATGGTGGCTTTCAGCTAGGAAATGTCTACTCGGCAGGGTCCTCACCTGCCTTTAGTGAGATGAACTTTTATTCTGGTTGGGAAAAAGCCGCAAGTCGAGACCAAACGCATTGACGGCGAGCATTGTCCGTAATCGCACGATTTAGCATCTCACCCTTTTGGAGAAAGTGTCAACGCTTCTTTGATTTTCACTTCTTATAAAGTTCCCAATCCTCAATATATCGGCTGCGTTAGATCGTACTAGAAAAGCCGGTTCCTCGCAAGAAAGTGCGAATATCAATTCAAGACGTTTATGATAGTACATTGTGGCATGATCGCATTTCGACGACTTCGTTCCTGAATGCGTCTACGATTCTGTTTCTTGATATCTCATACAACTTCCCGTTCTTCTCCTTTATTCCCAATATGCTCTCATTCTCTGATGCTTTCGGCAACCTGCCATAATTCTGCTCCCTTTCGTTTTGAGAAAGATGCGTAGTTATATGCTTCATGAGACAGCGAGTGCGGTTACGACGGTAAAGATAGGTAGATAGTAGTAACAGCGAGAACTATTATAGAAATCACTTCGCTTACGATAGCGTCGATTATTGCAGGTTTGAGAATTAGAAGCGAAGAGATTGAATCAGAAGATGTCGACGATATTGCAATGATAAATGAAGAGACTCTTGATACTGTAGATGAAATCATGATGATTGTTTGATTTATGAAAGTTAGAATGTTAAAATCAAGATTCTGAAAGTATGACTGTATGAGCTTGAAGTTCACTGTGTTCAGTTTGAGTGAACTCTTATTTGTCAGCGACAGAAGAGTTGAAGAATAGAACATTCTTTTTTCTTTCTAGTATAAAACTATTCGACAAGATCGAACTGCTTATAGCTAGATTAATTGATCTTGTAATAATTCATCTGAAACGACTTGATCATATAGAAAATTCACAGACTCTTTTCAAATGATTCGAAAGAAATAAAAGTATAAATACGCTTATTGATAAACCTTCTTGAGAACTTAAGTCAACGCTACTAGTAAAGATCATCTAACTTCTAAGTTCTGTTGAATTACTCTGAAAAGTAGAAACTACAAAGAGAGAAAGAAGATAAAAACTCTGACTTTTGTGTTCTATAGAGCTAAGCAAGATTGTCAATTACACACAGAGATATAAAATGATGCAATAAAGTATTTAAAATGATCATTGTACAACGTAAAGAGTCAACGTAAAATCAACTGTCATGATGTCAAATCATCAACTCAATTTAAAACATAAATCATCAATATTTTAAATAATCTCAATTCATTGAATCTGTTTTGCAGTTCAATGAATCAAGTCATCAATTTAGTCATCATCATCTTAATTTAGTCTCAGCAATTCTGTTTCAATCATCTCAGCTATATGCACAAACTTCTGCAATCTTAAGTTAATAAAACTATTGTTTAGTCTTGATTCTGTTACGAGTGTATCAAGATCAATAAAGACTAAACAAGACTGAAGCTTTAATCAATTTGCAGTGTATGCTAGCGAGTTCTTTGTGTAATGATTAGAGCTAGTCAATGATCTAGTCGAGATCTGACTCAGATTTGACTCAGATATGACTCAACATTCTTTTTCTTTCTCAACACTCTTTTCTTTCATCAACATCTTGTTCATCTACATCATCTTTTTTTCATGTCACAAACATATTTCTTTCAAGTCTAGCGCAGTCTTTGAACATTACATAAATAGAAGCTTTTGTATCAATCTTCTTCTGTATTCTTAATATTCAGTTATAGCTATCTTTAAAGATCAAGCACTATCAATTCTGATCTTCATTGATTG
>JAABUK010007035.1_pt1 | contig 16424 bp, 12 predicted proteins | sample 5559141 | NCBI WGS metagenome assembly JAABUK01 (sample SAMN10711869, study PRJNA513367) | rock metagenome | isolation source: Antarctica rocks | place: Antarctica: Victoria Land, Pudding Butte nord | collected 2016-01-03
GCTTCGAGTGGTCGCGCGACGAGTTTGCAGAATGGGCGCAACGTGTGGCGAAGAAGTTCGGTTACAGCGTGCGACTTGAAAACATCGGCGACATTGACGGCGATTTGGGTTCGCCCAGTCAAATGGCGGTTTTTGCGCGCGAGGATTTTAACCAACCGCGCACGTAAGTAAGCGGGCTTATGACGAGTTGCCGACAAGCCCGCTTGCTTACGCGCGCGGTTGGTTGGAGGAAAACGATGCAAACCTTCGAGGAAAAGCAGAAGAAGTTGCAAACAGCGATTGAGAATTTATACGCTGCGTTTGCTTCGTATCCGCTGCGCGCGCCCGTTGAAGGTTGCCCTTGCTGCGTTAAAGAAGATGACATCAAGCGCCTGCAATCGAAGCCGTTGCGCCAATTGGAAGAAGATGATTTGAGTCGCTATTCATTCAAAGCGATGACGACTTGGGGCGACGAAGACGACTTTAAACATTTTCTGCCTCGCATTTTGGAATTGTTGGCGACAGGATACAGTGTAGGTTTCGGCGCTGACTTTTTGCCGAACAAGTTGAACTACGCACAATGGCAATCGTGGACGGAAGACGAGAAAAACGCTGTGCAGAACTTTCTTTTGGCGCTCTGGAAGTTTGTTCTTGCTGATGGTGAAACAGGTGACAGCGCCAACAATTGGATTGATGCTATATCGCAAGTTGTGGATGACGCGACACCATTTTTGCGGGCTTGGGAAGAAAATAGTTCGACCGAAGCATACGAGATCTTGCTGGAGTTCTGTGCAGGTTACGATATGTCGCCGAGTTCGCCACAAGTACAGGATTGGATGCGGAGCGACAAACTTCTACAACTTTTTGAGAAGAGATTCTTTGAGGAGAGCAACGAAGAACAAGCCGATATTCTGGCGCAAGTTGTCGATGCTCTGACGAATTATCGATACATTGCAAAAGTAAAGGAAAACCATGAATTACCAGGTTCACATTGAGGATCGAGTACTCGAAACGTTGCGCGCCGAAGTGCGAGAACAGCCGCATCCTCTGCTTTTCGTGACGATCAGCGGCGCGCACGCTTACGGTTTTCCTTCACCCGATTCCGACTTCGATTTGCGCGGCGCGCACATTCTGCCGCTGCGCCAAATCATTGGCTTGAACACGCCGCGCGAAACGCTTGAAATCTCGCGCGAACGCGACGGCGAACACATGGATTTGGTGACGCACGATGTCGGCAAATACTTCCGCTTGCTGCTCAAACACAGCGGTTATGTGCTGGAACAAATTGTGTCGCCGTTGGTGATCGTGAGTTCGCCCGAACACGAGGAACTAAAGGCGATTGCGCGGCGCAGCGTGGCGAAGATGCACGCCAGGCATTATTTCGGTTTCGCGCACAATCAGTGGAAGATGTTTGAGCGCAAAACGCCGCATCGCGTCAAGCCGCTGCTTTATATTTATCGCGTTTTGCTGTCCGGCATTCACATGATGAAAACCGGCGAAATCGAAACCAACTTGCTCGTTTTGAACGATGAATTTCGCTCGCCGCAAGTGCGCGAATTGATTGCTTTGAAAACCGCCGAAAGCGAAGTGACGCATTTGCCAAATCCCGATCTCGCGTTTTATCGCGCGGAATACGAACGCTTGCAGAACGAACTGCGCGAAGCCGAATCGAGTACTCGATTGCCCGCAACCTGCGACATCCGCGACGAACTGAACGACTTGCTGCTGCGCCTGCGTTTAGGAGAATGAACCGCCAAGATACAAAGGACACCAAGAGGCTTCAAAAAAGAGTTGTTCGAGATGCATTTCTTTTTCTTGGTGTTCTTTGTGTCCTTTGTGTCTTGGCGGTTAAATCCATGAAAATTACACTTCCCGAATTGTCCTTCGTTGTTCTTATCGGTGCCTCCGGTGCGGGTAAATCGAGTTTCGCGCGCAAGCATTTTCTGCCGACTGAAACGCTGTCGTCCGATTTTTGTCGCGGTCTGGTTTCTGACGATGAAAACAGTTTGGAAGCGACGGTCGATGCCTTTGAAACTTTGCATTACATCGCGGCCAAACGTTTGAGTCGCGGGCTTTTAACGGTTGTCGATGCGACCAACGTGCAAGTGGAATCGCGTGCGCCTTTGGTCGCACTGGCGAAAAAGTTTCATGTTTTGCCATGCGCGATTGTGCTGAATGTGCCGGAAGAAGTTTGCATCGAGCGCAACGCGTCGCGTGCAGATCGCAGCTTTGGGCCACATGTCGTGCGCAATCATGCGCGCGCTTTGCGACGCTCGCTGCGCGGCTTGAAGCGCGAAGGTTTTCGCCATATCTTCGTTTTGAACTCGGTGGAAGAGATCGAAAACGCCGTCATCGAACGTCAGCGTTTGTGGAACAATTTGCGAGATGTTCACGGCCCGTTCGACATCATCGGCGATGTTCACGGCTGCGCGGACGAACTGGAAACGCTACTTCGAGTACTCGATTACGAGCAAGTTGAAATCGAGCTTGCGAACAGCGAAAGTTCAACGGCGACGTGGCGTCATCCGCAAGGTCGTCGCGCGGTTTTCGTCGGCGATTTAGTAGATCGCGGCCCGCGCGTGGTTGACGTTCTGAACATCGTGATGTCGATGTGCGCGACGGGAAACGCGTTCTGCGTTCCGGGCAACCACGACAAAAAGCTACTGGAAAAACTCAACGGCAAAGATGTCAAAATCGCGCACGGCTTGGCCGAAACTCTGGCGCAAATCGAAGGTCAAAGCGACGAATGGAAAGCGCGCGTCAAGACGTTCATCGACAAAATGGTCAGCCATTACGTCTTCGATGACGGAAAACTCGTCGTCGCACACGCAGGCATGAAAGCCGAAATGCAAGGTCGCGGCTCGGGCGCGGTGCGCGCATTTGCGCTGTATGGCGAAACCGATGAGTTCGGCTTGCCGGTTCGTTATCCGTGGGCGAAAGAATATCGTGGCAGCGCGACCGTGGTTTATGGTCACACGCCGGTTCCCGAACCCGAATGGCTCAACAATACGCTCAACATCGACACGGGCTGCGTTTTCGGCGGCAAGTTGACGGCGCTGCGCTATCCCGAACGCGAGGTTATTTCTGTTGATGCGCTTCGCGTTTATGCGGAACCGGCGCGACCGTTTTTAGACGAATCGAGTACTCGAAACGCGCAGCATTCGCTTTTAGCGCAGCACGAGCACGACGACGTTCTGGATTTGGCGGATGTCACCGGCAAACGCATCGTTCACACGCGTCTGGTTCCGAGCGTCACGATCCGCGAAGAGAACTCGATTGCGGCTTTGGAAGTGATGAGTCGTTTTGCGGCTGACCCGAAGTGGCTGATTTATTTGCCGCCCACGATGTCGCCCAGTGAAACGAGCAAGCGCGATGGTTATTTGGAACATCCGCGCGAAGCGTTCAATTATTTCGCGTCTCAAGGCGTTGAGAAAGTTGTGTGCGAAGAAAAGCACATGGGTTCGCGCGCCGTTGTCGTCGTGTGCCGCGACGAAGAAGTTGCCCGCCAGCGTTTCGGCATTGCGACAACTGAAAGCGGCATTGTCACAACGCGAACCGGACGGCGCTTTTTCAACGACGAGAGTTTAGAGAGCGCGCTATTGGAACGCGTGCGTCAGGGAATTGGTCGCGCCGGTTTGTGGGAAAGTTTGCAAACCGATTGGCTTTGCCTCGATTGCGAATTGATGCCGTGGTCGGCCAAAGCGCAGGAGTTGTTGCAGCGCCAATACGCGCCGGTCGGAACAGCGGCGACGCATTCGCTGCAAGAAGCGGTTCGAGTACTCGATGCTGCTGCAAACAACGGTTTGGATGTGTCGCATCTGCGCGAAAGTTTCTCGGCGCGCAGCCAGATGGCGCACGATTATGTCGCGGCTTATCAGAGATATTGCTGGCCGGTGGAAAGCATCGAAGACTACAAACTCGCGCCGTTTCATCTGCTGGCGAGCGAAGGCGCGGTTCACACCGACAAAGATCACGTCTGGCACATGGAAACCTTGAAAATGTTGTGCGAAGGCGACGAAATTCTGCTGCAAACGCCGTATCGAGTACTCGATTTAGGTGACGAAGCCGACGTTGAAAGCGCAGTCTCGTGGTGGGAAGATTTGACCGGCAAAGGCGGCGAAGGCATGGTCGTCAAGCCGCTGGATTTCATAACACGCGGCGCGAAAGGCTTGGTTCAACCGGCGGTAAAATGTCGCGGACGCGAATATTTGCGCATCATTTACGGATTGGATTACACGCGCCAAGAAAACTTGTCACGTCTGCGTTCGCGCGGCCTGGGCGCGAAACGTTCTCTCGCGGTGCGCGAGTTTGCACTGGGTTTGGAAGCGCTGGAACGCTTTGTGGCGCGCGAACCTTTGCGACGCGTTCACGAATGCGTCTTCGGCGTGCTGGCGATGGAAAGCGAACCGGTCGATCCGCGCTTGTAATTGAACCACCAAGAGACAAAGGACACCAGGAAAGAGAATCAAGTGATCGACAAAAACTTTTCTTCGTTTGTGTCCTTTGTGTCTTGGTGGTTTCATAAATATATGGACAATTTTCAACCTGCAGCCACAGCCATCCGCGAGGCAGAAGCAATTCTCATCACGGCAGGCGCGGGAATCGGCGTCGATTCCGGCTTGCCCGATTTTCGTGGCAACGAAGGTTTCTGGCGCGCTTATCCGGTTTTTGCGAATCTGGGTTTGGGCTTTCAACAGTTGGCCAATCCACAATGGTTTGTGGACGACGCCGAACTGGCGTGGGGCTTTTACGGTCATCGCCTGAACCTTTACCGCGAAACCGTGCCGCACGACGGTTTTCAGCTTCTGCACGAATGGTCGCAACAGAAAACGCACGGCGCGTTTATCTTCACATCGAACGTCGATGGGCAATTTCAACGCGCCGAATTTAGTTCTGAACAAATTCATGAAGTTCATGGCTCGATTCATCATTTGCAATGTTCGCGGCCTTGCGGCGACGACATTTGGGAAGCATCGAGTACTCGAATTGAAGTCGATGAAGCGACAATGCGCGCCCGACAACCGTTGCCGCTTTGTCCGCATTGCAACTCTATCGCGCGCCCTAATATTTTGATGTTCGGTGATTGGGCGTGGAACAGCCGTCGCAGCAATGCGCAAAGCGAACTGTTGCAAAGCTGGTTGCAGAAGATTGATACGACCAAGCTGACGATTATCGAAGTCGGCGCCGGAAAACACATTCCGACGGTGCGGAAGTCCGGCGAAGAATTGCAACATCGCGGCGCAACGTTGGTGCGCATCAATCCGCGTGACAGCGACGGGCCGAACGGCACGATTTCAATCGCGACCGGCGCGCTGAAAGGTTTGCGACAAATCGCAGCTGCAATGTAACATCAAGTTTCATGAAACAACCTACCGCGCACGAAAAGAGCGGGCTTTGTCAGAGTCATTTGTTGTCTGACAAAGCCCACTCTCTTCGTGTGCGGTAGGTTAGCAGCGTTTCACAACATCACAACACCAGTTCGCCGTGACGACGGCAATTTTCGACGGCGCGCGCGACGTGCTTGCACCAGTGATTGGGCGTCTTGGTGTCCGGCTCGTGCATGGCGTGGCGAAAGCGAAAGTCAGGACAATCGCACCAAACATGGCCGCTCGTCACATCGACAACCGGATGCCAGAACGTGTAATCGTCGCGCGTGAACGAACGCGTCTCGAAAAACACTTGTCCATCGGGTGAAACCCAATCGCGCAAAACCAGACGCTTCTTCGGCGCGGCCTGCTCTTTCGAGTACTCGATTGTCTCGCTCGATTCGATGCGCTTTGCGTCACTGGATGAACGCTTCATCTGCTCGCGGGATAGAAAGCGCAGTTCCATTTGCCGCGCGGAAAACGGCTGCAACATTCCGCGCAAATCGGAAACATTACACGCTTTTGGATGGAGCCATTGCGCGTAATCGTCAGGCTTCAAAATCGCCGGCATTCGCGCGTGATGCGAACTTAACAAACGGTTGCTTTCGGTCGTGATAATCGCGCACGACGCAAACGCATGACCGTTGAGCAAAACCCATTCGTCCCACAACGCGGCGAAACCCATCAAACCACCGTTCTTGTCGCTGACGTAAAGCGGCACGCGCTCGCCGTCCTGCGTCGTCCACTCGAAAAATCCACTTGCGGGAACAATGCAGCGCCGCTCGATCAGAGATTCGCGGAAAGCGGGCTTTTCGTGCAACGTTTCGGCGCGCGCATTGAAGATGCGACGCTCGGCCTGATCGTCGTTCGACCAGGCTGGGACGAGTCCCCAACGCACACTTTGCGCAGTTCGAGTACTCGATTCGTTCGTTCCAATCGCGGGAATCTTCTGCCCAGCGCGCATCCCGAAAGTGGGCGCAAAAACAGTTCCCGACGTGACACCGAAATGCTGCTTTACTTCGTTCCAACTGTGACTTACGGCAAACTCTCGACACATGACCAAGCTCCTTTTTGCACTCATGTGGACGAGGCGAAAATGCGTCTTCGACCTGTCTCTGTATGCGTTTTTCAGACGTTTCGGCAGCCTCAACGTGCCGTTCTTGTGGCCTGAAAACAAGGTTTTTTCATAGAACACGGCGGCTTCGCCGACACGGATTGAACAGGTTTGCACGGATCAAAAACAGATCGAGTACTCGATTCAGGAAAATCCGTGTTTATCCATCAAATCCGTGTGACGCAGTTCCGTGTCACCGAAAAATCTTCCCGAAATAATTATACCAAATGACTTCACTTAGGCGAGTGAAACCGTTATAATAGTTTTCAAGAAGTTCAAATTCCGTTCAAGACGAAGCATTAAAGGAGTACTCGAATGAGCCTGTCATTTCAGAGAGCCAGTAAGAAAAGTGCGCGTTTGCGCATGGCGTTGATTGGTGTCGCGGGCAGCGGCAAAACTTATACGGCGCTGAGCATCGCGCAGCATTTGGGAAAGCGCGTCGCGGTTTTGGATACCGAACGCGGCAGCGCCTCGAAGTATTCCGATATGTTCGAGTTCGATGTGCTGGAGCCGGAAAACTTCAACCCGAAAACCTATATCGACGCGATTGAAGCCGCCGCCGAAGCCGGTTACGATGTCATCATTTTGGACAGTCTTTCGCACGCCTGGACGGGTCAGGGCGGCGCTCTGGATATGGTTGATAAAGCCGCGCGCCGCAGCCAGAGCAACAACACCTTTGGCGCATGGCGCGATGTGACGCCACTGCACAATGCGATGGTCGATGCGATGATCGGCGCCAAGATCCACATCATTGCGACGATGCGCGCCAAGACCGAATACGTGCAGGAAAAAGACAAGAATGGCCGCACGACGGTGCGCAAAGTCGGCATGGCGCCAGTTCAGCGCGACGGCCTGGAATATGAGTTCGACGTGGTGGCCGACCTGGATCAGGACAACAACCTGATTATCGGCAAAACGCGTTGTCCCGCCATTGCCGGCATGGTCGTCAACAAAGCGGGCCGCGAAGTAGCGACCAAGCTAAACGCCTGGCTTTCCGATGGTGGATCACCTGAGGGCGCGCCTGAAATTGCAGTTCCAAAAGCCGCAGCTTCCAAGGCAGGCCGCGAAGCCGTGCGCGAAGCCGCCAAAGACGTGTCGCCAAAAGATGTGTCTGTCGAAGAGAAGCCAGCCGTCAAGCCGCAATCGAGTACTCGATCTCGTGAGGTTGCGCCGGTTGAAGCCATTGAAGCGCCCGCTGATGATTTCGCGTCCGACATCGCCGACACGATGCACTGCGATTGCGGCGTGGAGGCGCGTTATGTGCGCGGCAAAAGCGGCAACGGCTGGGTTTGCGGCAACTTCGGCCAGCCCGATGCGTGCAACTTCCGCATGAAAGACAGCACACCCGAACCTGTTGTCGATGTCTTCGATGACGCCGAACCGGAAGTGGCGCTGAGCGGCAAAGGCCATTGATGAATTGGCGAGAGATGTGAGAACGGCGCAGTGATAGTAAATCACTGCGCCGTTTTTCGATTGATGTGTAAGGGTGTGGCGTTGGTTAGACTGAAACCAATTTTTAGTCCACATTCACATCAATAAAAACAAGCATGAATAGTCAAGTGGTTTCAAAACAACGTGTCGCCGATCATGGCGAGGTTTACACGAGTGCCCGCGAAGTGAACGCGATGCTCGATTTGGTGCAAGCCGAAACCGAGCGCATTGATTCGCGCTTTCTCGAACCGGCGTGCGGCAGCGGCAATTTTCTGGTCGAAGTGCTGCGGCGCAAACTGGCCGTCGTGCAAAAGCGTTATGCGCGCAGCCAGCTTGAATATGAAATGAACGCGATTGTCGCCGCAGCGAGCGTTTACGGCGTGGATATTCTGCCCGATAACGTGCAGACCTGCCGCGAGCGGTTGCTGGCGTTGTGGAGCGAATGGTATCGCGCAACTTTTCCCCAGTCGTTCAAACCGCAAGCCGTGCGCTGTGCCGAGTTCATCTTGGAACGCAATATTTTGTGGGGCGATGCGCTCAGCCTCAAAACGCCCGACGACAAAGCCGAGCCGATTCTGTTTTCCGAATGGAGCGCGGTGGGCGCGACGATGATAAAACGGCGCGATTACACGCTGGCGCATTTGCTCGATTGTCGACCCTTTGAAGGCAACAACCTGTTTTCCGATTTGGGCGACGAGGCGTTTATTCCCAAACCCGTCCAAGAATTTCCGTGGACGCATTTCCTCAAGGTGGCCGATAGTGAAACTCCCAACCACGAACCTGATACCCAACTCCGATGAATCGCCACTGGGCAGCTACAATCCCGATGTGTTGACGTGTCTGGCGAACCTTTCCAACGACGAGGTTTTTACGCCGCCGCAGATGGTGAATCGAATGCTCGATTTGCTGCCAGAGGAATTGTGGAGCGACCGCGACGCGCGCTTTCTCGATCCGGTTTGCAAAAGCGGCGTGTTTCTGCGCGAAATCGCCAAGCGTTTGGATGCCGGACTGGAAAGCCAGATTCCCGATTTGCAAGCGCGCGTCAATCACATTTTCACGCAGCAACTTTTCGGAATCGCCATCACCGATTTAACCGCGCTGTTGTCGCGGCGCAGCGTCTATTGCTCGAAAACCGCCAACAGCGAGTACTCGATTTGTGACGCTTTCGACGACGAACAAGGCAACATCCGCTTCGAGCGCATCGAACACCTTTGGAAGAATGATCGCTGCGTGTTCTGCGGCGCGAGCCAAAGCGAATACGAACGCGATGCCGCACTCGAAAGCCACGCCTACCAGTTCATTCACACCGACCTTCCGCAGGAGCTTTTCAATATGAAATTCGATGTCATCGTCGGAAACCCGCCGTATCAGTTGAGCGATGGCGGCTTTGGCAAAAGCGCGTCGCCGATCTATCACAAGTTCGTGCAACAAGCGAAAAAGCTCAATCCGCGTTATCTGACGATGATTATTCCGTCGCGCTGGTTCGCGGGCGGAAAAGGATTAGATGAGTTTCGCGGCGAAATGTTGAACGATGACAGGCTTCAGAAAATTGTGGATTTTGAAGACGCTAACGAATGTTTTCCCGGCGTAGACATCGCGGGCGGCATTTGCTATTTCCTGTGGGAACGTGATGGAAACGGCAAATGCGAAATTGTCAATGTTCATAACGGCGCTCAGATAAGCTCAACGCGGTCATTGAATGAGTTCGGCAAGTTCGTTCGGCACAGTGACGCAGTTCCCATCATTCGCAGAGTACTCGCAAAGAAAGAAAAGACAATGAACGAACAAGTGTCAGCCTACAAGCCTTTTGGATTGAGAACTTATGAACAGCCACAAAAAACGGGTGACATAAAATTGTTTTGGCAAAAGGGCGTGGGGCCCTATAAGCGGAAAGATATTACTGTTGGTATTGAGATGATCGACAGATGGAAAGTCGTTACGTCAAGGTCAGGGCATGAACACGCGGGCAATCCAGGCAATGATGGTACTCGCCGTGTTCTTTCAAGAACTGCGATATTGCCTCCGGGAACAATTTGCACGGAAACCTATTTGGTTATTGGTAGTTACTCAACCGAAGAAGAAGCGAATAACTTGTTGGCGTATATGAAGACTAGTTTTCTTCGTTTTCTGATGTCACTGTTCATGTATTCTCATGGAATTACCAGAGATACATTTGCGTTTGTTCCGATTCTCGATATGAATGAATTGTGGACAGACGAAAAGCTCTACGCGAAATACGGCTTGACGCCTGAGGAAATCGCGTTCATCGAAAGCAAGATTCGTCCGATGGAAGCGAAAGGTGAATAGAAGCGCGGAACATCGAGTACTCGAATCTGGAGAAGCGCGTCTGTTTCCGACCGCACTTCTTGTCTCGTGGCGTTTTCAGATATAATAACTTCCCGAATGGGGATAATTTTATTGCATCCCTAATTAGGAATAATTATACTGAGATGAGAATTATCGCGCGCAAGAAATTGAAGGATTACTGGGAAGAAGTTCCGGCGACGAAAAGCAGCTTGGAAGCCTGGTTTGCCGAAGCGAGCGCCGCCAGTTGGAAAACGCCGCACGAGGTCAAAGAGCTTTATGGAAGTGCGAGCATTTTGCGAGATGGGCGCGTTGTTTTCAACATTTGCGGCAACAATCACCGCATGGTGGTGTGGATCAATTACAAGTTTCACACGATTTACATTCGCTTTTTAGGAACTCACCAGCAATACGACGCGATTGACGCGGAGACAATATGAAACTCATCCCACGAGTTATCAAGACGGAGCAGGATTTGAATGCGGCGCTGGCGAGAATCGAGGAGATTTTCGCGGCATCGCCTGGATCGCCTGAGGGCGACGAGTTGGAGCTTCTCGTCATGCTGGTCGAGCGTTACGAAGAAGCGCATTTTCCCATTGACGCGCCCGACCCCGTGGCGGCGATTCGCTTCCGCATGGAGCAAAGTGATCTCAAGCAAAAAGATTTGGTGCCTTTTATCGGCAGTCAGAGCAAGGTTTCGGAAGTGTTGTCGAATCGCCGTCCTTTGAGTTTGGCGATGATCCGCAATTTGAGTGGCGGTCTGGGCATTCCCGCCGATGTTTTGATCGGAGGCGGCGCGAAAGCCAAAGCCTCATCATTCCAGGCGGCGTCTCCGGTTTTGGCCGACCTGCATTTTCCGTTCAATGAGATGCACAAGCGCGGCTGGTTTGAGGGCTTTCACGGCTCGTTGCGCGAGGCCAAAGCGCAGCGCGACGAGTTGCTGACGGCTTTTCTGTCACCGATGGGCGCGATGTCGGCGACGTGGAACTGCTCGCTCAATCGCCAGCACGTTCGCAGCGAAAGCAAAATGGACGAATGCGCGCTGACGGCGTGGCGCGTTCGCGTGGTGACTTTGGCGCAGCGCGAATCGCTTCCTGTTTTCAAGCGCCAAACGGTGACGCCACGCTTTCTCGAAGAATTGGTGCGTTTGAGCTATTTTGAAGCAGGGCCGAAACTGGCGCGCGAGTTTTTAGGCAAGAACGGGATTGCGCTGGTGATCGAACCTCATTTGCCGCACACATTTTTGGATGGCGCTGCTTTGAAATTGCCCAATGGCGCGCCGATGGTTGCGCTCACGCTGCGTCACGACCGGCTCGATAATTTCTGGTTCACTTTGTGTCACGAGTTGTCACACATCGCGCTGCACCTCGACTGCGATGACGTGGATGCCTTCTTCGATGATCTGACCGAAGCAAGCAGCGACATCTGTGAAAAAGAAGCCGATGAAATGACGACAGAGGCTTTGATACCCGCGCAGAAATGGCGCGAAGCCGCTCTGGAAAGCACGCCAACGCCGTCAGCCGTTTGCGCGCTGGCGGAAAGCCTTCGCATCAGCCCGGCCTTGCCCGCCGGACGCTTGCGACATCAACTGAAAGACTATCGTATTTTGCATGATTTAATTGGCAGAGGGAAAGTGCGACGCTTGTTCGCGCCAGCAGAATCGTCGTTCTAAGTCGAGTTCAAACACGCTCGGCCTGTTTTTTCCGAACATACTGTAACTTCACCCATGAACAACGAATTTTTCCCGCCGCGTCCGGCCTCGACGCCGACGATTTACGCTTACGAAGACACCAATCCGCAATACGCGGGCTTGCTGAAAGTGGGTTACACGGCGCGCGACGCCCGTTCGCGTGTGGCGCAGCAGTATCCCACCGCGCGTCCGGGCAAATTGCCGTATCGCATCGTGCTCGAAGAAGCCGCCATGCGCGACGACGGCAGCGCGTTCACCGACCACGAAGTACATCGTTATCTGCGGCAAAGCGGAGTGCTCAATCCCGAAGGCGAATGGTTCGCGTGTTCGGTCGAAACCGTCAAAGCCGCCGTTATCGCCGTATGCAACCGCGAATTGAACGCGGAAAACCGCACGCTCACTTTTGCGATGCGCCCCGAACAACTTGAAGCCGTCGAACGCACCGCCGCCTATTTCAAGAGCTTTCACCGTGAACACAGCGACCAGCCGCCGCATTTTCTGTGGAACGCCAAAATGCGTTTCGGCAAAACCTTCGCGGCCTATCAACTCGCCAAAAAGATGAAGTGGAAAAAGCTGCTCGTCCTCACCTTCAAACCCGCCGTGCAAAGCGCGTGGGACGAAGACTTGAAAAGCCATGTGGACTTCCAAGGCTGGCAGTTCATCTCGCCCGGCGGACTGGGCTACGAAGACGCCGACAAGAACAAACCTTTCGTGTGCTTCGGCTCGTTTCAGGATTATCTGGGACGCAACAAAAACACCGGCGGCATCAAGACCAAAAACGAATGGGTTCACGCCACGAATTGGGATTGCGTGATTTTCGACGAATACCACTACGGCGCGTGGCGAGAAAGCGCCAAAGAATTGTTTGAAGCCGAAGACAAAAAAGAGTTCGAGGCCGCGCTCGGCGAAGACATCGAGTACTACGCCGAAGAGATCATGCCGATCACGACGCACAGTTATCTTTATCTTTCCGGCACGCCGTTCCGCGCCATCGCCTCAGGCGAATTCATCGAAGAGCAGATTTTCAATTGGACATACTCCGACGAGCAGCGCGCGAAAGCGAATTGGGACAATATCGAGTACTCGAATCCGTATGCCAGCTTGCCGCGCATGGTTTTGTTGACCTATCAGTTGCCGGACGCCATCCGCGAAATCGCCATGCAGGGCGAGTTCAGCGAGTTCGATTTGAACGTTTTCTTTGCGGCAAGCGGCAGCGGCGAGCACGCAAAATTTCAGTATGAAAACGAAGTGCAGAAGTGGCTCGATCTGATTCGCGGCGGGTTTCTCGAAACGGCGGTTGACAACTTGAAGCTGGGCGCGCAAAAACCGCCGATGCCGTTTTCCGACACGCGCTTGTTGCAAGTACTTTCGCATACCTTCTGGTTTCTGCCTTCCGTGGCGTCGTGCTACGCGATGAAGAACCTGATGAGCAAGCGCCAAAACCGCTTCTATCACGATTACGAAGTGGTGGTCGCCGCCGGTTCCGAGGCCGGTTTGGGCGCAAAGGCTTTGCCGCCGGTGCAAAAGGCGATGGGCGACCCGCTGCAAAGCAAGAGCATCACGCTTTCGTGCGGCAAGCTCACGACCGGCGTGACAGTGAAACCGTGGACGGGCATTTTTATGCTGCGCAACGCGAGCAGCCCCGAAACTTATTTTCAGGCCGCGTTTCGCGTGCAAAGCCCGTGGACGGTGAAAAACCCCGACAGCCTTTCGCCCAACAAAGAAGAGATCATCAAAGCCGAATGCTACGTTTTCGATTTCGCGCCCGATCGCGCCCTGCGCCAAATCGCCGATTACAGTTGCCGCTTGAATGTAGGCGAAAGCAACCCCGAAAAGAAAGTCGAAGAGTTCATCGGCTTTTTGCCCGTCTTGGCCTATGACGGCAGTTCGATGAAACAGATTGACGCGGCGGGCATTCTCGACATGGCGATGAGCGGCACAACCGCGACGCTGCTGGCGCGCCGCTGGGAAAGCGCCTTGCTGGTGAACGTGGATAACAGCACGCTCAAGCGCCTGATGGAGAACGACGCGGCGATGAAAGCCCTGATGAACATCGAAGGCTTTCGCACGCTCAATCAGGAAATCGAAACCATCATCAACAAATCGGAAGCGGTTTCCAAAATGAAGAAAGCCGCCAACGACAAAGAACTGACGAAGAAGGAAAAGGAAAAGCTGAGCGAAGCCGAAAAGGAGTACAAGAACAAGCGCAAAGCGATCCAGGAAAAGCTGATCAAGTTCGCCACGCGCATTCCTGTTTTCATGTATCTCACCGACTACCGCGAGCGCACCTTGAAAGACGTGATTACACAACTGGAGCCGGGCCTGTTCAAGCGCGTGACGGGTTTGGTGGTGAAAGACTTCGAGATTCTGGTGAGTTTGGGCGTCTTCAACAGCGCCCTGATGAACGACGCCGTTTACAAGTTCAAGCGTTACGAAGACGTGAGTTTGCGCTACATCGGCATCAACAAGCACGAAGACGAAAGCATCGGTTTGTTTGACACCGTTCTCAGTGTTGAGGATTACCGTGCGATTCTCGAGAATGTAGCAGGTGGCTGAGGACGCTGCTTTGAAAACCACATCGGAACAATCGCATTCATTGAAGCTATTTTGAAATTGTCGAAAGTTTCTCCGTGTTCTCCTCTATTTTGTTCCTTCGATTTCCAAAACAGCTTCTGATAAATTTTCGAGTACTCGATTACTCCGCACTACGGCGCAGACAAACCAAATCGCTTCACCTTTTTATTTGCCCCACGCTTGTTGTGCGAAGGCTTCCAGGTCGTCGTAGCGTTGCGACCAGGTTGTGTACATGACGCCGCTGATGTTGGAAACACCTTTGGCGGCGTCCAGCCAGTCACGGATTTGGGCTGGCCTGTCATCGTAGTAACCGGCGAGAACTTGTTCTTGTCCGCGTGCGGCGAAAAACGCCAGGCTTTTCTGGCGCTGGCCAAAGTTCCAGTTGAAGACGCCGACGTTTTTATCCAGGCCGTTCCATGAACCGGCGAGCGTACCGTTGACGAGATAGTAATTGTCGACGGCGTTGTGGTTGGAGTCGAACATATCCGACCAAACGTAGACTTTGGCTTTCGGATTGGCGGCGCGCACGAAAGCCACGCAACGCTTGACGTTATCGGCCAAAAGCTGGCCCGGCGTCAGATGGCGCGATTGGCAGGTTTCGCACCAGTTGGCGACGCGCAGTTCATCGTGCGACAACAGAAAACCTTTGGGATGAAACAAGGTGTTGACGCGCACGATCTGGTCTTGAATCAGCTTGTAGACATCCGGGTCGCTCAGACAGGACGCGACTTGCTCGCTGTTGGTTATCAGCGGATGGTAAAAGCTGACGAGCAGCTTTTGCCCGTCTTTGATGCGCGAATTGGCGGTCAGGCGAATCAGCGGCGCGGCATGATAAATCTCGTATTCGCCCGCCCACGGAATGACGCCCATGTGCGGGTCTTTGACCGCCTCGAAGTCGCGGCCTTCCTGATACACAGTTCCCGTTTCGCTTTTGACCGTCAGTGGACAGCCATTACGGCGCAAAACGTTGAGCAGCCCGACTTCTTCGACTTGCAGATCGTCCATCCACATTTTGCCGCCGCGCCCGCCCCACACGCCACAATAAATGTTGAGTTTAGTGTTGTCCAGCGAATTAAAAACAGCGTGATATTGCGTCCACTCCTGTGTGCGCGCGATCTTCCAACCCGAATGAATCAGCGAGCGACTCGTTGGTGTCAGCGCCAGCGACCAGACGCTGCCGAGCGTTTCAAAGTCCTGCGTTTTGAGCCACACCGACAAATGATATTGCCGCCACGGATGAACTGTCAACGGCTGAATCACGCGACCGTTGGCCGGATTTGCTGCGGTGCCGATGTCCTCGATGCGCAGCGATTGCGCGCCGCCGTGCTTGATCTGCGTGTCGATGTAAGTGCCGCTGCCGGGCGCGTCCTGATAATTCCAGCCCGACAACTTGTTGTTGTGCGCTGTCTCGAAGTCGCCGTTCTGCAATCGAGTACTCGAATCAATCTGCAAGTCGGCGGTTTTGCCTCGCACGGCGAAAGGCGCATCGCGCACGGGAACGCCTTCGGCCAGGTTCGGGTTATGCGACAGCAAGCTCGAGGAATATCCGATGGGCGCGACCGCCGGATAAATGTCCATTCCCAGATCGTTCGCCGTTTTGATGAAAGCGCGCGCATTGTCGAAGTAGTGCGGCGGCTGTTTATCCAATGCGCCCAACTTGTAATCGGACAAGACGACGCCATTGTAACCGGCGGCTTTAGCGCGCTTCAAAAGCGCCAGCGCCAGTTGATCGTCTGAGAGCAGGTTGTGCATCATCCAAACACAACGCATTTGCGTTTGTTGCGCCTTTGGTTGTGCTTTGGACAACGCAGCCGTTTTCGCAGTCGATTGCGCCCGCAAGGAACCCGTCGTAAACAGCGCAGAGGCTAACAACAAAAAAGAAATCCGTCGCATAAAAAGTTCTCCTTAGCGGATTATGAAGACGTGTAACGAACCGCGCGCGTAAGCAAGCGGGGGTATTTTGTAA
>JAABUK010007036.1_pt1 | contig 16421 bp, 15 predicted proteins | sample 5559141 | NCBI WGS metagenome assembly JAABUK01 (sample SAMN10711869, study PRJNA513367) | rock metagenome | isolation source: Antarctica rocks | place: Antarctica: Victoria Land, Pudding Butte nord | collected 2016-01-03
CGGCGGGGGGCGACCTGATCGATCTGACCAGCCCCGATCTCGATCGCCCGATGCGCGATCGCCTCCGCGCCCTACCCGGCGTGCGCGCCTTGCAGGTGACCCAGGAGGATCAATTACGCCTGACAGTCGAAGACGCAAGCGCGCTCATCCCACGGGTGATGACGGCGGTGCAAGAGAGCGGCGGGACCGTCCAGGCCATCGAGGAACGGCGGCTCTCGTTCAGCGAGGTGTTCGTGGCGATTCTCCAGCAGAATGGGCGCACCGATGCGGGGGTAGGCCGTTATGACGAGTGAGCAGCGACGCAGCACCGGTAGCAAGGTGTCACGCCGAGGACCACTCAACCATCTCGCCAGCGCGATTGTCCGGCCCTCGTCCTTCATCGGCAAGGAGCTGACCGAGGTTCGCCGCCAGCCACGCCTGCTGCTCACGCTCGTGCTCGGACCGTTCCTGATCCTCTTCCTCTTCGGCATCGGCTATGCGGCCTCGCCCAACGACATCAGGACCGTCGTCGTCATGCCGTCCGACGGCCAACTTGCCGCCACCGCCGAGCAATACCGCGACGCCTTCGCCAAGCCGTTCGTCCTCGACGGCGTGACCCAGGATGCCCAGAGTGCGCGCGACCGCCTGGAACGCCGGGAGATTCAGGCGATCATCTATTTCCCCGCCAATGCGTACCAGACCGTCCTTCAGGGACAACGCGCCACGTTGCAGGTGGAATACAACGAGATCGATCCGCTGACCGCCCAATGGGTCAATTACTACTCGTATGTGCAGACGAACGAGCTGAACAAGCGCATCCTCGTCGAGGCCTTGAAACAGAATCAGGGCGGCCAGACCACGAGCCAGCAGGAGAACAAGACCCTGGCGACACAGATGGGGAACGAGGCAACGACGTTGCGCGGCGCGCTCGGCAAAGGCGATCGCGACGCCGCCCTGCAACAACTCGCCGCGATCCGCCAAGACAATACCAAGGCGCAACAGAATACCCTTACTTCGCTGCAACTCCTCGGCGGTGTCGCACTCTTCACCAACCTCCAGAACCCCGAGAGTACGCCGCAGGGGCAGGCCGTCACCAATGCACAGAACGCGATCGGGCGGATCGATGACAACAGCAACCGCTTGGAAGCAGATGTCCAGTCCGGGCAACTGGGCCAGCGTCAGCAGGACATGGCGAACACGATCGGCCAGGACGCCGGGGTGCTCGCACAATCGTCGGACCAGCTGAAGACGATCCCGCCCGAGGTGCTGGTCTCACCCTTCCAGTCGCAGTCGAGCAACATCTCGCCGATCGCCCCCGGCTTCGTCGAGTTCTACGCCCCGGCGGTGATCGCGCTGCTGATCCAGCACATCGCGGTCACCCTCACCGCGCTGACGTTGGTGCGCGAGCGCCTGATCGGCGCGGTCGAGGTCTTCCGCGTCTCGCCGACCGGCGCGGGCGAGGTCATGATCGGCAAGTATCTCGCCTACCTCTTCCTGACGGCGATTCTCGGGGCGGCGCTGGCGGTGGGGATGTACTTCGGCCTCGGTGTCCATATCCTGGCGGGCTTCTTCCCCTTCGCCGGGATGCTGCTGCTGCTGATTCTCGCCTCGCTCTCCTTCGGCTTCTTCATCTCGGCGATCTCGAACAGCGAGAGCCAGGCGGTGCAATTCTCCATGCTGGTCCTCCTCGCCTCGGTCTTCTTCGGCGGCTTCTTCCTGGGACTGGAGTCGCTCGCGCCCTACGTCCGCGTCATCTCCTACGCGCTGCCCGTCACCTACGGCATCAAGGCGTTACAGGCGGTGATGCTGCGCGGCGAGGCACCGGTGTGGTGGGTGCCCGTCGCGCTCGGCGCGATGGCGCTGCTCCTCTTCATCGTCAGCACGGCGCTCTTCCGACGACAGTACCGGCGGGGATAGGCAGTAGCCACGGGTCTGGCCCAGCGATGCCGGTCGCCATGCGGCGATCGGGGGGATACAGCGGTGAGGGACAGCGATGCGTATCACGGACATCGCGTGGCTGCCGGTGGCCAAGGCGGCGGCCAAGGGCTACAGCAAGGACGACGTGCCCGGGCTGGCGGCGGAAATGGCTTACTGGATCATCTTCTCCATCTTCCCGTTCTTCATCTTCCTCGCCACCCTGGCGGGACTCGTCGGACGGGCGATCGGGGTCACGAACATCCTCGACAACATCACGAATAATCTCTACGGCGTGCTGGACAAGACGACCGCCGACACGCTGCGGGGCGTGCTGGAGACGATTCTCACGCCCGGGGGCGGGGCGCTCTCTTTCGGCGCGCTCCTCAGCGCCGTGCTGGCACTCAACTCCGCTTCAACCGCCATCGCGACGATGATGAAGGCGTTCAACCGGGCCTACGGCGTCGAGGAGACGCGGAATTTCGTCGTCGCCAAGCTGACGGCCTTCGGGCTCACCCTGATGCTCGTGGTGCTGCTGATCGGCGGGTCGCTCCTGCTCACCGCGGGTGGCGCGCTCGCGCGCGTCTTCAATTTGGGGACGTTCGGGACGGTGCTGCTGACGGTCGGGCGCTTGGTCGGGGCGCTGGTCGGGATCACCCTGGGACTCGCGATCCTCTACTGGAAGGGGCCGAACGTCCGGCAGACGTTCGCGTTCATCTCGCCCGGCTCCCTACTGGCGACGCTCGGCCTGGCGATCTTCAGCGGGCTCTTCGGACTCTACGTCTCCTTCTTCGCCGGGGCCTCGTTCAACAGGACCTACGGGGCCATCGCGGGCGCGATCATCTTCCTCTTCTTCCTGCGCATCGCGAGTACGATCGTGCTGCTCGGCGCGGAGTTCAACGCCGAGGCGGCGCGGCGCTACGACCCGGCGACGATCCGCGACAAGGCCACCGATCCCCGCAAGCAGCGCCCCGGCAAGGAGGGGGCACCGCACCCCGACGCGCAACGCGAGGCGGGCGTGATGTCCGGGCAGGACGATCCGGCGTCCGCGCCGGATCGGGACACCGCGCCGGAAAGCGGTGCGAGCACGGGGACCGCACCGGCGCTCGACGACCGCCTGCGCGCGATCCGGGAGCGCCCCTTCGCGTCGGCGCGAACGCGAGTGCGGCGCGAGGCGGCGGGAGCGGGAGCGCCGGAGCGGGAGCGCCGCGCGCGGGCGGCGCTGGTGACGCTGGGGGCCGCGACGCTGACTGCCATTGGCGCCGCCCTGGCCGGGATCGGGCACGGGCGCTGACCGGGCCGCCCCGGCTCACCCGTCGCGCGCACCGGCACGCCCTTCGCCGGTCACCGCTGGCCACAGGCGGTCATCGTGATGGCGGTGCGCTGGTATTGCCGCTTCCGTCTCGCGGCCGCCGACGTGCGCGATCTGCTGGCGGAGCGCGGGATCGACGTCTCCGCGCGGACGGTCCTGCACGGGGTGCAGCAGTGCGCCCCGCTGCTGGCCCGCGCGGGACGGCGGGCGGCGACCCGCCCCGGGGCGCGGTGGTGGTGCGACGAGACCTATGTGCGGGTGGGCGGGAAGTGGGCGTACCGGTACCGCGCCATCGACGAGGCCGGCCAGGTGGTGGACATCGTGCTGCGCACGCATCGCGACGTGGACAGCGCGCGGGCCTTCTTTGTCCTCGCCACCTACCGTCGCCGGTCCACGCCGGACGAGGGCAGCACCGACAAGCATCCGGCCTACGCCCGGGCTATCCGCGACGAGGTCCCTGGGGCGACGCACACGCAGCGCGGGCGGCACCGCAAGCGTGGGCCGGACACCACGCCGATCGCGCGGTCCCACGTCCCAACGAAGGACCGGCTGCGACCGATGCGCGGGCTCCCGTCGATCCGCACGGGACAACGCGCGATCGAAGGCGTCGAACTGGCCCGGGCGGTGCAACGGGGGTCTGTGACTGCGCCGGATGCCGTGTTCGGCGACGGTGCCGAACCACACGCGCGGGCGCGCGCCGCCGCGACCACCTTCGCTTGGCTCGCGGCGGGCCTGCGCGTCGCCGCGTAACCCGGGCGCGGCAGGCTGCACACCGCAGCGGCATGCCAGTTGCCCCATCCGCACACCACAACTTCGCGGTCTCCACCCGCCCGGTCGTCTTCTTCGGCCAGCCCGCTAGTGTCCGTGTGCGCGAAACTGGCGAGGGCTGTCGCCGCACAGCCCGCTAGAATCTTACGCAGGCTGCGGGTCGTCCAGACCGCGACCGGGCCTGCTTCGCGTCGCCGCCGTCGACGGCTCCTCTGCGGGGTGCGGGAGTCGTGCCGCGATGCCGTCGAGCACGCGGTCCAGGCCCTGGTCGAACTCGATGTCGGCCGACGGGTTGGTGGCCTCGCGGAGCACCCTGGCGAGGTTCGGGAAGCGGCCGGTGGCGAGCATCCGGTGCATGTAGGGGCCGGTGGCGGTCCGCCACGCCGCCTTGTCCATGCCGCTCTCGATCTCGGCGCGCCGTTCGCCGGCCTCGACCCGGATGGCGCCGATGACGTAGGCGTTGGCGATCCGGAGGGCCTGCATGGCGACGTCGATGTCCGCGAACCCGGGGGTGCCGCTGAGCGCGGCGAACGTCGCCTCCTGGTGCGCTAGGGCGTTGGGCCCGAGGTGGAGCCGGCCGCCTAGCAGCGCGGCGAACCACCCATGCTCGCGCGCGGCCTGGCGCATGCGGCGGGCGATGGCGTGGAGGGCATCCCGCCACTCCCCGCCCGGTCCGGCGGGGAGCATCTCCCCGTATACCGCGTCCACCATGAGCTCGAGCAGCTCCTCCTTGCTCGACAGGTAGCCGTACAACCGCATCGGCCCGGCGTCGAGCGCGGCCGCGACCTTGCGCACGGAGACTGCGGCCAAGTCGTCCTCGTCGGCGATCGCGATGGCGGCGCGCACGATCCGCTCCCGGCTCAACGGGCTGGGCGCGGGGCGGCTGGTGGGTTCCGGCTGCTCCCAGATGGAGAGCGCCGCGCTCGGGTCGCGCTTGCTTCGTCCCATTATAGCTCCCTCCTGCACCAATCTAACACGGTTGACAATGCCCGTCGACCATGATACATTGTATAAATCAATACACTGTATCGTCAATATCGTAGTGTTTGGAGGCAGCAATGGAAGCGCACACAATGACGGGAGCGCACGCGACGTCCGTGCTCGTGGTCGGGGGCGGCCTGGTCGGCCTGTCGGCGGCGATGGCCCTGGCCTGGCGGGGCGTGCCGACCGTGGTGGTCGAGAAGCACCCCGGGAGTTCGCCCCACCCGCGGGCCGTGGGCTTCACGACGAGGACGCTGGAGATATTTCGCGCGGTCGGGATCGGTTCGCAGATCCCGCAGGTGCCGCGCGGCCAGGGACGGCCGCGCCGAACCGCGGTGGAAAGCCTGGCCGGGAGATGGGCCCCGGAAGTCGAGTGGAGCCCGGGTACGCCGCAGACCGCCGAGTCAGATGGTCCACGGCTCCCCGCGCTCGAATACTCGCCGGTCACCGGCGCGGCGATCGCGCAGGATCGGCTGGAACCCATCATCCGCGAGCGGGCGCGCGAGTTGGGTGCCGACATCAGGTTCGGCACCGCGCTGACCTCCTTCGAGCAGGACACCGCCGGCGTGACGGCCTCGCTGCGCAACCGCGACGGGAGCGCGTACACTCTACGCGCGGACTACCTGATCGCGGCGGATGGCCACGCGAGCCCGATCCGCGAGGCATTGGGCATCGGACGCGGCGGGCACGGCTTCATGCGTGTCGTACGCAGCGTCATGTTTCGCGCGCCTTTGGAGCAATATCTCGAGTCCGGAATCAGCCAATTCGAGCTCGATCAGCCGGGCCTGCACGGGCTGCTCACCACCTACCGGGACGGTCGCTGGCTGCTGATGCTCGCGGATGACGAAGAGCGTGACGAGGCGACCCTGAGGAGGATGGTGATCAGCGCGATCGGTCGGTCGGATCTCGCGATCGAGATCCTCACCAGCGGGCGGTGGGTGTTGAGCGCGCTGATCGCGGACCGCTTTGCGTCGGGGCGGGTGTTCCTCGCGGGGGATGCGGCGCACACCCTGCCGCCCGCGCGGGGTGGCTACGGGGCGAACACCGGCATCGAGGATGCCTTCAATCTCGCGTGGAAGCTCGCGGCGGTCGTTTCCGGTGTGTCGACACCGGCGTTACTCGCGACATACGATGCCGAGCGGCGCCCGATCGCGTGGCTCCGCCACGATCAGATCTTCGCCCGGCCGGACTACGCGTCGGAGGCGACGGAGGCGGAGAAGGAGGTGGCGATCGTCGCGGACGACGCCATGGAACTCGGCCAGCTCTACCGCTCGAAGGCGGTGCTGGGCGCGGGTGACGAACTGCCGCCCGCGTTGCGGCCCGAGCAGTGGGCCGGCCAGCCCGGCACGCGCGCGCCGCACCTCTGGGTGTCGCAAGGCGGCGAGCGGCTCTCGACGCTCGATCTGTTGCAGCGCGATTGGGTGCTGCTGGCCGAGGACGAGCGCTGGTGCGCCGCCGTGGTCCGGGTTGGCGAGCGGCTGGGGTCCGGGCCGCGCTGCCTGCGTATCGGCGGCGACCTGCTGCCGCCCGCCGCGCCCGTCGGCGACACCAAATTGACGCTCGACACGCCGATCGCGCGGATCGTCGCCGAACCGGCCGGCAAGGCGGCGCTCGACGCCGCCATACCAGGGCTCACCACCCACGAGCGGTACGGGACATTCGGCTCGCTGAGCTTGCGCCAGCTCCAGCCGGTGTCGCAGGGGCTGATCACCGACGAGGTTCTTGCGCAGGCCGAGGCGGATCTCGTGGCCATACAGGTCGACGTGACGCCGCCCGATCCGGAAGGGTTTCGCATGGAATTCCGGACGGCCTTCGGTATCGGCCCGTCGGGTGCCTCGCTCATCCGCCCGGACGGTTACGTGGCCTGGCGCGCGGTCGAGTGGCCGAGTGATGCGCTTCGCGCACTTACCGACGCCTTCGCGCGGGTGTCGTCCGTCGCGCACGGCATGCCAGCGATCGCGCGCGCTGGGGAGGCCAACGGTGTTATCGATTAAAGTCGGTCGGTCGGGGCAGTCAGGGGAGGAAGGCGTGCCGATATACGAGGGAATGCGTCGGAATTGGGCCAGTGCCAGGGGCTGAGGGCAGCGGCGGACAGCGCGAAACGGACCCTGGCGATGGTCAGGCGGCGGCGAGCTCAGCCCTCGCCGTCGCCCAGCGCTCCCGAAACAGGCGGCGCTGCTCAGCCTGAGGAGACGCACTCCTACTGCGTCGTGCGCGGTCGGAAATACTGCCGCTGCTCCTCGAACCCGGCGCAGAAGCGCGCGGCGGAGGCGAAACTCCCGCAACCACGTGTCGAGTAGGGGTAAACCTAGAGAAATTGCTACCACCTGCAAAGTAGGGGGTGCTTCAGCACCCCAATGCTCCGTCCACCATCGCGTCGGTCAGCAAGAAGTGCCGAGAAGTGTAGGAGTCGGCACTTCTTGCCCTCGACAGCACCGTCGATTACTGGCGGACCGGGTGCCAACAGGCCGCATCGGACAGAAGTGGCGCAACCACCGGGAGAAACGGCACTTCTCTGCCCGTCACTTTGCGGTTCATGACACGTTCCCCAGGTCTGACGTGTGTATGCCGCGCGCGACGCGCCGACAAGCGGGCTGTCCACAGGGCCCGCGGCCACGGCCGGGGACGCATGCGACACCCCCGCCGGGTCAGCACCGCCCCTTGACAAACTAAGTGCATTAGTTTACAACTACACAGGATAGTTCTGAGCCCGGCACCGACGCAGAAGGGATCCCGCTGGGCGCACCCGCCATTGCCCACCTCCCCCCGCCCCGCCGTTATCGATCGCCCCGCACACCGTCACGCGTCTGAGGAGGCCACCATGCCCACGCACGCCACCCCGCCTGCGCCGCTGTCTACCCCGACACGCTCTCTCGACGTCCCCGGCGGCCGACTCGCCTACGGTGATACGGGCGCGGGCCCCCTCGTCGTGTGCGTCCCCGGCCTCGGCGACGTGCGCGCGTCGTACCGCTTCCTGGCCCCCCAGCTCGTCGCGGCCGGCTACCGCGTGGCCACCCTGGACCTGCGCGGCCACGGCGCCTCCAGCGTCGGCTGGGCGGACTACCGCGACACCGCCATCGCGAGCGATATTCTCGCCCTGGCACGCCACCTCGATAACGGACCGGCCATCCTCGTCGGCAATTCCTTCGGCGGCGCGGCGGTCGCCTATGCCGCCGCCACCGACCCGGCCGCCGTGGGAGCACTCGTGCTGCTCGACGCCTTCGTGCGCGACCTAACCCTGAGCCTCGTCCAGCGCCTGGGCCTCCGGGCGGTCGCCGCCCTCGGCACGGGCGCGTGGGCCTTCTACTACAAGAGCCTCTACAAGGCGCCGCCGCCGGCCGACCTCACCGCCTACGTCGCGGCGCTCACGGCCAACCTCAAGGAGCCCGGCCGCTACGCGGCGACCAAGGCCATGATGCTGCCGTCGGCCCAGGGCGGCCACGCCGCCGTCGAGGCGCGCGTGGGTGACGTGAAGGCCCCGACGCTGGTCGTGATGGGTGCCAAGGACCCCGACTTCCCCGACCCGGCCGCGGAGGCCCGGCGCACCGAGGCGGCCCTGCGCGGCGCGGCGCGCGTCGAGGTCGCGCTGGTCGCGGGCGCGGGCCACTACCCGCACATCGAGGTGCCCGCCATCGTCGGCCCCGCCGTGGTCGCCTTCCTCGCCCGGGCCGGGATCCCCGGGGAGGCCTCCCGTGGCGCGTAGGCCGGGGCTCGACGCGGGCGTAATCGTGCGCACGGCCGCCGACCTCGCCGACGCCGACGGGATCGCGGCCCTCGCCCTGGGGTGCCTGGCCGCGCGGCTGGGGGTCCGCGCGCCCTCGCGCTACAACCATGTGGCGAGCCTGGACGGGGTGCGGCGCGGCCTCGCGCTCCTGGGGGCGCGCGCGCGCGGCGATCGGCGCGACGGGGGAGGACGGGGTGTTCGCCCTGGCCGAGGCCTACCGGCGCTTCGCCCAGGAGCGGCCGGGGCTCTACGCCGCGACCCTGCGCGCCCCCGACCCCGACGACGAGGCGCTGTGGGAGACCGCCGCGGAGATGCTGGGCGTCGTGCGGGCGGTGCTGGCCCCTTACGGGCTGCGCGGGGCGGCGGAGGCTGCGCCATCCGTGCCTGGCGCAGCCTCGTCCACGGCTTCGTGTCGCTGGAGATCACGGGCGGGTTCTGGTTCCCGGTCGACCTCGACGGGCGCTTCCGGCGCCTCATGCGCCTGTTTAGCGCGGGTGTACGCGGGGAGGCGCGCGGGGGGGAACTCGCGCGGCCCGACCGCGCGATGGAGGAGATGACACCATGGCACGCCCGCTCGCCCTCTTGACCGCCCCCCGGGCGTTGCTGCGCCTGGAGGGCGCGGCGACGCTAGCTGTCGCTGTGGCCCTCTACGGCGTCCACGGCGGCAATTGGGGCCTCTTCGCGCTGCTGCTGCTGGCACCGGACCTGAGCATGCTGGGCTACCGCGGCGGTGTCACGGTCGGCGCGGCCTGGTACAACGCCGCGCACACGGAGCTCGTGCCGGTCGCCCTCGGCGCCGTCGGGCTCGTGGGCGGGCACCCCGCCGTGTTCCTGGTGGCCCTGATCTGGGGTGCCCACATCGGGCTGGACCGCACCCTCGGCTACGGTCTGAAGTACCCCGACGGGTTCACGGCGACCCACCTGGACGGTCCGGCCGCTCCGCCCGCTCAGGCGGAGGCCGCCCCCCAGCGCGCGCGACGCGAGGGCGCGGCGTGACCGCCGATGGGCGCACTCGCTGTCGCCGCGCCAGCGACCTCGCACACGGCGACCGCTTCCGTAACATTACCCCTATAGGGGGCGCAAGGGGCCGAAGGACCACGCCTCGCCTTATGCCGTGGTGGTCTTGCCGCCTTTCGGTGATCACCTTGCGCCCGTGTTGCCCGTTGACGCGGGCAGAAATGCCCTGGCCGCTGCCCGCCGTAGCAAGCTTCTTGTCAACGGCCAACACGCCGCGTTGTCGCGCAGAAAAGGCTGAAAATCAGATCATCGAAAGGCGGCAAGAGCCATGCGGCTCTCCTGACATTTTGATACTGCTGGCGAAGTTAGGCATACAGTGACTCACTGGTTGAACTCATCCGCATGTGTGGTCAACTCCTGGCGTCTGTACTACACGCTCTCGACTTCGCCAGCAGTATCCCTTTTGATGAAGGGAGGGCAGGAGAATCAAGCGGTCGGGAGTAGCGTAAAAAGCGGCTTGCTACAGGCCAAGCGCGCCAGCGAATGCGCCGCAGTGACGGGGCAATTGCTGTGCGGCTGGCCCTGCGTCACACGGCGAGGAGCACCCGCTGGCGCAGGACGGCAAATCCCGCGCGGCCGTAGGCCTGACGTTTCACGAGCTTGCGCTTGTGGACGAAGCCCTCCGTTGGGCCATTCGACCACCTTTCGGCCAGCCCCGCCCGCACGGCCTGTAGATCGGCCCGCAATCCTGTGGCGCAACGGCGGAACCCGGGTACGTCGCAGCTATCCACCTTGGCCAGCCACGCGTCGAGCCGCATCCCCCGCGCTCGCGCACCATCGTCGCAAAGGACTGCGTGAGCTGGTAGGTGCTCGACAGCGCTCCATCGGCCGCCTGCGCGCGTTCCAAGTACGCTTGCTGCTCCACAGGAAGTGTCATAACGCAGTCCTCGGCTGCCAAAACGGTGCCAGGTCGGGCGGAAAGTGGAGAATGATACGGCGGATCGCGTCGTCATGCGGGTGTAGGTAGGGGTGCTAGGCCACAATCGACCGGCCAAGTGGGGAGGTTTAAACTGGTCACGGGGGTGTGGGCTGAGTTGCGACGCTTCCCGCACACGAGCCGGAGGACACCACCTCTATAAAGCGCGTGCCCCATCCTGGCTATAGTGATCCGCATTGCGCCCGTGCCCGAGCCGGTGGGAACCAGGCTCGCCCCTGGTCGTCGTGGCACTGTCCCTCGATGCCACTTCCCGGCGCGCAGTCGACCGCGCGTCTCCCTTCCCGCGTCGTTGTCCAACCGGGAGACTCGTCCACCACGCATACAAGTAACCGTTGCGCGACGCAGCTAAAGGGGGTCGGGATAGCGGTATGGGCGACTATTTGAGGATCGATCGATTCTGGGCTCCCGCCGGAGAAGGCAATGGGACGGTAGCAGCTGGAACGCATCGTCTCTTGCTGGCTGACAGTCAGGCGATCGGTATCGAATGGAGCGTGAACGGTAGCCGGAAATCCGGCCGTGATCGCGTCTTTTCCGGCGACATCTGGGTCTGGCCACAGGCGCGGACGTGGTGGTCGCGTCAGGAGTCCGACCAGAGCTGGATACAACTCTCGCTTTCCTCGGCGTGGCTTCAGCAGGTGACCCATTCCTCTGCCGATCTGCTGCCGCAGGTGCAACTGCGAGATTCGCTCCTGGCCCAGATGCTCAGGACGCTCGCGGATGCGACAGCTTTCCCCCAGAATCCCACAACCGCGCTCTACTGCGAGAGTCTCGCGACCACGCTGGTGCTCCATGTCGTCACGCATCACGCCCAGACAGCCGAAAAGCGGCATGGCGCCACGCCGCTTCCCGCTGTTCGGCTCCGCATAATCGCGAACCATATCGCCGAACGCCTCGCCGAACCGATCTCCCTGGCAGAGCTGGCTCGACTCGTCGGACTGAGTACGTCACAGTTTTCGCTCCGCTTTCGAGCAACAACGGGCCAAACACCCTATCAATTCGTCACAGCGATGCGCGTGGATCGGGCGCGGGAATTGCTCCTCGCGGGCCAGCATACACTCGCCGATGTCGCCATGCTGACCGGTTTCGCCGATCAAGCACACCTGACGCGCCATGTGCGCCGCGCCTTCGGTGTCACGCCCGGCGCACTCAAAAAGCGTTAGGCTGCGGTGATCCGCGAGGATCGTTCCAAAACCACAGGTTTGTTCAAGAATCACGCCCCTCCATGACACTACAGTACATGCTGAGACGACGATTTGTGCCTCGCCGGATCGCGGCAATCCTCACGGAGCGCCGACGTCACAGAGGCAACGACTGCTACGACAGCCCCCCGTACGAGCGCTGATCACCGCCGATGAGGAGCGTGCCATGAACGGAGTCGGAGAAGAAATGACGATCGGCTTGCTCGTCAACGGCGCGCGGCACGAGGTACAACTCGAGGCACGCGTCTCGCTGCTGGACGCCCTGCGCGACCACCTACATCTCACAGGGACGAAGAAAGGGTGCAATCAGGGCGCCTGCGGTGCCTGCACGGTGCTCGTCGACGGCGAGCGGATCAATTCCTGTTTCGCCCTCGCCGTGCAGTATCAGGGCCGGGCGATCACCACGATCGAGGGGCTGGGCGAGGACGGCCACCCCCACCCGTTGCAAGAGGCGTTTGTCGAACACGACGGCTTCCAGTGCGGCTACTGCACGCCGGGCCAGCTCTGCTCGGCCATCGGGATGGTCCGGGAGTTCCAGGCCGGTCTGCCGAGCGCGGTCACGCACGACGTCGCATCGGACGACCTCGCCTTTTCCGACGAAGAGATCCGGGAACGGCTGAGCGGCAATCTGTGCCGCTGCGGCGCGTACAACGGCATCGTCGCGGCGGTGCATCAGACGTTCGACCGGGAGGCGGCGCGATGAAAGACTTTCTGTACGTGCGACCCGATGACACGGCCGCCGCCATCGCGCTGATCGCGGCGACGCCGGGGGCGAAATATCTCGGCGGCGGCACGAATCTGGTCGATCTGATGCGCGAGAATATCGAGCAGCCCGATCTGCTCGCGGATGTCACCCACCTGGCGAATGGCATCGACGATCTCGACGGGGGCGGGCTCAGGATCGGCGCGGGCGTGAAGAACACGGCGGTCGCCGGACACCGCGCGGTGCGCGAACGCTTCCCCATGCTGTCCCAGGCGATCCTGCACGGAGCCTCCGGGCAGATCCGCAACATGGCGACCGTCGGCGGCAACCTGATGCAGCGCACGCGCTGTTACTACTTCTATGACGGCGCGGCGAACTGCAACAAGCGCCAGCCGGGCACGGGCTGCGACGCCATCGACGGATTCAATCGCATCCACGCCATCCTTGGCACGTCGGCGAGCTGCATCGCGACGCACCCGTCGGACATGTGCGTCGCGCTCGCCGCGCTCGACGCCATCGTCCAGGTCGAAGGCCAGCGCGGCGTGCGGCAGATCCCCTTCCTCGAGTTCCACCGCCTCCCCGACGACACGCCCGACGTCGACACCGATCTGCGCGCCGACGAACTGATCACGGCCATTGCGATCCCCGCCCTGCCATTCGCGACGAACTCGCTCTACCGCAAGGTGCGCGACCGCGCGAGCTACGCCTTCGCGCTCGTCTCCGTGGCCGCCGCGCTCGAGATCGAGGCGGGCACGATCCGCGATGTGCGGCTCGCGCTCGGCGGGGTGGCGCACAAGCCCTGGCGCGCACTCGCGGCGGAGGGGGTCTTGCGCGGCGCACCGGCGACCGAGGAGACCTTCCGGCGCGCGGCGGAGGCGGAGCTGCAAGACGCGACGGGATTCGCGCACAATGCCTTCAAGATCGAATTGGCGCAGCGGGTCATCGTCGGCACCTTGCAGGAACTGGCGAGCGAGCGAGGGGGCGAGCGATGAGTACCATGCGTGGGAAATGGGGGACGAGCGCCGAGACGACGTCCGGTGCCGTCGGCAAGCCGCTCAGCCGCGTCGATGGCACGCTGAAGGTGCGCGGCGAGGCCGCGTTCACCGCCGAATATTCGTTCGAGCGGGTCACGTTCGCCGCGCTCGTCTACAGCACCATCGCCAAAGGCACGATCGCGCACATCGAGCAGGGTGCGGCGAGCGCGGCCCCCGGCGTGCTGGCGATCGTGACGCACGAGAACGCGCCGCCGATGAAAGCCCCGCCCGCGTTCGGCACGCCGGATGCGGGCGGCGGTGCCGCCGCCAGTACGCTGCCGGTGATGCAGGGCGACGAAATTTTCTGGAACGGGCAGCCGCTCGCCGTCGTCGTCGCCGCGACACAGGAGCAGGCGGAGTACGCGGCGTCGCTTGTCACGGTCGCCTATCGACCGGAACCGGCGGCGGTCTCGTTCGATGCGTTGAAAGGGACCGCTACAGCGCCGTCGGATGTCTTGGGCGAACCCGCCGAGGTCACGATCGGCGACGCGGAGGCCGGGCTGCGCGAGGCGGCGTTCACGGTCGATCGGGTCTACCGCACGCCGCGCTACAACCACAACGCGATCGAGCCGCACGCCACGACAGCCAGTTGGGGGGACGACGGCGTGCTGACCGTGTACGACTCGACGCAGAGCCTCTCCTGGGTCAGGAACACGATCGCCGCCGTGTTCGCGCTCGCGCCGGAGCAGGTCCGGGTACTCGCGCCCTTCGTCGGTGGCGCGTTCGGCGGCAAGGGCATGTTGTGGAACCACACGCTCCTGTGCGCGGCGGCGGCGAAGATCGTCCGGCGTCCGGTTAAGCTGGTCCTGTCGCGCGAGGGCGTCTTCCGCGCCGTCGGTGGCCGGACCCTCTCCGAGCAGCGGGTCGCCCTCGGTGCCACGGCGGACGGGACGCTGCGCGCGCTCATGCACAGCGGCACGACGGCGGTGGTGGCGCACAATCACTTCCCCGAGCAATTCTCCTTCCCCGCGCGCCACCTCTACGCCGCACCATCCATCGCCGTCGCGCAGCAGACCGTCAACCTTGACATGGTCGCCAACACGGCGATGCGCGCCCCGGGCGAGTCGATCGGGACGTTCGCGCTGGAGTCGGCCATCGATGAGCTGGCCCACGCGCTCGGCATGGACCCGATCGAACTCCGACGCCGCAACGAACCGGCCAAGGATCCGACGAAGGGCACCCCCTTCTCGAGCCGCCACCTGCTTGAAGCGTACCGGCGCGGCGCGGAACGGTTCGGTTGGGCGGATCGCGCCGCCGCGCCGCGCGCGCGGCGTGACGGCAAGTGGCTCATCGGGCAGGGCGTGGCCACGGCGTACTACCCCTACATCCGGCAGCCGGGGGCGGCGCGTGTGCGTATCTCCGCAGACGGGACCGCCGTCGTCCAGACAACGGCGCACGAGATGGGGATGGGCACGGCGACCGGGCAGATCCAGCACGCGGCGGACCGGCTGGGCCTGTCGCCGGACCAGGTCGCGTTCGAGTACGGCGACTCCAACCTGCCCCTGTCCGCCACCGCCGGCGGCTCGGCGCAGAGTGTCAGCATCATCGCCGCCGTCGCGGCGGCGGTCGAGCAGCTCCACGAGAGCCTGCTCGAACTGGTCGGCGCGGACTCGCCCCTCGCGGACGCGGACTATCGGCAGATCGAAGCCCGCGCCGACGGGCTTTTCCGCGCCGACGCGCCGGGCCAGGGCGAGACGTACGCGGCGATCCTGCGCCGCGCGGGCCGGGAGTACATCGAGGCGGAGGCCGACGCGCCGCCGCCGTCCGAGCTGACGGAATACTCGATGCACTCTTACGGCGCGCAGTTCTGCGAGGTGCGCGTCCACGAGGAAACCGGCGAGGTGCGCGTGTCGCGCTGGCTCGGCTCGTTCGATTGCGGCAGGATCCTCAACCCGCAAACGGCGGCGAGCCAGTTTCGCGGCGGGATCGTCATGGGGATCGGCATGGCGCTGACCGAGGAGACGCTGTTCGACGAGCGGAGCGGGCGCATCGTCAACCCGTCGCTCGCCGAATACCACGTCCCCGTCCACCTCGACATCCCGCCGATCGACATCATCCACACCGACATCCCGGACGAACAGGCCCCCCTGGGCGTGCACGGCGTGGGCGAGATCGGGATCACGGGCGCGGCGGCGGCGCTCGCCAACGCAATCTTCAACGCCACCGGGAAGCGCATCCGGGACCTGCCGATCACGCTCGACAAGCTCCTCTAGCGCCGTATCGCGTCGGTGCCAGGGGCCAGGTTATGGGGCACCGTGACGATGCGCCGCCGCCCGGAACAATGCCCGGAACCCTCCTGCGGGGGATGAAGCCGCTGTATCGTGCGGAGGAGCGATGGCGCTTGTAGGTGGGCGCGGGCGTCTGTTCTTTCATGCGCCGAGTAGCGCACACTACGCCAACCACGAGGCCGACCAGTTGTCTTGACAGTGCTATCGTGGGTAGCCAGTATACCGCCGCGACCGATCAGGCGACGCGCGCCGAGCGGGGCATCACCGTCTCGATGCGCCGGGCAGGCGTGTGCCTCGACAACGCCGTCGCCGCGCGTTTCTTCGCCACGCTGCAGGCCGCGCTGGTCGACACCAGGACCTGGCCGACGCACGCCGCCGCACGGCTGGCCATCTTCGCGTGGCTCGCCGTCTGGTACAACCGCCAGCGCCGCCACTCCGCGCTCGGCTACCTGACGCCCGTCGCCCATAAGGGCCAGTAGTTGTTGTTGTCAAGCTGACCCGCTTAGCGATACGCTGTCCGTGCTACCGGCTCTTACGCAATCTCGCTGATCGCCATCAATACCGAGCGCCAAGTAGGGAGGAAGGGTCGGAATAGCGGTCGATCAAGGCGTGAAGAAGAGCGTCG
>JAABUK010007037.1_pt1 | contig 16420 bp, 30 predicted proteins | sample 5559141 | NCBI WGS metagenome assembly JAABUK01 (sample SAMN10711869, study PRJNA513367) | rock metagenome | isolation source: Antarctica rocks | place: Antarctica: Victoria Land, Pudding Butte nord | collected 2016-01-03
GCCGGGCCTAGAGCCGGATGGGCAAGACGATGGTCCCGATCCGCGCTAGCGCGGTCGCCGTGTCATCCGTGGCAGGCCGGGGTGCTGCGTGTCGAGCGGTCCCCAGACCTCCCGCGTGTGCGCCAACATCCCCGCCTCGGGCACCTGGCTATCGCGGAGGGTATCCGTGGCGCTGAGGACCGCACAGGCCTCCAGCGCGGCCCTGAGCGCGTTGACGAGGCTGTGGTCGGGGCACGCGTCGTAGTGGATCGACGTGGCCAGCGCATCGGCCAGCACCAGGCAGTCGGTGGCATCCAGCTCGACGGTGACGGCGATCGGGGCGATGGTCAGCAGCTTCATGGTGGCGCTCCTTTTCGTCTCACAACGGTAGGCGGCGGGCCACTCCATCGGGCAGGGGTGTCACGGCACTGTGACCGGGGAAAGAAACCGGCGCGGCATCTGGCGGGACACCGCACCGGGTGGGCGCGGGTAGCTAATCGGCGGGGGCGAACTGTAGGGCGTGCGCGGCGTAGGAGCCGGGGCGCACCGGCAGCGGCTCGCAGATCGCATCGAGCGCCTCGCCCACCAAGGCCAGTACTTCGGCGGGCAACTCTTCGCCGGCCAGCCGCGCCAGGTCAACCCAGACATGCGCCAGGGTGAAGCGCTCGGCGAGCGGGGTCGGAATCTCGTCGGCGGTCAGCTCGGCGACGAGGGCGGCCATGAGAGCATTGATCGTCATGGAGATAGCTCCTTGGGGTATGTCCCCTGGTAGTGGCAAGATGCCGCTACGGGGTTCGAACCCTCGTACAGGCAAAATACCGCTATTAAGTAACGTAACAACGAGAGAGGGGTGGACTACCCCTATGGGGTGATCGATCTGGTGGAGGCAAGATGACGCTACGGGGTAGCAGGGTCTTTGGGGCAACTCACCGTAGGGGCAAGTTGCCCCTACGGGCCTACGCTGCCAGGGGCAGCGTAGCGATCACCTGGCGCTGGGTGCGCCCGGCGGCGAGAGGTCGCCGCCGCCACTCGCTCCGACTCGCCACCAGTGTCAGCACATCGTCTTGCAGGGGACGACCGCAGCGGGCGCGGTAGGTGGCGACCATCGCGGCGGCCTTGCGGCCCTGCTTGATCAGCGCGGTCGCGGAGAGGAACCGGCACGCACGCATGGCCGGGGTCTGCCGCCAGGCGGCCGCAACGTGATCGGCGTGCCAGCAGACCCGCCCGAACTCGGTGGCCTTGCAGTCGCAGATGATCGCGCCGGTGACGGTGTCGAGGGCGGTGGTGTTGACGCGCGCGGCGTCGTGCTCGCTGGCCGACTGGAAGACGACGATCCCGGTGGCCTCGTCGCCGCCGATGAGGGTCAACCCGGTGGGGCTGTGTAGTGGGGCGGTCCGGATGCTCATGTGGGATACTCTCCTTGCCCTAAAAGGGCGATGGTGGCCTCACCGACTGCTTACCAGGGCTGGGCGGTGGGGCCTCTTTGCGTCCGATAGGGCCCGTCCCCTCTGACACCAACATAATACCAAGTTTATATCTAATTGTCAAGCAATTATCGGTATAAAGATGGTTGCAATTTGAAAATGCTATGTTATTATCTTGGTACTGACTGGTGTTTATGAGGAAGGGGTGAGCAACAATGACCTTCCGCGACATGCGCTTGCGCCGCATGTTGACGCAGAAAGAGCTGGCCGAGCTCATGGACGTGAGCTACCAGACGATCCAAGCTTGGGAAAGCGGTCAGAGCCGTCCCAGGCCGGGGAAGATGCGCCAACTCTGTGAAGTGCTTCAGGTCGAGCCGGACGAATTGTTCTCGGCGATTACTGCTGGATTGATTGAGGACAAGCAAGGGCCAGGAATGGGAAAAGCCGCCGCCTGAAGTCCCAGGCGACGGCGTAAGCTCAACGGTGGTTGCACACCGGCGAGCGGGGGGATTGTAGCAGCGTGGCGCAGCACTACAGTAGTGTTTATGCTCTTTGCAACACAGCAACCGGTGAGGCTTACATCGGATGTACGGGGGATATCCCCCTTCGTTGGAGGCAACATCGAGCGCAACTGCAGAAAGGGAAGCACTCAAACCATTCGCTGCAACGAGCGTGGGATAACTCAGGATCGGCAACGTTCTCGTTGGTAATCCTCGCTCGGTGTTTGCCTAATCCAATTAGTTCGGCACTCTACACGCTGCTGCACCAAGAGCGCCGCTGGCTGGCCCGCGCCCGCGCCGCCGGCGTCGTGCTCTACAACGATCAAGTTGGTGGGGGCCGCAAGAAAGCGGCGTAGGGAGTGGGGGAGCGATGGCCGACAAGTTCGACTCTTTCGACGAGGACGCGCGTCGGACCTTGATCCTGGCGCAGCAGGAGGCCGCGCAGCTCGGGCATAACTACATCGGCACCGAGCACCTGCTCCTTGGTATCGTTGGAGTGACCGCGAGCCCGGTTGCTCGCACCCTCGCTCACGAGGGTGCGAGCCTGACGCGGCTGCGCGCCGTGGTGGTCGCCAACGTCGGGCGTAACTCGCCGCGCCTGGGGGTGATCAGCCTAACCCCACGCACCAAGCAGGCGATCGAGGATGCGGTGGTCGAGGCGGAGGCGTTGCACCACGCGATCATCCGTCCCGAACACTTGATGCTCGGGATCATTCACGAGGGTCAGGGTGTCGCGCTCCGGGTACTGGCATCGCTCGGCATTGAGCGCGAGCCCTTGCGGGCGGCGATCCTGCGCGCACTCGTGCCGCCCGATGAGCCGCCGCCGTCGCTGGTGGACGAACATCCACTGTGAATTGCGCCTCGCGGGCGTCGTCCTCTACAACGACCAAGTGCAACGCGACCGGCCAGCGATGAAGGTGGTGTGATGGCGACAATCACTGATGCTTGGCGGGAAGCGCAACTAGAGACCGCGATCGCGTTCGCAGGCGAGACGATCAACGTTGTCTATCGCCCCTTCACGCGCGAGGCTGAGGCGCTCCTTGCTGCCCCCGAGGAGGGGCGATCGTCCGGAACCGTCAGTGAGGTCCTCGCTGAAGTCCTCGTCTCCTGGGATCTCGAGGGAGAGGACGGCTGCCCCCACCCGATCACGCGCGAGTCGCTCGCCGATCTTCCGCTGGACTTCAACAATGCCATCCTGCACACACTGGCGGATGATCTGACAAAACGAGGCGCAGGGCTTGGCGAGGTGACCCAAGCTGTGCGTGCTGCGAAGGGTAGCCCGAAGCTGGCGTCTGTGCTGGATCGGCAGAGGAAGCGGTCAGACAAAGCGGGGCAGGGCGTGCGAAAGAAGCGGCGGCGGTAGGGAAGTGCAGGACCGGCATCGCGCTGTACAACGACCAGGTGGGTCGTGGGCGCAAAGTAACAGCGTGAGGGGGGTAGGGTGGCAACGGTGATCAATGTCATGGTGCATGAGCGGGAAACACTGGTCAACTTGGAGACGGTGGCAAGTATCGCGTTTACCCCAGTAAGTTCCGGTTCGTCTGCCTCGGCGCGGATCGTGACCACGGCGGTCGCGTCCAATCTTGGGGAAGATAGCAGCGGATCTCATGTGGTCAGCGTTATGGGTGATGACGATGTCGCCGCCCTGCGCGCCGAGTTGATCAAGGTTGGGTGGCTGCCGAAAGCATCGAATGAGTCGCGTTATCGTCCGGCCGAACGGCAGCAGTAGGGCTGAGCCGTGGACGACCTGCACACCGCGATCGCCGCGTTCCTGCGAGCCCAGCGCCCGGCGACCGCCGGGGCTACCCCGGAGCCGCGGGCATCGCAGTTGCTGGGGCCACAGCACTTCATGTGCCGCTTCTGTGGGCGGCGGGTGGTCGCGGGCACGCACGGCGAGCACTTCCACTTCACCGAGCTGTGGGAGGCGACGAGTTGCGCGGCGTGTCACCGGGAGCGTTTGCGGTTGGAGGCGCAGGCCGAGCGGGGGGCCTTGCTCTACCAGAGTTGGCATCGGGCTGCCGCCGTCCCGCCGCGGTGCAGGAAGTGTGGTCGGGTCATCAGCGATGGCGGCGCGCTGGGCTATGACGTCGAGGAGTTGCGTGCCGAGCGGGCGTGCGCCGACTGTTACACGCCGTTCTGAGATTGGGGGGTTGCCGACCATGGAAGAGCTACACGCGGCGATCGCCGCCCACCTGTGTGCCCAGCGTCGCCAGCGCGCCGAGACCGGTGAGCGCGAGGCAGCGATACTCGGTATCTGGCGCGACCCCTCCGTGATACTCTGGTTCAAGATCTGCGGCGCGGCTATCGACGACGACGATGGCGGGCTCTACACCCTGGCCGATATGCGGCAGATGCGCGAGTGCCGCGATCACTACATATCATTCTGATGGGTGCCACCGGAGATACATCCTCAACCTGGGAGCAATGGATCCCAGCAGAGAATTATCCCAAACCCTCCGATCTTCTGCGCCGTGAGGGAGTGATCGCTAGGGCGCAAGAGTTGAACGTGCGCCGCGCCGATGGTCGTGCGGTCGACGAGCGGGCGATGCGCTACTGGGAAAAGCGCGGCATTATCCCCCAGGGCACCGAGCCGTCGCGCGGTTATCGCTACAAGCTTTACCCTTGGTGGGTAGTCGATTTGCTCTATCAGGTATGCCGTTATCAGGCTGCCGGGATAGATCTTGGTGATCTGCCTGCCTTGATGCGTCAGGAAGCGCAACGCCTGGCGCGTGACCCTTGGCCGCGTCAAAAACAGCGCAGACAACCGAACCCATCGGGGAGGGATTTCTGGTGGGAGGCCTTTGATCCTGAGTTCCGCGAGCGACTACGGGAGCCGACGCATCCACCATTCCCTCGCCCGCGCGATGCGGTATACGATCGATCAGTTGAGCGGCTGATCGGCTTGCTCAATACCCTTGCCCCCAACAATGGTTTTGCGAGTGACGCGGTAGGGCAACCCACGCGAGTCTGTGTGTCCTACATTGACGAGGAAGGTTACGCCGTCCGCGAGTATGAGGTCGCGCTCGATGATCCTGGGGCTGCCGACGATTACACCGCGCAGGATCGGCACGCCGGCGAGCACGCCCGCCAACTCCTCGCAGCCGAGATCATTGCACATGTGCGGGGCTATCATCGAACTCCTGATAAAGAAGATGGGTAAGTTTGTCGGCGGTTCCAAACTCCTGACAAAGTGCGGCGGTTTTTATGTCACACGTTGCCAGAGCCCTGACAAGGGGTTATGATGATTGGGTGAACGTTTGGCCATGAACGACTTGGCGTGGAGGGGCCATAGTGAGCGCTATAGCAGAGGTACCCGTACTCTACATGACCATCGGTGAGGTGCGCCGTCGTTTGGCCGAGAGTGGGCTCGGGCGTAGCAAGACCGCAATTCGCAACTGGGAAGAGCGGGGAGTGATTAGGCCTATTCGTCCGCTTGGGCACGATCGGCGACTGTACACACCGGCCGATGTCGAAACCTTGAAGGCTGCAATTCGCGCCAGCGGCAACGCTGTAGAGGCGGCAAGCAGATAAAGCAAGACGCCAGTGATGTTACACCGCGGGGCCAAGATTGGCCGTCTACCCCGCAAAGTGATTAGCACTGGCGTCGAGCGCTGGAATCGGTGAGTCATCCTGTTCGGGGAGGGACTCACCACGTCATTCACTAGGGACGATCATAGCACCTTGTAGGCCTGCGGTCTAGCGGGTGCGCATGATTGGCTCCGAAAAGAGGACCGATGGCTGTTACCACCCGACCCACCGCGATCCTGCATCCGAACGGCGGCGTGTTCATCTTCCCCATCTATGACCAACGGTTCGTGCAACGCTTCAAACGATTGATTCCCCCCCATACGCGCGTCTTCCACGAAATCCAGCACGCCTATGTCGTGATCGCCCCGCATCACCGGAAGGCCCTCGCCCTCGCCGGGGAATGGTGGCCTGATCTCGTGCGCCACGCGACCCCGCTCCCCTACGATTTCCTGGCGACCGACGCCCAACTCGTGCTGCGCCGGAAGCGGGTGACACGATGACGGCGACATCTACCGAGCGCTGGATCCGCGTCAAGCCTGGTAATCCCTGCCAGATTTGTAAGCACGACGGCTTCTGTGAAGTCTCTCCCGATGGGGCAATCGCCGGGTGTATGCGTGTGAGCGATGGCGCTTTCAAGACGGTGCCATCCGCACTGGGCGACAAGTATCTCCATCGCCTGACCGACGAGCCCCACGATATCCCTGTTGCACGGCCCAAGCCATCCGCTGCCCCTGTGCGCGACGTCATGGCCGATCGTGTCGTGTTTGCCATCATGGTGCGGGCCTGTGCCGCGTTGCCCGAGGTGGCGACCAACGACCTAGTACGGCGTTTCGGTCCGCTCTACGGTCCCCAGATTGCCGAGCGCTTCGGTATTGGCTATTGCGACGGCCCGGCTCTTGTCCAGGCCCTCGACGCCGCAGGCCGCCGTCAGGACGCGATCGCCGCCGGCGTGCTCCGGCGCGACGGGTCGGTGCCACGCTCGCTCTTAGACCACCTGCTTATCCCGCACTTTCGTGACGGACTGGTACATGACATTCGTATCGCGGGGATCAAAGAGATCCACGAGAAGACCAAAGAAATCAGCCTGCCCGGAAGTTACGCCGACCGCGATATCGCCGATCTCTTCCACAACCACGACGCACTCAAAGACGTCGGCGAGGACGGCACGATCCATGTCTGCGGCGGCGCGTATAAGACGATGGCGCTGGCGCAGGCCGGGCTATTGGTTGTCGGGCTGCGCGGCGAAGCCGAGCTGAGCGAGGGGCACACCGCCATGCTCCACGCGGCAGGCGTGCGCACGATCATCCTCCACATCGATGCCGAGGATCCGAAGGAAGACCAGCCACTCAGCGCCGGACGTCGCCTCGGGCTAACCAAGGCTGAGCGCCTTGCGGTCGCTGGCTTTGTCGTCCGTGTCGCCGAGCCGCCGCATGAACCCGGCACGGCGAAGGTCGATGGCGATTCGCTCCTGCGCGATCTGGGGCCACGTGCGGTGCGCGACTACGCCTATAGTGCGATCGCGCTCGACGCGTGGCGGGTGGTGATCGGCGTCGAGTCGCCGGGTGCCCCGCCCGAGATCGTTGGGCGTATGGAGCGTATCGAGCAAGAGAACCGCAACCTCCGCGCCTTACATGTCGCATCTGCCCATCTCGATCGGAACAAGAACTTCAAGGCCCAGAAGCCGACGATCAAAGCCGTGGTGTATGAGTACGCGTCGAAGCTCAGCCGTAATGAGATTGACGCCGATGGCTGGATACGCACCTCGCGCCCGGCGCTCGCCGCGCTGAGTGGTGGGTCGCCCGATGCGGTCGGGGATCACCTCGAAGAGGTTTCCCAGTGGGGCGTTGGTATCCATAAAGACGTGCGCTACGAAGAGCATCGGCGCGTTGATGACGATGGCCAGGTGGCGGTTGAACGCCGCAGGGTACTGCTCCTCAAAGTCGATGGCCGACCGGCCGAGGTGCTGATGGCCTTGGGGGGTGACTATGCCCCGCCCCGCGCGATCAATAAGGCTACCGGCAAAGAGAAGGATACGTGGGGCGGCAAGCGCGAGCCCTGCCCGCATTGCCAATCATTGCGCCGACTCAAGATCGACGCCTGCGCGGATTGCGGTCATGAGTTTAGTCGGACGGTGGAGGAGCCGCCCGCCGATACGCCATTGCCGCAGCGTGACGAGGCGCTCAACGCTGCTGCCCTGCGCGTTGAGCAGGAACCCGACGAACCGGATATCGACGCGCCAAGCATCCCGCCCACGGCGGTCGAGGATCTGGCGGCGACTCCCCACACATATCCCTTTGAGCCCCTTGCGAATATTCGTGAGGAAGAGGTCGAAGAGGGAGACGACTGGGACGAGTCCGAGTGTAATGCGCGTGGGTGTCGACGGCAGATCAATCCGGCGCTCGGCAAGCGCTACTGCTGGCAACATCAACATCTCGGTCCCGTGCCGGAAGCGCCACCAGCCGTACCGCCGCCCGCGTCGCCACCCGAACCGATCCCCTGGCCCGCCCACCTGCCGCCGCTGCGGAATGAGATCCGGCAGACGCCGAACGGCCCGAGGGAGCGGTTGCTATGAGTATCGGCGTCTTCATGGACAGCCTGGAAAAACTCGGCGTGACCTTCGATCTGGTGGCCGACGAGCTGCATGTCGAGGCCCCGTTAGGTGCGTTAGGCGAGGCACAGCGGCGCGAACTGGCCGCGCGGCGTGGCGAGGTCGAGCGCCTGGTGCGTGTGGCGCTGAGGCCATCACCGCCCACCGAAGAACGCGTTGTCGCAGCTGATCGACATACCCAGATCGCACTCGGGCAGGTGGCGTGATGCGTGCTGCCGCGCGCCCGCGTCTGACGCCGACGCAATGGCTGGTGCTAGAGCGGCTGGCACAGGGGGAGAGTGATCGGCAGATCGCGGCGGCGTTGGCGACGTCGTCGCAGACCGTCAGGACCCAGCTGGCGCAGATCTATCGAGTGTTGCCGCTGGGGGAGGCGGGTAATGCGCGGGTGGTGGCGGCGATGTGGTATGTGCGGCACTGTGGCGCGTCTCGACCCCCGCACCCCGCAGCACGTCCGGGCTTAGGCGTAGCAGAGTGGCGGGTCCTGGCACGGTTGGCGCGGGGTGAGAGTAACAAGCAGATCGCCCGCGCGCTGGCGCTCGTGCACCAGACGATCAAGAACCACCTGGGCAGTATCTACCGCCGCTTGCCGCTTGAGGATGCCGCGAACCAGCGGGTGGCGGCCGCCATCTGGTATGACCGCACAGGGCGGGGTCAACACAAAGCTGAGCGAGCGCGTACGCTGCGGAACGCCGACGCTGGCCCCGACGATGGGGACACCGGGGAATCGTGGATAGAGGAGGGCTGAGACGATGCCAAGGCGGAAGCGCCCGCTGCTCACCCCCGCGCAGTGGCTGGTGCTGGCACGCGTGGCGCAAGGCGAGGACAACGCCGCGATCGGGCTGGCGCTGGGGATCAGGCACAGCACCGTCACCAGCCACCTCAAGGTGATCTACCAGCGCCTACCCTACGTGAGCATGGGGAATAAGCGGGCGGCGGCGGCTACCTGGTACCTGACCGTGGGACGGCCGCTGCATGAACGGGAGGCGAATGGCGAAACATGACGCACGAGCTGGCACGATCGCGCAGCCGGGGTTCTTCCCGCGCGTGCCCGGCGATCTTCCCGCCAGCTATCCCGAGCAGAACCCGCCCGGGAACGCCTGGACGATTTACAACTATCGCGAGCGGCGGTGCTACTGGCATTGCGGACGCCTGGCTGAGTGGGTTGAAGAGGAGACGGTACGATGATTGGCCAGCGGCGGCACTTGACCGGGAGCCGCGCGCTCTGCCTGTCCCACGGGCAACTACTGCTCGTTGAGCATCACGACCCGCACACGCAGCAATCGTATTGGCTCTTGCCTGGTGGCGGTCGCGAAGTCGGGGAGACCTTCGCCGCCGCGGCGATCCGCGAGGTGCGCGAGGAGACCGGCGTCGCGGTGCGGGTCGTGCGTCGCTTGCGTGTCCCGATCGATCAGGGCCGCGTCACCTATGCGCTCTTCCTCGTCGAGCCGACGGCGCACACCGTGGCCGCCCCGCAGGTGGCGTTGTCCGCCGAGGTGTATCTGCGCGGCGCGGCGTGGCATGCGGTAACGACCGATGCCCCGCTCGGCCCGTTGCGCGCGGAGTACTGGGGCTATCTCTCCGCGCGTATCCGACGGCTCCTCGCCCGAGGCGGCCCAGCGACGCGAGCAGATCGACGCTGAGCGGGTGCGTGCGCCACGGGACGCCGATACCGGTCCCGATGATGGGGACACCGGCGCGGGGTGGGCAGAGGGGCGCTAGATCAGCCGCCCCCACACGCCGGCGGCGGTGGCGCTGGCGTGGTCGTGTGGCGTCGGGGTCCGGTCAGGCCTGGGCGACGATCTCGAAGAGCGGCAGCGGGCCGCTCACGTCCGGTACGGGCTGCGCCGTGTCCGCCGCGTAGGCCGCGAAACGCTCCGTCGTCGGGCGCAATAACTCGACCGTCGCCTCGGCATCGGCCCGGGTCGCCCACTGGCTGACGACGAAGCCCCAGCCCCCCGCACGATCGTAGAGGAAGGTGACCCCCCGGAAGCCCTGGGCTCGCCGGTAGGTCTCCAGGCTTTCCTGGGCGATCTGGATGATCGCCGCGCTGTCCTCCGTCCGGAACCGGCCCCGCCCGATGCGCGCGTACATGGTGTCCCCCTGTCCCGCATGGCGGCACCCGTGTGTCGCCTAAGCGGCATCATCACACAGAATGGGGGTCGGGTGTGTGACCGGCTAGCAAGCCATGGCCGCGCCCGCACCTAACGAGCGAGATACCCCACCCATGTAGTCTTCCGTATTGTGCCCGATACCATCGCCCCCCTGTCCCCCGGCGTGGGGGCGTTTCTGTGTGCGCCTTCGAGTATGGTGATCGACCGATTATCCTACTCCAACGAGCAAAACAGCTTGACTAATTATGTTAGTTTTTTTACTATGTACGTAAGTTTACGCGTACCTTTTGGGCAGCGATCGGGGGTGTGATAGTGGGCGAATTACTGAGTATTGGGGGTGTCGCTGGGCTGGTCGGCCGCTCGCCCGCCCTCCTGCGCGTGATGGAAGAGGCCGGCGAGATCCCGCGTGCGCTGCGCCTGGTCGGCAGCGATCGGCGCGTCTATCGCGTGGAGGATCTGCCGTGCATCAGGCGGGCGATCGCCGACCGGCGCGGCCCTGGCCGCCCAGCCGTGGAACGGTCCACGGCTGCCGACGACGGCCCACCGGAAGCGGCCTAGCATGAGCATCGGCCCGCGCCTCACCTACTACCCGTTGGGGGTCTTGCTGACCGCGCCGTACGACGCGCAGCTGACGCCCGCCATGGTGGGCGAGTTGAAGCGGCTGATCCCGCAGCACGGGCGGCGCTACCTGCCCGACACGCGCGAATGGTTCATCGTCACCGCCTACGAGGCGCAAGCCCGCGCCATCTTCCGCTCCTGCTGGCCGCACTTCGAGGAGGACGAGGGCCGAGGCGATGGACCCAGCACCCCGCCCCGCGACCCGCGCCCGCCCCTCGCCGTCGACCGGCACTACGCCGCGCTGCACCTGCTGCCCTCGGCACCATCCGAGTTGATCGACTCCGCCTACCGCACGCTGGTCAAACTCAACCACCCCGACCGCCTGCCGGTCCCCGAGCGGGATGGCGGGCATCGCCGCATGGTCGCGATCAACGGAGCCTATGAGGCGTTGCACGCGCACGCCGTGCCTGGGGGTGACTGATGGCGACGGCGTATCGCATAGACCTGGGCCGGGTGGGCGGGGAGCTGGCCGAGGCGCTGGCGTGGCTCAACAGCCCCGCGACGATCGCGGGGGAGATCGCCCGGTTAGAAACAGCCCAGCGCGAGGGTGATCGCGGCGAGGGGACCGTGGTGCAGCTGGCCGACTGGCGGGCGGTGCGACGGGCGCAGGCCCAGCTGGTCGGTGGCGAGCAGCGGGAAGCCCCGCAGCAATACCCCTTGATGGCTCGTTAACGGACGAACGCGAACACGACAGGAGGGACACCAATGCCGCAACCAGTAAGCAGGACGACACCCAATATACCGTATCAGGACCCGACGAAGGACCCAAACGCACCGGTGACCCCGACGCCGACCGGGAACGGCAGCCTGCGCGATGTCATGGGGACGTATAACCTCAATCACCCCGACCAGGTGATCAAGCAGTTCATGCAGCAGCATGGCATCGATCCCAACATCAATACCGGACTGGGGAGTTTCGTGCAGGGCATCATGGCGAAGATCGTCCCGGTGCTGATGCGGAACCTGTACGACAGCGGCGGGCAGCAGTCGCTGGACCAGGCCGCGAACCCGACGGCGATGCTCAATAGCGTCTTCGGCACCGGGACCGGCAATCTCGGCGGCAACCTCAAGAACTTCGCCAACACCACGCTCGCTCAGGTGCAAGGCGATCCGGCGATGGGTAATCTCAATCCCGACGTGATGGGGCGGATGCTGACGGACCTCAACGCCATGCAGACCTACGGGATGAACCCCTACCAGTCCACGGCGCGCCAGGACCAGCTCGACAAGACGCTCTCCAACTACGAGACGGGGAACATGCAGCAACTGTCGGGCACCGGGCCGGGCAATGGTATGTCGCTCTGGAATTACATCCTCAAGTCCGCGCCGGGCGTCATCGGGCGCTAAGGGGGGGGAGTGATGGTATCGCGGGAGGCGCGCGCATTAGCGGAATGCCGCGAAGCGGCGCGGGCCTACTTCCGCGAGCTGGTCGGCCTGATGTGCACCCCCGGCAATGCGTGGCTGATGGCGGGCCAGGACGAAGCCGCCACGCAGGCGTTCCTGGCCGACATCGAGCCGTTCCTCTACCCGCTGATCTTCGGCGGTGGCATCGAGGATGTACGCCCGCACTTGCCGGGGGTGGCGCGGGCGATCAAGAGCGCGGGGGAGCTGAACGATGTGCAAATCCTCCGCGCGGCGGCACGGTTCTTCGCCACCATGCGCCGCGCCAACGAGCGCGGCAAGCTGGCGGCCTTGCCCGCCTAACGGTGTCAGGGCGCGAGGCCTATGAGCAAAGCATCAGCAACCGGTAGGTGCAGTGGGGCAGCCGGTGTGGGTGTCACACAACACCAGGAGCGAGAGGGATGGCCTGGGAGACACGCGAGCGCGGCACCCGCTACTACACCCGCACCAGGCGCGTGGCGGGGCGCAGAGTTCGCGAGTACGTCGGCCGGGGGCTGCTCGGCGAGCTGGCCGCCCGCGAGGATGCCACCCGGCGCGAGGCACGGCGCGCGGCGCAAACAGCAGCCAGGGAACAGCGGCAGCGCGAATGTGAGGCCGATCGCCAGGTTCGTGAACTGGTCGCGACGATCGACCGCCACGCGGCGGCATTGACGACGCTCACCCTGACGGCGGCGGGCTATCACCGGCCGAAGCGGGGCGTCTGGAGGCGAAGACGTGAGCACGGCACTCATTGAACAGAACGACACCATCAACGCCCTGCTGCGGCGGGCCGACACGGGCGACCGCCAGGCCATCGCCGCCCTGCGCGGGGAGTGCGCGACGCTGCCCGCATTGTGGCGGGAGTTCGGCGACATCGCGTGGCAGGGGCGGGCCAAGCTGGTCAGGAAGATCGCCGGGCAGAATGACATCGTGGCCGAGGCGGTCTCCCGCGAAGCCGCTGCGCTGCGGCGGGCCTGGCTCGGCGAACATCCCACTCCGCTGGAGACGGCCCTCGGTGAGCGGATCACCGCGAACTGGCTCTATCTGCATTACGTCGAGGCGAAATACATGCAGGCGCTGGGGGAGCTGACCGACGAGGGCGAGATGTGGCACTGCCGCCGCGTCGAGCAGGCCGAGCGGCGCTACCTGCGCGCGATTAGGGAGTTGGCCCAGGTGCGGAAGATCCAGCAGGTCACGGTGCAGGTGAATGTCGGCGAGCAGCAGATCATCATCGGGGGGTGAGCGGGAACCTTGACAGTGGCTGTGCCCGCGATCACACTGGCGCGCGACCCGCTCGGCCACGGCGGGGGTGACAAAAGGGGCGTCCGGTGCCAGCCACACCGGACGCCCTCGCCGCTCATTGACGCGGGTGTCTCGCCACAAGCCCCGCCATCGCTCCCCCCATTACAGCACGTCCCCCGGCGTACGGACATAGTACTTTAGTCCTGGATATCACCGCGCTAAGCCTCGACGGACACCCCCTCGACGCAGGGGCGGCACAGATGGGGGCGGGACGGCCCCCGCACGAGCGCCGGGCGATACAGCTGCGCGGTCATCGTGCCGCACTGCGCGCACAGCCGCAGCCGCGCCCCGCGCTGATTGAGTGACCAGAGCCCCTCCCGCCCATCCGGCTCCGCGATTAGCGCGAGGCCGGGGCCGGGGCGGGCGAGGGTGCGGTAGCGCGGGGCTGTCTCCGTCATGCGTCGTCTCCTGTGTCGTGGTCAGATGACGAGGGGCGCGGCTGGGACGAGTTGCACGCCCATCGCAGAGAGAATGATCCCCTCTCAGCGGTGCCACTCGCCACCGCGCCCCAGCCGTATAACGCAAGCGGCGTGCGCGGGTAGGGGCGTGGCAGCACTCGTGCGCTCGTGGGGATGTAATTCAGGGGTGTGGCGCGTGGGCCCCGCCCCGACCACGAGCGGCGCGGGGGAGGGGCGGGCAATGGCAGCGGCCGATGCGGCGGACACGATCCGGGAAGCGGCCGAGGGGGCGGGGGCGGGAGCGCGGTGCTGGCGATGCTGCTGGCCGCCGCCGATCTCAGGGCACGCCAAGCAGGGTAAGCGTGGCTTGACAGGGTGCGGGGCGCAACTTCGTTCGGTCGCGGCTATTCGTCAGGGGATAGCAGGTGCTCGCTCCGCTGTGGATGCTACTCCCTTGCGCTGATCTCGGCGTAATCCGCCCGGCCCGGTGACTCCAAGACAGCGCGGATCCGGTCGAGGTTCTTGCGGCACTCCCGACGCATGAGGATGCGCGAGAGGCCGCCGAGCGCGATCCCGCCGGCGGTCCAGGTACTGCCCGAGCGGGAGGTCACCACGCAGCCGTCCGGGTGTGGGTCCACGCGGTAGCCGCCGAAGATGGGGCGACGGGCAAACGTGCCGTACGTCTCGATCGCGTGCGGCGGGTCGTAAGCGGTGATGGTGCAATGGAAGGTGCTGGTCGTCGGGCCGATGCGGGCCGTCTCGCGGTAGGTCGCGCCCTGCCGGAGTTCCCCAGGCGCATCGAGCGCGATCGCGACGACCTGCGGCGCGTGGCGGGCGTCGTTACGAGGATCCCCCACGAGGGCGAACGCCGCGTCGGGCGTGCAGGCCACCACCCCCGACGCCTCGACCATCCAGCGCGGCCGCTCGCCTTCGAGCGCCATGCGGATCCAGAGGTAGAGTTGCGCGCCCCCGAGGACGACGAAATACAGCAGGCACAGGGCGATCACGATCAGCGAGCCCATCGATCCTCCGTCTTCCTCGCGCGGCACGAGCGACGCCGCCGCGATGCACGGTAGCAGCTGTAGGCAGCAAGAGCAAAGAGACGCCATGCGGTGACGCCGCCGATCGAGACGCGGCGGCCCGTTCACCGTGAACGGGGGGTACACCGTCTCCTGCTGCGTGGCGCTGGCCTGCTAAGCGGGCAAACACCTCGGCACCGTCAACGCGCGCACGATCCGCTGCTGAAGGGGCGCGGCTGGGGCGAGTCGCACGCCCATCGCGGGGGATGAACCATTGCTGGAGTGCCCGCTGTGCCGCTCGCCACCGCGCCCCGAGGCAGCATAACAGGCGGCGTATGGCGCGTCGCCGTCCTCCGTCGCGTCGTCGCTTATCGTCAAGCTGCCTGTCCACGATAGCGGAACCTGTCGCCGGGGGACACACCATCGCCGTTTTCTAGTCCTGACAACTTCCGGGCGGGCCGTTTGCCCAGCGCCGCCGCCGTTCCTCCGGTCACGGCACCAGCAATTGTCGCTACCTGATGGCGTTATGGCAAGTATTTTGAAGGGCATAGAATTACTGCGCTGTTTATGCGCTATGATAGCAACCTGCAACACACTCGTTGCTCATGATGATCGGGGCTAGGAGAACATCGATGCAGAACCTCGATCGACGTCAGGTTGCCCTGCTCTTACTCGCCGTGGCGATCGTCGCCTTCATCGCTGCTCGGCTAGGCGCACAACCGGTGCCTAGCAGCGGAGCGGCGGAGCAGGGCATGCCGTACGGCGCACCGGTTAACCCAATCTATACCTCACAACCGGCATACCCACAGCAATTGCCGTCATTCAACCAACCGGCTCAAGCACCAGGGGCGGGTTCGGACCTGCGCACCTATCAGCAGCAGCAATGGGCCGAGGCCGACCAACGCTACCGGCAACAGCAGGTCCAAGACGAGTTGCGTAGCGCTTGCACGGCTCGCGGTGGCTTCTACGGACACTTTGGATGCAGCAAGTAGGAGTACACCAGCGTTCACATACGGTGCTGGAGACGCGCTGACGATCGGGGTACGGCATGGCGACGATCGGGGCGATCCTCGCGGTGCTGCTCTGGCTGGTGGTGGCGGGGCTCACCCTCGTCGGCTTCGTGCTGTTGCGGGCGGCGGGCTTCGCGGTCATCCAGCGCCACGGCGCGGTGCTGATCAAGTCCCTCGTGTACCGCATCGCCGAGCGCCGACCCTAAAACCCCGGTAGCCCTAAGCACTGGTAGAGGGTGCTAACACATCGGCTAAAGGAGACTGGCGATGAATGCGTCTTCCACTGCCCCCTGGCAACCAGGAGCCCCGATTATCCTCCGTGAGACGTGGCAAGGGCAGGTGTGGACGGCGCGCCCCGTTACTGTTGTCCAAGATACTCCCGCTCTCCTCGCCTTCTACATGATGCCCGGCACCACCTAGGCCCACGAGTAGTAGTGGAACGGAAACGTACGCTAGCGCCCGCGCGGTGGTGGTCTACGGCGCCACGGCGTCCGGGGCGGTCGGATCGTAGAGCGGGCGCAATGCGCCCCGCGCTAGTGGCTC